>Ga0206677_10001865_pt1 | contig 19205 bp, 18 predicted proteins | sample M130m12015metaG_FD_155475 | JGI IMG/M metagenome (GOLD analysis project Ga0206677, IMG submission 155475) | Ammonia-oxidizing marine archaeal communities from Monterey Bay, California, United States - M1 30m 12015 | ecosystem: Environmental > Aquatic > Marine > Intertidal zone | place: USA...
ATAATTTAAACCGAATTCAAGTGAAGTATTTTTAGACAATTCATAATTGGTTTCTAAAAATAGATTGTAATAAGATCTGTCATCTCTAAAATCAGATAAAGAATCGCCTTTGACACTTCCCGTTCCATCTGGAAAATCTTCATATAGATTCTGAAATGTTTTTGATCGGTAGCGATCATTAAATTTTTCTCCTCCTATAGTAAAATTAAGTGGGTTTTCAAACAATTGTACCGTCCCTAGTAAACGGCTTCTAATTCCATAGGCCATGGTGTTTTCCTCTAAAACATTAAATGGTCTTGGTTCATAACCTAATCTAAAGGATCCAAATAAACTAGTTATTTGTTTTAATTTGGGATGATAATCATGACTCCAGGTAATACCTAATAATCCACGTTTTGATTCTTCAAAACCTTTGGATTTACCCCATGTATAAGCAGCATCTGTAGGGGAATTTAAAAAAGTAGATTCATTTACAGAACTAGGAATGAATGCTTTTAGATCTACATAGCTTGCTACTATCGAGAGTTCATTTTTGTAATCGATATAATGGTTGGTGGCTAGTGTAAAGGTTTGTCTGTCGTACTGGTTGTTATCCCTATAACCCTCGGAATGCGTATTACTGTACACACCTCTATAGCTATTGTTTGTGGACCCATGGTTAAAATTCAAGCTACTTTTTAACAGCCCAAAAGAGCCCATTGTAAATTGACTACGAACAGATGTTTCATGTAAAGAGGAATTTTTTGGTGTTAGGTGAATTGCGCCACCTAATCCAGCACCGTAAACACTAGACGGGACCCCTTTAACCACTTCGATCCTTGAAATAGAACCAAGCTCAAGATCTTCGATTGTAGTTTCTCCGCTGCCGTTGGTCAATGGAATGTCTTTAAAATAAGCTCTTATTTTTGAAGTTCCATAAAGTGTTCGTGAACCAATTCCTCTGATGGTTAGCCTATTGGTGTTCAAGGCCCCACTTTGCATAAAAATTCCTGGCACTCTATTTAAAACTTGAGCGATGTTAATATCATTTCCCCTATTGATTTCCTTTTGAGAAATAACTTCAATGGTTGTCATGGCTTTTTTAAGTATTTTAGGAATCTGATTGGCATTGACAATCACTTCATTTAATCCTAATGCACTTAAATTTAACTGCAACGTGAAAAATTCAGTTGATTTAATTGTTAGAGTCGTTGGATCATATCCTTTTCTATGGAAACGGTACTCCCCTTCAAAAGGGAGCATAAAACGTCCTGAATCATCAGTAATTTGAACTTGATTTGTTTCTAAGTTATAAATACGAGTCCCTTGAAGTGGGGCATTAGTTTCAGCATCTAAAACCTTTCCTGGTATCTGCGCTTGTGTAACAGTGAGAGTTAGCAAAAGAAGGCAGGACGTTAGGATTATCTTCATGAAGAACATGTATTACGAAGAGCAAAATAACAGTATTAGATATCTAATTATCATAAAAAATTTATAATTTTTTATGAGGCTAACCCTAATGAGTCGCTGAGACAGCCTCAATAACGCCCAATGCAGCGCGTTCCCCAGAAATCATGGCGGCATTTAAAGACCCATTTAATTGGGTATCACCTGCTAGAAACAATGAATTTGATAAGCGGGTTTCTGAGGGCATCATATCGTATTTTAAATTATCTAACCTTGGTAAAGCTCTAGGGATGTGATATAGTTTGATGAGCTTTGTTGTTGTGATTCCGCAATAGGATTGTAATTCTTCCTTTACAGCTTTAATAAGCACTTCATGGGAAAGACTTTGAGTGTCTATTACAGTGACTGATAACAACTCGTTAGCTGGTTTAATACGAGCGTCTAAACTGCTATTATAAAATATATTATTTACTAAAGTCCCGGGCTTTGAAATCAAACCGATCAGTTTTTTAGCAATCACTCTTACGTCTGTTTCAAAATATAAAGTCACACAAGACTTCCACGCCGTAGATTGATTTTTTAAATTAGACACCAATTCACTGGCTTCAGTCGCAATAATGGTATAATCACTTTTTAAGTAAGTTCCATCGTTAAGAGTGATTTCGGTTTCTTTTAGTGTTTCTACTTTTGTATTATATTTAAGTATTGTGGTTTTTAAATTCTCTAACAATTGCTTTGGTATGGCCTCAATTCCTGACTTTGGCAATGTAGCGTGTCCTTCACCAAACATCTTGTAAACAAATTCAAACATTCGGCTCGATGTTTCAAGTTTTGTTTCAAGAAAAATACCACTAAAAAAAGGTTTAAAAAAGTTAGTAATTATGTCTTCAGAAAACCCAAGATTTGTTAAATAAGAATGTGTCGTTTGTTCATTTTCAGCAAAAATAGTTGTTAGCGATTTTTTCTTTAAATACAGGTTTAGCTTTAAAATTCTAATTTTATCAGAGAGTGTACCTATACCAGAAAAAAGGGTTGAAAATAACAAAGAGGGGGATCTTAATGGGTCGCCTATAAGCTTTTGTCCATTGTTTAAAAAAATTGAAGCACCTGGTAAAAACTTTTGAAGCTCCAATGCTTTATAATCAAGGTATTTTTGTGCCGCTGGATAGGCCGTTAGCAACACCTGAAAGCCATGGTCTAATCGATAGCCCCCTATCAAATCTGTTTTTACGCGCCCTCCTACTCGATCAGTCGCCTCAATAATCACAGGACTAAATCCATGATTCTCTAAAACTCTGGCCGCTATTAGGCCACTTACACCAGCACCAATAATATGTATTTTTAAATCTTTTTTATTCATAAATTATATAACTAGTGTTCAGTTACCTCTCATTGACATGTGTTTGTAATAAACGTTTCTTTTCTTTTTGAACGGCGGGATGCTTTTTATGTCTCCATATTTTATCCCTCGCAGTTCGAGAGCTTTGCTGTAAGTTCACTATTGGCATTGGATAAGCATCCCCTATCAAAACACCACAAAAGGTCTGTTCCATGGCCGACATAGTCCAAGGTTCATGAATATACGCCAGTGGCACATTTGACAGTTCTGGAATCCATTTTTTTATAAAAATCCCTTCAGGATCATGCTCTTGTGAGTTTTTTACAGGATTGTACAAACGGACTGTATTTATTCCTGTGGTACCTGCTTGCATCTGAAACTGTGGATAGTGTATGCCTGGCTCGTAGTCAAGAAACTTTCGTGCAAGATGGTAGGTCCCTTCGCGCCAATCTTGGTCTAAATTGAGTGTTAAAAAAGAAACAACCATGGCGCGCATTCTAAAATTAATCCAACCTGTTGTTTCAACAGCCCGCATGCATGCGTCAATCAAAGGGTAGCCTGTGGTCCCCGTTTTCCATGCTTTTATAAACGCCTCATTTTTTTCATGTGGCAAAAGCTCATAACCGCTATTAATACATTCGGTTTCATAGCGACACTCCATTTCAAACTTTTGAATAAAATGACAATGCCAATGCAAACGGGTAAGCATGGCTGAAAACGCTTTGCTATTTCTAGTTCCATTGGGATGGGTTCCAATAAACTGAAAGGCTTGTTTAACACTCATATTACCCCATGCTAAATAAGGAGATAAGCGGCTGCAGGACTTTCTACTTTCCGCTGGTTTGGAAATATGTCTTTGATAATTAAACCCACGTTGATTGGTGAAAGACTTTAGATATCGCCAGGCATTTTTTTCTCCTGCTGGTTGGTAGTGACTGGGGTATTCTTTCAGTTGATATTCTAATTTTGAAGGCATTATAAAGGAATGTTCTAAGCACACATCTTTAGAAATTGTATACTTATTTTGAAGGACTGGAGTATGCATTTTTTTGTGCCATTGTTTGTTCCAGTCTTTCCTATTTTTTATGCCTCTTAAAATACCATCTCGTTGTGATTCTTCCCAGTTAATTTGATTGGATTTGCAAAACTGTTTTATTTTTTTATCGCGTTCCCAAGAGGCTTGCGTCCCACTTTCTTGGTAACTGAATACGGAATTAATGTCAAATTCGTCATTCAAATAATTAAACACCTCAATAGCCTCACCATAAAACACTTCTACTCGCCTATTAAATTTATTTAATACTTTATCTAAAGTACTTATTGAATGGTATACAAACTGCAAATGTCTTTGGCCTGTATCTGGGTACTCAATTCTAGAAGGTTCAAATAGGTAGATTATGAGATACGGAACCCCGGCACATTCAGCCTTAAATAAAGGCGCATGATCTTGAGAACGAAGGTCTCGTTTTAACCAAACAATATTTACTGCTTTTGAATTCAATACGAAAGTTGTTTTTTACATTTTTTCCAAAACGAAAAAAAAGATGGAAAATAACCATGAACATCAAACATCCAATCTCTAGAGTCTTCATTACCTTGATAATACCCACTTAAAGGGTGTTCTTTAAAAAATAGAGTCTCAAGTTTATATTTGCTTACAAGTGTATCAAACTCCCCCACATAAATCTGAAGGTTATCTATGTTGTCTTTAGATAGCCGAAGGATAAAATCAATAGTATTTTTAGAGACTGGATACTGCTCAAAATGCGACGGTTCTAAGAGCAATATTCGATTGGCTGAAATATCTTTTTTCCAAAGGGGGTCTAGATTATAAAAATTATAAATACAGCTGGGAAGATTTGGATTTATTTTTATAGCTGTTTGTTTAGGAAGCGGCGTAAATAATTTAATTTCTGGGGTGTCCTTTAAAACTTCGGGAATTGGTAATGAAGCAAACGCTTCATAAGACACATCTAAAAAGGTGTTTTTCTGGGCTGTAAAGCAGTACTTATTAATGTTGTCTTGATTTGCTACATATTTTTTATTAGCGTTAGATCCAGCAACCCATTGCCAGCTTAAGACATTACTGGCCCAATCAGCATCTAATAAATGGTAATACATCCACTGGGCAGGGGTTTTCCAGTGACTTTGAGCCATATTGCAAGCAATCGATGCCGTGTACATTCTTAAATGATTATGCATATACCCTGTTTTGTAAAGGGATTCAATAGCTTTGTCTATAGCTTCAACTGTTGTAGAAGCTTGTACGATTGCAGAAGAAATGGAATGATTAGAGACTGGCTTTTGAAGATGTTTCAAGTCGCTATTAATGGCTGTTCCTTTTGAAACCCAAACCTGTTGCCAGTAATCTCTCCAAGCTAGTTCTTGTATAAATTTTTCAATTTGTGCCGGTTTATAGCCTTTTTTTAAAACTTCAAATAGTACAAATTTAGTAGAAATCACTCCTCTAGATATATATGGTGATAGGAAGGTAACTTCACCATTTATATAGTTTCGTGTCGAACTGTATTTAACCGGGTCAATGGCACGAATCCGCTGAAGAATCTCGGCATAAGTTGTTGGAAAAAGTGTGTTGTCTTTATTAAATAGTTCCATTGTATTCAATTAAATCTAAAGAGCTGTTAATAATAATTTTAGAATAATTAAGTCGATTGATATTGTGGTTTATACTTACAACATAAAGATAAGTTATGTTAGACTATTCATATTAATAGCGAACGTTAATAAATATATAATTTAAATTTTCAAATCAATATTTAACACAAAAAAATAATTAATTTTTATATGTTGTTAATGAATCAATTTGTAGATTGGATTAAATTTTAAATAAATACAATGAAAAAAATAATTTTACTGGCATTAGTCATTACAAATTTCACAGCTACTGCACAAGAATCAGTTTTATTACGTCTAAACTATAATAAAGGAGATAACTATATAACTAATGTTGAATTAAGTCAAAATATGGGAGGACAAGGAGAAATGAATATGAACATGGGAATGTATTCAACCGTTAGTAATGTTGACGACAAAGCTATTATATTAGAATCAAAAATAGAGTCTATTGTTATGACCATGAATCAAGGCGGTATGGCGATGAACTATGATTCAAATAAGACCGATGAGGAATTAGATCCGATGGGGCAAATGATGAAGTCTCAATTTGACCCAATTTTACAAGCAACTATCTACAATACTTTTGATCGTTATGGAAATGTTTTAGAAGTAAGAATGGAGCCTAAACCACTTCCTGGGATGGAACAATTTACTGATAATCAAAATGCTATTAATTTTCCAGATGAAGAAGTTTCGGTAGGTTCCTCATGGACTTCCGAGGTTAACAAACAAGGAATGAAGGTTTTGACAAAATATAAAGTATCTAGAATTTATGACGGAGCTGTCTTTTTAGATATTTCTGGAACAGTATCTGGACTTGCAACAGGAAATATGATTGGAACTTCGATTGTTAACATTAGCAGTGGTATTCAAGCAGCTTCAACGATTGAAATGACTATGTCAGTACAAGGAATGGAGATGAGCTTCGTCACTAGCTCAACGATGACAAAAATGTAAGTTGTAAATATTATCATAAAAGATTTTAAGACAACCCCATACCTGCATACTGGTATGGGGTTGTTTATTTAATAAATTGAAAATAAACTTGTCTATTTATTAAGTTTCCACAGTGTATATTTGCACCATCAACTTAGACAACGCCATTAACCAGTGATTTCTATGACTATGCCTTTCAAAAAATTACATTCTCATATTCAAGAAAAATTAGTTTTTTTCAACATTACAGAGCCTACTCCTTTCCAAACGGCTAGTATTCCTATTATAAAAAGTGGAACGAATGTGTATTGCACCGCACCAAAAGACAGTGGCAAAACAACAACTCTTGTTTTAACTACTTTACAAAAGTTAAAATGTGAAGCGTCTGGAAATGCACCTAGGGCGGTAATTCTTGTTGAAAACAAGGAGCGGGCAATGGAATTGTACGAACTTTTTTTGGCGTATACGAAATACAACTCTTTACGTGTTTATGTTGGACATGAACAGCTACATATTGATATTCAAAAATCAGAAATATTTGAAGGTACTGACATTCTTATTTCTACTCCTAAAACAATGAATAAATTATTTTTATTGAATGGAGTTAGCACTGCTCAATTAAAAATAATCAGCATTGACGATGCTGAATTTCTTTCACAACACTCATCCTATTCTGCAATTATGTCTATTTCACAAAGTATACAGAAATGCCAATACGTGATCTATTCAGAAAAATCGACTCCAATACTTAAACGTTTTGATTCCTATTTTATGGAATACTCAAAGATTGTTTCTTTTTAAACAGCTAGTTACATGATTCCAAAACTACATTACATATCCCAAGGTAACTCTGCTAATGAACAGCATGCTAATATCCAAAAAGCCTGTGCTTCGGGAATCGAATTGGTACTGTTAGACGTTCAAAACTATTCAGATAAGAAATTATTAAAACTGGCTAAACAAGCTAGAGAAACTACCGCTCATTACCAAACGAGGTTGATTATAGCCAACCATTACAAAATTGCAAAAGAAATCAAGGCTGACGGTGTACATTTAGTCAACTTAGGGGTCTGCCCTAGCCATGTAATGAAAGAATTATATTCTTGGCAAATTATTGGCGCTACAGCAAATAACCTTAAGAGCTGTGAAACCTTTATAAGTAAGGAAGTTGATTATATATACCTATCCCTTTTTGAGAGTCCAAATCATGAAACTTCAATAGAAAAAGTTTTAAACCTAAATGGTTATAAAGCAATCTTAGAGACTTTGAATACCAAAACACCTATCCTTGCATCAGGGAGTATAAATATAATGACTGTAACTAACATTTTAGAAACAGGTATTTCTGGAGTTGCAGTTTCTGATGAAATTACACAAGACCCAAACACTATAAAAGCTTACAATAAAATACTTAAAGCTTCATCAACTGTAGAAAAGCGTTATACTTTTAAATAAATGTTATTTTTATTAATTATAAGTCATAAAAAAAGCTCATCAAAAAGATGAGCTTTCATAAAACTTTAAAGTATATTTATTAGATAACCTTTACGTTTACTGCATTTAATCCTTTGTTACCTTCTTGAAGATCGAATTCAACTACATCGCCTTCGCGAATTTCGTCTACTAATCCAGAAATGTGTACAAAGTGATCTTTTTCAACTCCTTCTTCAGTGATAAATCCAAATCCTTTTGATTCATTGAAAAATTTTACTGTTCCTTTACCCATAATATTGTAATTTAATTTAAATAATAATTTATGCAAATTTGCGACCATTTTTTCAATACACAATAGATTAATCGAGTTATTTTTGATTTACAGATTAAAATGTTCAATGAACAACTATAAACTCTCATAAATATTAACGTTTATTGAAAATATTACCTCGTAAATTCGATTTAATCTAACTCCATATATTTTTTTACCCCAAATAATTACGTTTTTATATCTAATATTAAACTATAAACTACATAAATAGTCTATATTTAATACACTAATTTGTTTGCTGATTTGATACCCAAAAAGCGAAAACTTTTTTTATTCATATTACCTTTTTTAGGGTTAACTTTAGTATTGGTCAGTTACACCACTCCAATAGTTAAATTAAAAATAACCCCCCTTTTTAATAACCAATCAATAACAAAAAACACTTGGTATGTTTCTTCCCAAAAAGACTCAATTCAGTTCACTAAACTTAAATTTTATCTTACAGACTTTCAAGTGAAATCTATTAAAGGTGAAATTAACACTATTGATCACAGTAATTATTTAATAGATATTTTTAAGCCTGAAACTCTAGAAATTCTGCTCAACACAGTCTCTTTTAATAACGGTGATAAACTATCGTTTAATTTGGGTGTAAGTAGTGACATAAATACAACTGGGGCACATTCTGGAGCTTTAGACCCATCAAATGGTATGTTCTGGTCTTGGCAAAGCGGCTATATTAATTTTAAAATTGAGGGGATAAGTCCTAGTAGTAAAACTCGACAAAATAAATTTCAATTTCATATTGGAGGTTATCAACCTCCATATAACACAATAAGAAGATTTGATTTCGTTTTGAACAAACATACCACTGAGCTAAACTTAAAACTTGAAAAGTTTTTTGAGGGGGCTAAATTAGCAGTAAACAACCAAGTTATGATTCCTGGCGAAAAAGCAAGTAAACTTGCTGCATTATTCTTTAATACACTGTCAATAAATTGAGTAAAACGATCAAATACAGTTTATGTTCCTTAATCATCTTAGCGTGTAGCGGCTTTGTAGTGCTTAAAAACAAGACCCTAATATTTAACTATCCAGACTACTGGCCAAAACCACACTATGACTTTTCTAAACTGACCATGTCAGAAAATGAGTTTCAATTAGGGCGTCAACTTTTTTACGACCCAATAATGTCTAGAGACCAAACTGTTTCTTGCGCCTCTTGCCATTTACAAGCCACGGGGTTTACTCATGTAGATCATGATTTAAGTCATGGTATTGAAGGACGAATAGGCAATCGAAACTCCATGGCTTTAATGAATTTAGCATGGAACTCTTCTTTTATGTGGGATGGTGGCATTAATCATATTGAATTACAAGCCCTTGCTCCAATTTCTAGTGAAAATGAAATGGGTTCTTCTTTAAATGAAGTAGTTGCTAAACTGAATGCATCAATAAAATATAAGGGTCTTTACTATAATTCCTACCAAGATAGCTTAGTCACTGGACAAAAAACATTATTAGCCTTGACTCAATTTATAGTGATGTTAAACTCATACAACTCAAAATATGATAAGTACATTATAAATGAAGACAAAGGCCTGTTTACACAACAAGAAAAAAATGGCTTAAACATTTTTAGGAACCACTGTACCTCATGTCATACAGAACCATTGTTTACAAACAATGAGTTCCATAATAATGGACTCACACTAGATCCTTATTTGAAAGATTATGGGCGAATGCGGATTACAAATAAGCCTGAAGATTCTTTAAAATTCAAAGTTCCAACTCTTCGAAACATTCAATTTACGCCTCCATACATGCACGACGGACGGTTTGAAAACTTAAAAGCCGTAATTACACATTACAATTCAGGAATTACCCATAGCAGTACCCTATCAGAAAGCTTAAACAATAATTTACAATTAACTCACAAAGAAGAAGTAGATTTATTGGTCTTTCTCAGAACGCTATCCGATACAGAATTTTTATTTAACAACCGATTTTCATATCCTCATATTAACTAAACAATACTTTAATGAAAAAGCAATTATTTACATTGATTACATTTTTATTCATAACTGGGATCGCGATAGCACAATCCAATCCCATTATTACTGAGTGGATTCAAAATCACAGTGGAATTACAGGCCGACACTATGTACAAGGCAACTCCACTCCTATCATTGATAATGTCTTGGCCAATGTCCAAAGTATAGATTATTCTACAAACTGGGTATATGTAACCGCTACTGGAATACCATCTTATATCACGGGTCCATTTTTAGATAATAATCCTTCATTAGCTGAAAACCAAAACGCCATATATAAATTACCACTCAACCCAACACAAAACCCAGGAAGCACCACAGCTACATTTGGCGGAAACATTGGCGTTTTTATTAATGGAGTTTCTTTATTTGATTACAGGGATGGTGTCGCATGGAATAATGGTACAAACGCTCTTTGTGGCGGACCAGGAAATCCTCCTTGCCCAGGTGGTCCACAAGCAACCCAAAACTGGAACAGGGATGCTATTCCAGCAGAAATGAATGGTTTCGATTGCGTCAAAGCCCATCCGGCTATGGGGAATTACCATCACCATCAAAATCCAAGTGCCTTTGACTTAGACCTATTAGTTGTTTCTGATATATGTACTACCTATCCTGCGGATGGATTGTATGTGGTTGATACCAACACTCATTCTCCATTAATTGGTTTTGCATACGATGGCTTTCCAATTTATGGGGCATATGCCTATGCAAACACAGACGGCTCTGGCGGGATAACACGAATGAAATCTGGATATTCATTGAGAACGATTACTACAAGAGCAAATGGTCCATATGTAGGACAAATATTCACCATCACAAACGGCCCAAATAGTGGAAACCAAGAAGTAATGGATTTAGGCTATTTTAGAGAAGATTATGAATTTATATCGAACTCAAGTTCTGATTATTTAGATTCACACAACGGCCGTTTTGCGGTTACTCCAGAATATCCATCAGGAACCTATGCATATTATACCACTGTAGATGAAAATCATAATTCAGCATATCCCTACGCTGTAGGGCCAACATTTTATGGAAATGTTGTAGGGTCTAGTGTGAATGCCATTAACGAGACTACAACTAATTACGATTCTTCGTTAGCGATTAATACGTTCGATTCGACTTCATTAAACCTAGTTATTTACCCAAACCCAAGTCAAGACTTTATTGCTATACAGTCTAATTTACTTGACAACAACCTTAAACTTGAACTTATTAACGAAATTGGGCAGGTTGTTTTAGAGAGTAGGATTTTACAAGGCAGCACCTTAAGCGTAATCGAAACCCACACGCTTTATAATGGAATATATTTCCTAAAAGCATCAAATAATAATCAAACAAAGACTTACAAGTTGATCATTAGTAAATAGTCTAACTGAAAAAAACTGCAATATGAAAAATAATCGTGTTTTTTTATACTATTTATTAGTTATTATTTTATTCTAATGAAATACTTTCAATCTCTAGACGAAAGTTTTCCTTGATTTTATTTCCAATTAAAAAAGCAATTTCCTCAATTTTGTCTGAATTAAAGTTTGGAATATCTAATGTGTAGCCTCTAAAGCTAGGTACAAAGTCTTTAAGTGGAATACTAATTTCTTGTACTTCACCTGATGTTGTAAATGAATAAATGTAGGAATGGCGTTGGTAATCTGACCCTTTGATTCTAAACTGATAAGATTTTCCATCTCCTTTCAACTTTAATTTAACAGATGAAAATCCAGCGGTCTTTAGACCATCAAAGTTATATCTAAGTGATGAGAAACCTCCATTGTTTTCAGTGGTTACATACCCTTCAAAAACCCCTAAACCTTCCGAATTAACTTCAAAATTTCCTTGTGATCTTCCACCCATGACACGATCATCTACAACTCTCCAGCCGTTGGTAGATACCCCAGATTCAAATTTAAAAATAAGTGAAGGTGATTGAAACGTAGTCATGACTAAAAATAAAATAAGTGCGTAATTCATATAAATTTAATGTTTTTTGATTTCTTCAAGTACTTCATCAAAATTAGTTCTTAAATAAGCCCGAAGTTTTTTCTTATAATCTTCTTTTAGCCAAGTTAAAAAATTATGAGTACTCTTGCTAATACATTTCGAATAACGGTGAATTCTGAAATCTATATCGTCGGCAAGTAGTTTGACAAGCCCTAACGCATCATAAACATCTTCACTATTTTCAATACATATTAAAGCATGTTGTTCTATTGAACGCATTAATACAACTTTTGAAGACTCTCCATTTCTTATGGATCTAATATATGTTTTGTTTATATCAAAATAAACATCTTTGGAGTTTTTAAAAGAAGATCTAATATCATCAGGCATTTGATAAATAAAATTACTTTCAAGATCTTCATCACTTAGGACACCATCTAAATAATAGTTAGGGTATTTAAAAATACGTTGCCAATCTAAATTTGTACTTCCCCAAGGACCAAAACGATGAAAATTATTTCCTAAATCTATAACATCAAATGAATTTTTGTTTTTTAAAATACGAGATCCTCTTCCTATCATTTGATAATATAACGTTAAGGATTTAGTTGCTCGATTTAATATAATAGATTCTACTGTTGGCTCATCAAATCCTGTTGTTAATATACTTACAGAAGTTAAGATAGCATTAGGAGTTTTTTTGAACCACTCTAAAATCAGCGTACGCTCTTTTTTAGAGGCTGTATTATCTAAGTGAGCAACTTGGTATCCAGCAGATCTAAATAAATCATAAACAAACAGTGAGGTGTTTATTCCATTATTAAAAATAAGAGTTTTCTTACCGTCACAGCGTTCTTTGTAAGCCTCCATTAATTTGGAAAGCATTTCATTATTTGTATATAAATCTTCAGAAGACTTAACTGTATAGTCTCCATTAGCACCTACAACCAGTGAAGTTAATCCCACATTATAAGAATACATATTTGCTTGAGCTAAAAACTCATTTTCTATCAAGGACTCTATACTCTCCCCTACAATTAATTCATTATAGTTGTCAGTCATTGGAAGTTCTATATTAGAACTTAAAGGAGTTGCTGTTACACCTAAAATAAAAGATTTCTCAAAAAACTTGAATAGTTTTGTAAATGAATTGTAATGAGCTTCATCAATTATAACAAGCCCAATATCAGAAATATCTAACTTATCATCTTTTAATCTATTATTAAGGGTTTCTACCATAGCAACGAAACACTCAAATTCAGACTGATTGTCTAAATTTGCTTTACTGTCTATTACTTTATTCTGAACACCAAATTCTGTTAGCACTGAAGATGTTTGTTTGCACAACTCTATCCTGTGAGTCATGACTAATACTTTTTTTTTATGTGTACTTAAATATTGACTTACGATCTCAGAAAATATAACTGTTTTTCCGCCACCAGTAGGTAACTGGTACAAAAGGTGATAATCATCTTGTGCAGTTTCAAAACATTGAAATATTTTTTGAATTGCACCTTTTTGATAGCTATAGAGCTCTTTTCCTGTTTTACGTTCTTCTTGTTCTGTAATAGATAGCATAGTAAATTATAGATGATTTTTGCAAAAATACGTCCTTTATTGAGTTTTTGAAGAATTAAAATGATTTTTTTTTAAAATATTTAAATTTATGTCAAACTAGTTTATCTAAATATTTATGTGTTTTTTTGGATCCTTCGTACATTTCGAATTTTACTAATTTTGATTCCAATTTGGCATTATATAATTTTATCTTTCTGGATGGTCTCAAACCTATGTGTTTTAAAGCGTCAATATTAGATGAAATCAACCATGCAATGGTTCCTGGGTACTTGTGTTTTAGAGTACTTCCAATAGTACTGTAAAAACTCTCCATCTCAATATCTAAACGTTCCCCGTAAGGAGGATTAAAAACCATATGGAGGTGATTAGCGCCACCTTTTTGTGTTTTGAAAAAATCTTCATGTTTAATGTATATAAAATCATCTAGCTTAGCATTTTCAATATTTTGAATAGCTTTTTTAACTGCGCTAGGAGATTTATCAAACCCCATTATTTTATGGTGAAAATCGCGTGTTTTTGACAATAAGGATTCTTCGATTTTCTCAAACAAATCAACATCCCAGTCTTCCCATCTTTCAAATCCAAATTGATTACGCATTAAATTCGGTGGAATATTACAAGCAATCATTGCCGCTTCAACTAGAATAGTTCCTGACCCACACATTGGATCCATAAAATCACTTTGTCCATCCCAGCCAGAAAGCATCACAAGACCAGCTGCTAAAACTTCGTTTATGGGTGCTATGTTAGTTGCTATCTTATATCCTCTTTTGTGAAGAGATTCTCCAGAACTATCTAAAGAAACAGTACAAAAGTGTCTATCAATATGAATGTCAATTTTTAAATCGGGGAATCTTAAATCTACATTGGGACGCTCTCCAGTGTTATCTCTAAAACGATCAACAATGGCATCTTTAGTTTTAAGAGCAACGTATTGAGAATGTGTAAAGTTGTCTCCATTTAATGTAGCTCCAACAGCTAAGGATCCATTTGATTTCAAATAGTTTTCCCAAGGGAGAGAATATACTTTGTTATAAAGCTCTGTTTCATTTGTTACTTTAAAATTTGCAATTGGCTTAAGAATTTTAATAGCCGTGCGTAATCCTAAATTAGACTTGTACATAAATCCCTTATCTCCTAAAAAGCTAACATGTCTAACACCTATTTTAACTGCTTGAGCTCCTAGTGTTGTTAATTCCTTGGCTAAAAGTTCCTCAAAACCATACAAGGTTTTAGCAACCATTTTAAAATTATTCTCCATTAAAAACATTTATTAACTACCAAAAATACAGTATTTTTGACCGAGTAAGAATTATTTATGACAAAAGAACATCAAAAGTGGTTTCAATCTTGGTTTAACACCACCTATTACCACATTCTTTACAAAAATAGAGACAATAAAGAAGCTGAGCTTTTTATTTCAAATTTAATTTATTATTTAAATCTAATTCCTGAAAAAGATTCTATCTTGGATTTAGCTTGTGGTCAAGGAAGACACTCTAAATACCTGAACAGTCTTGGATATAATGTAACTGGTATTGATCTATCCGAAAAGAGTATAAATAAAGCTAATAACTATGCATCAAATTCATTAAACTTTGAAGTTCATGACATGAGAGATGTCTATAATAACAAATATGAAGTTGTGTTAAATCTATTTACTAGTTTTGGATATTTTGACGACGAAAATGATAATATTAAAGTCATAGAAACAATAAAAGCAAGCTTAGAGCCTAAAGGAATTGGAGTAATAGATTTTATGAATAGCCCCAAGGTTATTGAAAACTTAATACCTAAAAACACTTATATAGGAGACGAAATCACATTTAACTTAAATCGTAATTGTTCGAATGGATTCATTAATAAACATATAGAAGTTATTGATAAAAACAAGATATTTAAATACAAGGAAAGAGTACGAGCATACACGTTTGAAGAATTTAGATTAATGCTATCAAATGCTGGCTTAGATTTAATTGATTGTTTTGGAAGTTATAATTTGGAGCCTTTCAAAGAGAAAAAATCAGATCGTTTAATTTTAATTTTTGTAAATAATGATTAGCTTTCTTGCTCCTGTTTTTGCTGTTATTTTTGGAGTATTAATTGTTTTACTACATCGGAAATCTAAACCTTTAAACCTTAAATTATTTTTAGCCTTTAGTGGTGCTTTTTTACTGTCTTCAACCATATTTGAATTACTTCCAGAAGTATATTCACATTTAGAACCAAAACGAATTGGAATCTTTATTATGGGTGGTATTTTATTGCAAATAATATTGGAATTTTATTCCAAAGGAGCTGAACACGGACATCTACATATCAACGAACCTAAGAGCTTGTTTCCTTGGCTTTTATTTATGAGCTTAGGCATTCATGCATTTTTTGAAGGATTTCCGTTAAGGGAGCATAAAAATCTTATAATAGGTGTTGTCATTCATAAGATACCAATAGCAATTCTTATTGCAACATATCTTTTAAAATCAAAACTAGCTAAGTCCAAGGTTATTATTTTTATATTGATATTCACTCTAATGACTCCGTTAGGATCTTTAATTGGTGGTTTTCTAAATATCCCCTCAAATATTATTCAAAGCGTAAACGCGGTTGTGATAGGGATGTTTTTTCATATTTCTACAATAATTTTGTTTGAAAGCAGCGAAGGTCATAACTTCAATATGAACAAAATATTAATTATAGTAAGTGCTATCGTTTTGGCTTATTTTATCTAAAAACTATTAAAAAAATAAGAATTAGATTAAATAAAAATGAACTAATTTTTAATTAAGAGATCATTGTACATCCATTTCTTTGATAAACTATACAAATCATAAGTTTGAAACGGTTCTTGGTACTCAAGTCGGCCATTTTGAAATTGACGTTGTAAAATATCTTCAATTAAATAATCTTCTTCGGAAACGTAAGGGTCAAAAGGAGTTTTTAGGGACATCTTATATAATTTTGCAGTATTGTTGTACCAATATGCACTCCAACCACTTCTTAGTGATTTAATTAAATTAAAAGCTGAGACTCCGGTTTGTCTATGTATTAATTTAATTAAAATTTGAGCTTCTGTAATTGTATTTTTTTTTAATTGATCAGTAAATTCTTCTTTAACAAATTTTTGTACTAAACGCGCATATTTTTTTTTCTCACTTTTTGACTTTAACAGATTCATTCTTTGATTTAAGATTTCTAAACGTTCAGATGCTAACTTAGCAAAAGGATAAACTTTGATTGTCTTTCTTTGTAAAATTAAATACCTACGCCTAGAATCTGAGGTTGAAAATTTTAACTTAGGAAGAATAAATATTTCATTCAAACTAATTGAATTGTTCAAAATTGTGTCTCCAACTACAATTATGTATTGATCATTATTTGAATCTTTTTTATTATCAAAATTTTGACCAAATATTATAAAGGGGAAATAAAAAATAAGATAAATAATTGGTTTCATAAATTATTATGGTATTTCGAATTCAAAATTACGAATTATGCGTTAATCTGTATGATATTATCATTCATAATTGTTATTTTTATCGAAATATTTATTCAAAATGGCTAAGAAAACTATACTAAATAAAAAAGCAATTTCATTTTTAGAAGAATATCTAAATAATGCATCTCCAACTGGTTACGAATGGAAGGGTCAGAAACTATGGATGGATTATTTAAAACCTTATGTTGACACTTTTATTACCGATACTTATGGAACTGCTGTAGGGGTCATTAATCCCGAGGCTCCATTCAAAGTGGTTATTGAAGGACACGCTGATGAAATTTCATGGTACGTTAATTATATTTCTGATGATGGACTTATTTATGTTATAAGAAACGGAGGGAGTGATCACCAAATTGCTCCTAGTAAAATTGTAAATATTCATACAAAAAAAGGCATTGTTAAAGGTGTTTTTGGATGGCCAGCAATTCATACGCGTACTTTATCAAAAGAACAAACTCCAAAACCGGATAATATCTTTATTGATGTCGGGTGCAAGACAAAGGAAGATGTAGAAAACCTTGGTGTTCATATAGGCTGTGTAATCACTTACCCAGATGCATTTCATATACTTAATAAAAAACATTTTGTATGCCGAGCCTTAGATAATAGAATGGGAGGTTTTATGATAGCTCAAGTTGCGCGTTTGTTACACGAAAATAAAAAAACACTCCCATTTGGGTTATATATTACAAACTCTGTTCAGGAAGAAATTGGACTTCGTGGAGCTGAAATGATATCCCACACAATACAGCCTGACGTTGCTATCATTACTGATGTCACTCATGACACAACAACTCCAATGATCAATAAAAAAGTACAAGGACATTGTGAATTGGGTAAAGGTCCAGTTATTGCTTATGCTCCTGCAGTACAGCAAAAATTAAGAGATTTAATTACCGAGACTGCAGAAGAAAACAAAATCCCATTTCAACGTGCTGCTCTTTCGAGAGCTACTGGGACTGATACTGATGCATTTGCATATAGTAACGGAGGGGTAGCATCAGCATTAATATCATTACCTCTTCGTTACATGCACACTACAGTTGAAATGGTACATCGTGACGACGTAGAGGATGTTATTAAAATGATTTACGAAACTTTATTAAAAATAGAAAACGGTGAAACCTTTTCTTATTTTGATTAATTAGTGGACGAATATCTAGATATTTGGAATGATGTCGGGCAACCCACAGGAAAAAAATGCTTGAAGGATGAAGCTCACCAAAAGGGTTGGTTTCATCCAACAGTGCATATTTGGTTTTATACTAACACCCCTAGCCTACTACTTCAAAAACGCGATTTATCTAAACAAACCTACCCTGGCTTTTGGGATGTTTCTGTTGCCGGACATGTGAGTGCTGGAGAAACCATCTTAGAAGGTGCTTTGAGAGAAGTAAAAGAAGAAATTGGATTGGATATAAAACAAAAAGATTTAAAGCTTATTGACGTTCGAAAAAACACCAATCGTTTTGATAATGGAATTATAGACTGTGAATTCCAGCATGTATTTTTAGCAAAACTAGAAACTTCCGTTTCCAACCTTAAAATTCAAGAAGCTGAAGTGTATGCTGTACGACTTTTTTCTTTTAAAGAACTTCAAAAATGCAGACTTAAAACCCACCCTAAATACACCATTGTTCCAGCCGATATGCATTATTATCAGTTTGTCATGGATTCCGTACTGAAAGTACTTTAATTTGCACTAATTTTGAAAAATGCAAAATCAACCCGTCCTTAAAATCGAGTTCATAGCCATCATGGCCCTGTTAATGTCTTTAGTGGCCTTGTCTATAGACGGTATCCTCCCTGCATTAGCCGTTATAGGAATCGATTTGGGAGTGACAAATACCAAAGACCATCAGTTATTGATTACCATGATTTTTCTTGGTTTAGGCCTTGGACAATTAATTTTTGGCCCCTTATCAGATAGTTATGGTCGAAAACCCATTATTTATATAGGCTTTTTAGTCTTTGCCATTGCCAGTATCATTTGTGTGAATACCGATAGTTATGAAGTACTAATTGCAGGACGCATATTACAAGGGATCGGTCTGGCCTCGCCACGGACCTTAAGTATTGCCATGGTTCGCGATACCTACGAAGGCAATTATATGGCTAGGGTAATGT
>Ga0206677_10001866_pt1 | contig 19196 bp, 6 predicted proteins | sample M130m12015metaG_FD_155475 | JGI IMG/M metagenome (GOLD analysis project Ga0206677, IMG submission 155475) | Ammonia-oxidizing marine archaeal communities from Monterey Bay, California, United States - M1 30m 12015 | ecosystem: Environmental > Aquatic > Marine > Intertidal zone | place: USA...
TAGCGTATGACTTGGATTCTAGGATACCTAAGATGGCCGAGGATGCATTATATGCTCACATACTATATTCTATATTAGCGAGCAGAATAAATCAACCAGAGTACGTTATACAGCGTTTAAAACGCGATAGAGCAGCTAAGTTAAGAAATGCTAAGATAAGATTATCTAACATTAAGTTGAACGAAATAGTTCAAGTAATGAGAGGTAAATCTAAATGGATTAAATCATAATTGAATGGCACAGGAAATTAAAAACACATTTCTAAAGTCTAAGATGAATAAAGATCTTGACGATAGAATATTGCCTAATGGCGAATATAGAGATGCTCGGAACATATCAGTTGGTAGATCCGAAGATAACGATGTAGGTGCCTTAGAAAACATAATTGGTAACAATTTAGTATCAGGCACGGACGTTGGAGATGGGTTAACAATTATAGGCGTTTTAGCCAATAACTCCGCGGATAACATATTTGTTTTTTTAACGGACTACACGGACCCAAATCCTGAAAATCCAACAAATGCACCATCATCTTCTAATCACTATATATATTTTTATAATAGCAAATCAGAGTCTTATACTCTTATGGTTACAGGTGAGTTTTTAAATTTTTCTACCACAAACAGAATAATAGGTGTAAACTTAATAGAAAACCTGTTGTTTTGGACAGATAATAGAAATCAGCCACGTAAAATAAACATAAACTTAGCTAGAGCTTTTAATCCAGGGGGATTAGCCGCTAGCCCAGCAGACTATTACACTAAGGAACACCAGATATCTGTCGCAAAGTACAACCCTTATGACGCAATAAAGTTGTACAAAAGAGTGGATTTAAAAGCAGAAATAAATGCCACTACTAATTATTTTGAAGTGGAAGGAGATCGAGTATCTGAGCTTCTCCCTTTTATTGGTGCTACTGTTGTTTCACCGGAGGCAGGGGTTAGCTCCGAAAATTATGTAAAGGTTGAGTCGGTTTTATTAGATTTAACCGGAACAAAAACGAGGGTAAACGTTTATAAGCCGTTTCCGGTAGCCCCTAGTCAAAATGATTTTATTTCATTAATAATATCAACAATGACTAGTAAAAACGAGGACGATTCCTGGCCAGGCGACCCTGATTACTTAGAGGATAAATTTGTTAGGTTTAGCTATAGATTTAAGTTTGATGACAACGAATACTCCTTAATGGCTCCGTTTACTCAAATAGCGTATATACCTAAACAAAATGGGTACTTTTTAAACGGTGACGAAGATTCGGCGTATCAATCAACCATAGTAGATTTTATGGAAAATTTGGTACAGAACATAGGCCTTATAATACCTTTACCTTCATCTGGAAACAAATTAATTAGCGACTACAAGATAGCCGAGCTAGAAATACTTTTTAGAGAAAGCGATAAGGTTGCGGTAAAAGTTTTAGATAGCATACTGGTTAATAAAATAGCGAGCGCTAGCGGTACTAACTCAGAATATGTTTACGAGTACCAGTCAAGAAAACCATACAGAACACTTCCTGAAGCCCAAACAGTAAGGGTATATGATAAGGTTCCTGTAAAAGCGTTTGCTCAAGAAACTTCCGGCAATAGAATAATATATGGCAACTTTAAAGATCAATATACTCCGCCTCAAAATATAAATTACAATTGTAAAATCGATCCTAAAAGTACTACAGGGGCTTATGATAACTTTATAGAATATCCTAAACATACAGTAAAACGAAATAGAAATTACCAAGTCGGGTTTGTATTATCAGATAAATTTGGTAGACAGTCACCCGTAATATTGTCCTCCGTGGACTCGGGAGTGTCAACTACACAAGGATTTTATTCAGGCTCTACAATATACAGCGCTTATGATATAGACACCGCTGGTACAGATGTTAGGCTTTGGGCGGGCGATGCAATAAAAGTTTTAGTCAACGAGCCTATAACATCGGAAATAGATGCTGCAGCGGGAACTCCCGGGTTGTATGCTATAGAAAACAAATACGCCCCTAATACAGGCGAAGGCTTTGCTATTGCCACATGGGTGGGTACTACAATAACAGATACTACGTACACGTTTAGGCAAGCAGGTGGCGCTGCACCACCATCAGGAACCTACCCCAATAACCAGAATATACCTAGAATAGGAGACTACATGAGGGGAGCTTATACGGATTTTGTAAAAGTAACCAATATTTCCGGTCCTACTGGGCCCGCTCAATACGTTGTGACAACAGAAGGTAGAGTGAATGACATATATTTAAGGGAAGAAAATCTTCCTGCCAATACACCTGATTTAAAATTTACTTATAATATAAACGATTTAGGTTGGTATAGCTATAAAGTTGTTGTTAAGCAAACAGAGCAAGATTACTATAATGTATACTTGCCAGGAATACTTAACGGTTACCCAGGGCAATCAGGAAATGAGCAGCACTCAGATCTTGGCGGTGTTGATGAAGGCATATTTCCGAATGAAATAAACCTAACTGCTCATACTGTTTTGTTTAATGATAATATAAATAAAATACCTAGAGATTTGGCAGAGGTTGGGCCTGACCAAAAACAATATAGAAGTTCTGTTGTTCTTTATGGAAGAGTAGAGAACGGAATGAATGATACTGGCACATCTATAATTGCTACAAATTTACAATACTTTCCTAGATTAAATTACGCTGGTAAAAGCGCTATAAGCCACACGTCTACAGCTATTGCTCAAGCCCGGGATTTTAACATGTCCTTTAGTGATTTATCGGAAGACACTAATAATCATTACACGGGTGGCTCTAATGGAAATAAAGTTTTTTACGAAATAAGTAGTAATCCATTAATAGCTAGAATATCTACAACCGAAAAATCAATAGGGCAACCTAACATCGATGCCGTTGACGGCGGTGACACCCAAAGTGCTCCTTTTAATATGCTGCCATATTTAGCTGTGTACGAAACAGCTCCGGTAGAATCACTATTAGATATATATTGGGAAACTACTTCCACTGGGCTTATAGTAGATTTAAACGCGGAGGTAGCTTCTACAAACACAGGTGTCGCTGGGTTTCAAGGACTTGATTGGGATTTTGATGAAGAGTCCGCCTCTGCAGGTCAACCGGTTACTAGTTGGTTTACGCCTGTAGATAACCAAGGGCAGACCGTTATAACTGGAGTAACAGCTAGTTTAACATCCCAAACTGTCAATGTTAATGGAGTAGCCACTCCGGTTACAGATTTCGAGTTAGTACCTGGCCCCGTAGGCAGCGTTGAAGAAGGTAACTTCCAAATACGTTACATACCCGAGGGTATTGCTTTTTTAGAAAACAGTGAAACTTCAAATGTATATTCATTTGAAATAACGGTTACAGAAACAGGAACACAAGAACAAAGAGTTATAGAGCTACCGGGTACTCCAAGGGGATTTGGCGCTTTAAAAAATATACAACCGTTTTTTAATCCTATACCTGATAACATAGAAATTAGCCCTTCTCAAGCGACTATAATAAAAGCATCTGATTGGGTAACTGCAAACCCTGATAATGGATCTGGTTTAGCCAGTCAAGATGGTTTACAATTAAAGTATTCATTTGAGCCATTTACGGGTTTTGAAGATAGTATACCTTCTAATTGGGCAATGGACGAAAATACCGGAGTGTTATCTCAAGCGCCAGGCGTAAATCCTTTAGGTACTTACAAAATAAATCTTATACTTTCCGATGCCAACCTAGTTGGTGGGGGAGATGGTTCGGACTACCAATCATTAACAGCGGAGCAAACAGAATTTACAATAAAAATGCTGCCGGATCAAGTGAATGCCGGTGTTTTGTATGAAGGAGGAAGCTGGGACACGTGCAAAGTTTTGGAAGAAGCGAATAACGGACAAGGAGTTTTAAGCCCTGAGGATTTGAACAATACTGTTGCAATGGTTTATTATATATGTGAAGGTGATAATTTAACTGGCGGTACTGGGCTGAACCCTACAAACATGGAAGTGTTCTTTAATAACGGTATACCAAATCCAGCAAATAATATACCAGCTACTCATCCTGTGCCGGGCGGTGGGACATCAAATATCAATGTTTATGCTCATAGAATAGGTACTGAATCACATAAAGGCGGTGCCCTCACTTTCAGTTCAAATGTTAATTTCCCGGCACCTACTATAACAAGTCCGGCAGTTGAAGTTCCTGTGCTAGTTACACCAGCGGTAACTTATTATTATAGGTACACAGGAGAGACGCAATGGAGACCATTGCCAAGAAGCATAGAAAAAAATAGAGCGGGTTTTGCAGACTATCGTAATAAATTAACTTTACCAGGCAGCAATGACGTAGCGACACCATTCCAAGATGCACCAGCCTACGATAGTTACGACATAAATCAAACACCTGATTATCAAGATTACCCTAACTCTAATAATGCGTATTTTAGATACATAAAAAATGTATCAGTAGCTTCAGATATATGGACTCAATCCGTGCGTGCTTACGACTACAACGATTTTGAAGGTACACAGCCTACGCTTTCAACCAATCCCGGGCAGGAGCAAGTCGGTATAGAATATGCTATTGTTTTTCAGGGTATGACAGTTGGATTTGCAAATCAAGCTCTTTCGCTTAGATCAACAGCGTGGCTTGTTGTAGATGATTTTAATTTTCCAAAATGCATACCGTGGCAAGGCGTAAACGCTTTTGAAGTAAACGGCGGCGTAAACAATGGAACTCCAGAAACCACTACTTATAATCTTTTTAAGTATTATAGATCAGGAGGTAATGACGTAAGCAATGCTTTTGAAGAAGTAAATGAAAGTAATGAGATATGGGGAAGAAACGCTTACGGTGATTACAATGATCAATTTTACACTAATGAAACAGATTTTATTACTTACATACCATCATCTCCTTTTATTAACATAAAGCTAGAAAAACAACTACAGCCTGCTCCATCGGTTGCATTAAATACGTGGAGTACAACTGATAAATTCACTAATATACCTGGGGAATATGAACCTGACTACGCTATAGACTTGCAGTGGGTTGTAGGTTTAGATGCTGGCACAGGATTAAAAATTATTAATCCGAACAGTACAAGCGGCGTTAGCGCAATACAAACCAGCCAAAAGCCTATGCCAGATCCTGTTAAATTAGAATATCCTAATAACAAAGGCACTCTGCGTATATATAGATTAGCAAACACACCTTAAATTCTTATAAAAATAAATAATGGCAGCAATAATAGAATTAAAATATTTTAATAGCTTTATTTTAAAAAAAATAGAAGAAGTTACAGAGGTTGTACCGGGTGATAACACCGCGTCTTTGAGCGCTATAGATTCATCCGAAAAAAAGCTTACAATAGATTCCGCCCTTACCGATGACAAAATGAATACAGGGCAAGAAATAAAAATAATTTATACTGATATAGTACCTGTAACATACACGAGCTATATAACAGAAAAATTAAATAATACTGAATTTACTGTAGACGAAGTGCCTAATGCTTTAGCCTTGACGGAGCAAGTTGAATTTGGTAAAATAATAAATTTTGACAATATACAAAGAGATTATAGCGGGAATGATTCTAAAGATTGGCTTTTAGAGGAATCTAGAATACGAGGAGGATACAACAATACAACTGTTGACTTTGGGGTTAAAGCCTATTTGGTTGAAGACGAAAAGAAACAATCAAATAAGTTCAGTTCTTTAATACATTCCGGTATATTTAATTCAAGGACAGGCACTAATCAAACTAATCAATTTTCTGTAGCGGAAGATATAACCAGAACAATTGATCCAGCTAATGGCTCAATACAAAAGCTGTATGCTGAAGATACAAACTTAATTATATTTCAAGAAAGCAAAGTAAGTAAATCATTAATAGACAAGGATGCAATATACTCAGCGGAAGGCAATGCAAGCGTTACCAGCCGTAATTTGGTTATAGGGCAAAACGTAGCGTATGCTGGAGAATATGGTATAAGCACGGACCCTGAATCTTTTGCCGTCAACGGATATAGAAAGTATTTTACAGATAGAGACCAAAACGTTGTTTGTAGATTATCGATGGATGGTATATCTATTATTTCTAACTTTGGCATGACAGACTTTTTTAGAGATAAACTGTCTACAGCAGCAGGCGATATAATAGGTGGCTGGGATGCACATAACAAGCAATATGTGCTATCAATACCTCAAAGCGGTATCGAATATGACACACTAGCGTTTGACGAGACATCGAAAGGGTGGGTTAGTTTTTTTACTTACCAGCCTAATCAGATAATAAGTCTAAATAACAATTATTTCACAACTAGTGCAGGTAAACTTTACAAGCATTACACATTAGCGCCAAATACACAAGCAAGAGGAGTATTTTACGGAACGCAAGAGGAATCAAAAGTAACATTTGTGTTTAACGGAGCCCCCTCTATGGTCAAAAACTTTCAAACTATAAATTACGAAGGAGATACTGGATGGAGAATGACTGAGTTTAAAACTAATACCGACAGCGCACTTCCTATATCACAAGCATCTTTTGCAACTACATTGGCCGAAATGCAAAACTCATTATTGGTTAATAACTTTAAATTAAAAGAAGACAAGTATTACGCAGATATCACGAGCAATACATCGTCTCAAAACGGAGAAGTCGTTTTCGGAAGATCTTCTTCAGGAGTAAAAGGATTCTTCGGGGAAGTAACTATGACAGTAAACAACTCCCCGGGCAAAAAAGAATTATTTGCTGTAAGCACAGGATTTGTAAAATCATCGTAATTAAATGAAATTAAAAATAACTAATAGCGAAAAAACCGTTGTAGAGGGTATGGAAGAAATTAAAAATTTCTTAATGGACCCCGATATGGAACAAGCTGAATTACCGCTAAAACACTCGTTTGCGCCAGGTGTGTATGCTAGAGAAATGGAGATACCTGCTGGAACATTGCTAATAGGTAAGATACATAAGCATAGACATCATAATTTTTTAATGAAGGGCTCTATAATAGTCTTGACTGAAGCAAACGGCGTGGAGTTACTACAGGCTCCTTTAATGATAGTTTCAGAAGAAGGAACACAAAGAATAGGGTATGCCATAACGGACACAGTGTGGACCACCATACACGAAAACAAAGACAACTCTGAAGATCTTGTTGTAATAGAAGAAAGAACAGTTGTCAAGGATAAAACAAAGTATTTAGAATACAAGAGTAAATTAACTAAAAAAATAACAATATGACTTGGGTAGCAGCAGGAACAGCCGCAGTTTCCGTAGTAGGAGGCCTTGTGAGCGGAAGCAAAGCAAGAAAAGCGGAACAAAAAGCACAGCAAGAAAGGGATCGTATAGCCAGGCAGATGGCAGCATTTGAAGCTAATAGACAAGATGTTATAAACCCTTACGCGAACGTAACATCTAATGAAGGTATGATTGAGGAGATGCGCGAAGGACTTTCTAACCCGTTTGCCAGCTTAGGAGTCGCTACACAGGCCGCGGAAATTCAAATGGAGCAAACAGATATAGCGTTAGCTAATACGCTAGATACATTGCAAGCTACCGGAGCAAGTGCCGGAGGAGCTACAGCTTTAGCCCAAGCAGCTAAACAAAGCAAGAAAGAAGTTTCGGCTAATATAGAGCAACAAGAAGCTCAGAACGAAAAGCTAAGAGCACAAGGAGAGCAAGAGCTACAAGCAAAAGAGATGCAACTTACTCAGATGGAAATGGCTGAATCAGCTAGAATACAAAATGCTGAAGCAGCAGGAAAGCAGTTTGTGTTTGGAGCTCAAGAAGCAAGAGATATGGCTACACTAGATAGAATGTCGGGTCAAGAAAGTCAAGCAAGAGCGGATATAGCTAATGCACAAACAGCGCAAGCAGCAGCTACAGGAGCGATGATAAGCGGTGTTAGTAGTGCTGCAACAGGATTATTAGGATCAGGAGCGTTTGCAGAGGGCGGATCTTTGAATCCTCCCCAAGGTTAAACTTAAAAGAATTTTAGAAAATATAAAACATGAGTTATAGAGAACCAACAATAGTGCAAAATCAATCGGGACTTATAGTGCCTCAGGCTTTAGCCGAAGCCGCCAAAAATATTTCTCAAGCTTGGGGTGCTCAGCTATCTAAGCAGCGCGATTTAAACTTAGCAAATAAAAAAGAGGATTTAGCTAACGATAATAAAGTTGAAGCGGAAACAGCTTCTATGAAAGCCGACTTAAAAGAAGCCCCAGGAAAAGAAAAAATGGTAAAAAGTGCGCAGGACGCACAGTATAAAGCTATAGAGGATTTAGAAATTGTTAGAAAAGAATTAAACAATAGGAATATTGATGGCGCACGGAAGCAGGAATTAAGGCAGGAGGAGCTTGCTTTGATGAATGGCCTAAAAGCAATGAATGTTTCTTTTCCTAAAGTAACTATAGAAATGGAAAAAGCCGTAAAGTTTAAAACCAACTCTGCGGCAACTCAGGGCAAAATAGCGGTTACAGATGAAAAAAATTTAGCTTTTTCTTATGGCTTCCATGAGGGAACATCTTCGTATTCTTATACTCCTGGCAAGAGAGAAGGAGGGGTATATGTGCCTCCTAAATTTCAAATTATTTCAGGAGAGCAACAGGCTGATTTAAGTAAGTTTAATAGCGATGACTTTAGCACTACATTTGAAGTTACTCAGCTGCAGCCCGAAGCCGCTTTAGCGATAAAAAACAAACTTAAGGATCCAAAAAACAAATTCTTACAAGGGGTACTTCAGGATGGCACTAATATGTCAACTGAGGATATTTTTGATGATAACGGGAAAAAAACAGGTACTAGAAATGTTGTTTCTACTTTAGCTACTCAAGAAACTAATAATTTTATGAACGATCAATTAGCTATGGTGCAAGCTGGTATACAAGAAGCAGGTACTCCTGAAAATAGAAGGGCAATAATGATGTACCAGTACGCCATGACTGAAGACGATTTTAATGCTATTTATGGAACCGGTAATATTCTGGATCCTAAATCTAAAGATAAGGAAGTTATCGACAATGCTAATAACAAGCTAAGATATTCAATAGCCTTAAATAACGCCGCTTCAGCAGATTTAGAAATAACAAATCCAGATGCAGGTCCAAATGAACCTTACACTTATGCTAGCGTTTATAAATCAAATCCGTCTAAGTTTAATCCAGAGAGTGAAAAACAAGGTGTAAAAGCCGCTAGACTTCGAGATATAGGTTCAACGTTTACTAACACATTAAAAAAGCTAGGTACAATGGAGCGAGGGGCGGCTAAGGATATGGCGTTATTTCAACAAGCCACAGGGGTTCAAGACGGAATGAACTTAGGTACTAAATCAAAAGAAAGACGTGTAACCGGTCTGAAAGTAAACGACACTGCTAATAAGATTACGTACAATGTGGGCACACCTTTTTATGGCAACAATCTAAGTGATTTAGAACTAGAGGCCATTGATATCGTGCATAATAATAGCCAAACAAATCAGATTTTAGTCGGCGATGACCTTGTAAAAGCTTCAGACTATCTGGCTAGCCAGGGTAAATTTAATGTAAACGCTAGGACCATAGACTTCTCAAACAAAGATAGTGTTATTATAGGTATTATGGACATGTACGGTATCGATAATGTGCAAGCGAAGAAATACTATAATACATATTTTAATTAATACAAAATAAAAAAATACATGTTTAAACTTAAAATAAACGACGTAGTAATAGAATTCAAAAGTAATGATGAAATGGTTCAGGCTTATAAAGCAGCAATAGCAGCCGGGGATTCAGTATTTAGTGTTGATCCTGAAACAGAGGGACCTCAAACAGAAGCAGAAGCTGCTCAAGACGAAGTAGTAGAAGAGGGTTTCAGTCAGGATTTTCAGCAGGCTGCGCCCAGTGCAAGTGTGGAGCCGGCGAGTATAGCACTAGAAGATGCGGATTCATTATTGGGAGCTGGTTCATCGGTTTCACGAGAAAGAAACGAGCTTCCAAAAGATAAGTATATTGAATACTTATATGGCAAAACTTATAAAGGAGATCTTCAGGATCTTGTTGGTAATAGCTTTTATAATGATGGCAGATTTAATGAACAACTAATTAATAGTTTAGAAAAAACCCAGGGGTCTGCTTTTACTGAAGAAGAAAGAAAAGCAGCTAAAGGCTTTTTTGATAAAGGAGAAGAAAAATTTGAAAAAATAGAAATAGCGAAGGACAGGGATATTTGGGATAGTGAAACAAATAGCATTAACCCAGAAAAACAAAGCATCTACGAACAAAACATGGCAAATTTTCAAACTGCTTTAAATGTGACCTTAGATGACAAATCATTTTATCCAGATAATGATATAGACGCTGGTGCAACAATAGATAGACAAGAGCAACAAGGGCTTCGAGACGCTGCTGTAAAAAAGGCTACAGACATATACTACAGAAATAATCCTTCCAGTACTGCGCCTAAGCAATTTGACATTGATGGTATGGTGGCTACCACTATAGCAAAAAGGCGCAAAAAAAGAATTGATGAAGAGTTTAAGCCTTTAAACGAAAAAGTATCTCTATATAGAGAAGGCAATTTATATTCCCCTACTATTGAGGCAGGTTATAGGAAGCTTACAGCAGAACTTACTCCTGACCAGCAAAAGTATCGCGAGGTGCTGGATGAACTTAATAAAGTCAAGCAGGCACTTAAAAATCCTCCTAGCGCTACAGCAAAGCTTGAGCTACAAAAAAAAGAAATAGAACTCGAGGCGCTTGAAAAAGAGTATTATGAAAAATCTCAAGTAAAAACAATAAACACAAGATGGGGAAAAGTTGACATAGGCGAAAAGCAAACAAGACTTTTTGATGAGTCCGGAGATGAAATTAGTGAAGGGGAAGCCACGGCTTTTAACATAGACACAAACAATTACTCCAGACAATATGGAGAAGTTGCTAGAAAATATGACAACTACAATCAGGACCAGCTAGAACAAAGTTTATTTAGATGGACTTTAAACAATGCTGACAATGAAGCCCAATTAAATAAAACTTATGATTTTAATGATAACATTGGTTTTATAAATCAAAACCTATCTCGCTTAGGATACAACAAAGACGAAGACGGCATTTGGAGGGGAGTAAAAGTTAATGACATAATTAAGTTACGGACAGCTAAAGGGTTGCCTACGCTAAGAGGTGAAGCACCTCTTTACCTTAATCAAGCACTCTATAAGCCAGAAACAGGTGATAAGGCAACTGTATCTGTGGACTTTAGTTACCTAAACAAAGTGTATGACGACAAAGTAGATTTAGCACTTGAAAAAGAAGCCTTAGTAAACACTGCAATCCTTAACAGAGATCCAGGTTCTAGAAAATTAAATGTAGGTGATTATGCTGAGAGGTTTGTTGAAACAATAGGCGAGGCCGCATTTGGAGAGGATGCAATGAGCGTTATTGGCACATCAAAACAAAAGGAGTTAGACAACACAAAGCAACTATTTGAAGATGCAGAAATGACGTTAACATCCGAGCAAGAAGAAGTTTTTGAAAGAGGCTTAGCTATGAAAGTTACCGAAGGTTTAGGTAGTTTTGTTCCTGCTATAATTGAATTTGGTTTATTAAACAAAGTTGCGGGAGCTACTGGAATAGCTAGAGTAATAAAAAATTTAGCAACTCCGTTGAAAAACGTTTCAGCTAGCGAAAATCTTTCAAGAAAAGCTCTTTCTTATATATACGGAGCGGCATTAGAAGAAGCTAAATTTAAAATAGTAACTAGAGGCGAATCCAAAATAGGTGGAGGCGCTGGGTTTTATGCGGGAGGACAATTTGCAGGACTTCTTAAGTTAGGTAAGTACATCGGATTAGGTGGTCAAAAAACTTTAGGAGGCGCGATAGGAGGTCTATCTGGTAGCGAAACAGCTAAAGTTGTTGAATCAGTAGTTGAAGACTTAAGGGGTATTAAAGACTTTAAAAACAGCTTTAATGAATACTACGGAAACACTGATGAGTTTTTAGAACGGCTGTTAGTAGACGGGATTGTTTTTGGAGCATTAGGTGTGCAAAATTTAAAAAAGCCTGACTTTTATGGCAGAAGAAAAGCTAACGAAGCATTAGACCAACTTGGTCAAGAAATAAATCAAAATAAGTACAGCGGAAAAGAGCTTATAAAGAAGCAAAAATTATACACAGCACTTAAGAATCAAGTTGATGTATACAATGAAGCGTACAATAGCTTAGATATAGGCAGTCAACGCGTTGAAGCGGAGCAAGCTAGGAAAGTTGTGCGTACGGGTAAATACAAAGACGGAAAAGCAGCTACTCCTAGCGAGTTAATAGATGCCAAAAAATTAATAAACCGCTATGAGGCAAACGTAGCGGTAGCTCAAAGAAAAATAAATAGAGATTTTGATGCATTCGTTAAAAGTGGCGTTATAAAAGGAGATGTTAAGCTTATTATAACCGAAGGCCCTAAAGAAGGAATAATAGGTGCTGATAAAAAAGCGACCTTTGACCCCGCTACAAAAACTTTTACTATAGATATCAATTCTTATAAACCGGGTGTTTTTGCTCAGGAAGTAGGTCACGCTTTTTCTTACGCAGCTTTTGAAACAAACCCTGAAATTTTTAAACCATTTAGGGAGAAAATAGAAAGTACAATGAACTCTGCATTTAAAGGAGCAGAGTTTACTTACAAAGGAAAAAAATACACTACATATAGAGAGGCGATTGATGCTGCATACGGCCCGGAAAAAGGTGAAAAAGATGTACGTCCTGAAGAGTACGTTATGAATGTTTTAGAACTGCTTGCGGACCCCGCTAATAAAGCAGTATTAGCGGAAACTAAAGCTTTTCAAGGGCTACGAGACGCTATAATGGGCACCGCCAGAAGCATTGGGCTACCGTATAAAAAAGGAAAAACACTTAATACAGGGGCTGAAGTGATTAATTACTTAATAGATTTAGGTACGGTTGCCGAAAGCGGATCAGCTAGAGCTATTAAAAATAAGTTTAAAGAATTTGAAAATCTTATAATAGGAGAAAAATCGCTTAAAAGTATATACGGGGATAACATAGTTACAAAAAAAGAAGCGGTATCAACTTTGGCTTCAGCTAAAATAGAGCCATCAGAAAAGAAAGATATCTTTAGTAAGGCCACAAAAAATTACACCGACATGATAGAAGGCGGCAGCAGTGCAGAGCAGGCTGGTGTTATGGTTGGTTACGATTTTGCTCCTTTGGTTAGAAAAAAGCTAAGATCATACATTGACAAAAAGGGATTAGAAATCCCCGATGCAATCGTTGAAGACATAATCTCAGATGTTACCTTGTCTTCTGGAAAAGGCAGCACTGGTATACCTAGCCTTGTACAATCATATACTAAGGGTAGAAACCTCATAGAATACATTAAAGAAAACCCAAAAGCAACATCTGCTGATATAAGTAAAAAAGCGGAAGAGTTTGGCGTTAGATCTGATAGAGTTCAATCATTTATTGATTTAGCTAAAGAAGGGGGAGAAGCCACAATGACATCCTACGTTTTTGGCCAACTTAATAATCGTATCTTAGCGTCTATGCAGAAGCCTGAGTTTAGTGATATATTTAATACATTTTCCATAGACAAAGACCCAACTAGAGCCGCTAATATAGCTGAGGGAGAGGGATTAGGCGGAGCCCCAGCGGGGTTTGTAGACATATCTTCTCCTGAAAAAACGATACGTGTTGAAAGAATTAAAGCCGAAGCTCAATTAAAATTACCGGTAGAAGTAAAAGAAGAAATAAACAAGGTGGGCGAAAAAGTATTATTGTCTACCCCCCTTACTAATATCGAAGCGTTATCAATAGGGTCAGTTAAATTAGCCGATGGCAAAACCGCAAATGTGGTTATGCTAGCGAATAATAAAGCCGATATAACTATAGATAGAGTTACTGAAAGAGTTACAGCTAGATCACCTAAGGTTGTTGAAAAATACTTAGATGTTCCTGCAAAATCTTTTAAAAAGTCTCCTACTACTAAAGACCAATTAAAAAGTAACGCTGTTGATTTAATTTATACTAAATTAGAAAAGCAAGCAGGAGCTTTAAGAGATAATTATACAGCTACTCCGGAGTATACTGCATTTATAGATAATGCATTTCCGCTGCTTAAAAAATATATAAGTCAATCTTCGGTTAATAAAAGGTTTAAGGAATTTAAAAAACCTGTTATTGACCAAGCCACTGGTAAACAGAAAAGAGAAAAAACAGCCGCAGGTAAGCCTATTTTTACCAAGGAGAATGTAACGCTAGCTGAGTGGAGAAAGTACTTTATAGGAGACGGCAGCACGCGTATAGATGGCCGTAGACGTTCTATAATAGAAGCATTATCAGCTGAATTAGGATTTGATTCAATAATGGAGTCATTAATGAAAGAATCTATGCGTAAGCAAATAGAATCCAGACAAGAAGATATTGGTGTTGATCTTTTGGAAAATTACGTTGAGGTTATTGCTAAAGAAATAGACCGCGGCAATCCAGGCACAATGGCCTCTAAAGTAATAGAAATTACTAAAAAAGCAGGTGTTGACCCTATGAAATTACTTTTTAATGAAAAAGGTATGTTTCGTGGAGTTTTCAGCTTAGAGGAAACTGAACTTGGAAAAGAAGTTTTAAGAGAGATAGAGTTGGAGCTACAGGGGATAGCTGAGATTCAAAAAGAAATAGCCGAACGAGACGGAGCTGTTGCTACTGGTTTCAAATCAAAACTAAAGGAAAAGAAAATTAGTTTTGCGGATGAATTTGACAATATAAAAAGTGCGTCACCTAAAAGATTAGCGGAATACGAGGACTTTATAAGAGAGGCTATTTCTTATTTGCCAGATTTCATGGAAACTTCTACTTTAAATTCATATTCTAAAACTAGTGGCGGTTTATTAGCTGCACTTTTTTCATACACAGGTAGAAGATATGTTCCAGGCGATCCAAGACCGCTGGGAGCTCCTGTTTTTAGAGAAAAGTTTATAGATCAAGGAAAATTTGGCACCAAAAAGCTTGATCCCAAAATAAAGAAAATGTGGGAAGATGTTGAAAACTATGCCAAAGAAAATGGTTTTAACTCTGATAACTTAAGTATATCTTATAAAAGCAGGAAGTTTTTTGATGGTCTTGAAAAAATTCAATATAAAGACTATCCTGGTACTAGAGAGCAAAAACAAAAACTAATAGATGGTCTTGAGGGAAGAGAAGAAGCTATAAAGGATATCACCCTTAAAGAAAAAGTGCTTGATGCTTTTTTAGCAACAGTGGGAGACATGGCTAAAAATAAAACGGGTGCTGAATTAAAAAAGTTTGCTATAAGCGTAGGTACAATGCTTTTAAACAATGATGGAACCGGAATAAGAAGGTATTCATCGGAAAACTATATAGAGCTAGGTATCAATCCAGACAAGACAATAACTACTATAGATAAAAAGACCGGGGAAGAAATTGTTTCAGAACCAGGTACAAAAAACGAGCATTTAAACTCTAGGGTGCAATTTGGTGCGGACATTGTTGAGGCTTTACTACAAGGAAAATTAACTCCAGATAATATTAAAATGTTAACTTCCCAGTACTTAAGTGTTATAGGAAGTAAAAACGGCCAAATATTTACAGATAAAACACTAGGGGCAACTATAGAAAACTCTGGTCAATTAAAAATGTTAGTATCAAGAATGTTTGATTTGGGCCTAAACGCTATTGATATAAAAACCTTAAAAGATTTTTATAACTGGAGAACCGGTGAAACCGCTTATACTGAAATGATAAGAGATTTTACTGAAAAAACCATTAAAAGTCGATTGCTTGCAGACAAAGGTATGGAAGCAGCTTATGCAGATATGGCTAAAGAGATAGACGCAGATAATTTTGTATACTTTAAAGACGCTGTATCAACTAAAGTTCTTTCTAATAAGGTCATAGCCCTTGATAAAGCATTTGAAGAAGGGGCAAATCCAAACAAAAAACCTAAAGGTATAAGCGTATTTGATTTTGATGACACGCTTGCTCGCACAAAAAGCAACGTGCTATACACAATGCCCGACGGAACTAAAGGCAAATTAAATGCCACTGAGTTTGCTAAAAAATCCGAAGCCTTGGAAGCTAAAGGAGCGGAATTTGATTTCAGTGAATTTAGCAAAGTTGTTAAAGGCGAGCTAGGCCCATTGTTTAGTGAAGCACAAAAAAAAGAAGGTAAGTATACTAACAAAGATATATTTGTTTTAACAGCGAGGCCCTCTAATTCAGCTATAGCTATATACAAATTTTTAAAATCCGAAGGGTTAGAAATTCCAATTGATAACATCGTAGGTTTAGGTGATGGGGCAGCAAAAGCTAAAGCAGCCTGGATGGTAGACAAAGTATCTGAAGGGTACAATGATTTTTACTTTGCTGATGATGCTATTAAAAACGTTGAAGCTGTACGTGACGCTTTAGGAATGTTCGATGTAAAGTCTAAAGTACAGCAAGCTATAATGTCTTCAAAAAAGATAACCCTTGAAAAAGGGCTAGCTGAAATGATTGAGCGCAAGAAAGGCATATCCTCTAAAGAGCCCGTATCCGCTGCAATAGCATCTAACTTAGGTAAAAAGAAAGGCCGTTTTGATTGGTTCATTCCGCCCAATGCAGAAGACTTTACTGGATTAATGTATAAGTTTTACGGCAAAGGAAAGCAAGGTGATAAAGATATGGCTTTAATTAAAGAAACTTTAATAAGACCATTTAACCGAGCTGAAAACGCTATAAGTACCTACAAACAAACGTTAGGTAATGATTATTCTGCTTTAGAATCTAAAATGGGAGATCTTAATGTTAGCATGTCTAAAGAAACCAAAGCTAGCCTTGAACAGGCTAATGTGAATGCCGATCAAGCTACTCGGGTTTTTATATACAACAAGCTAGGATATAAAATCCCGGGATTAGAAAAAAATGAAATAGAAAACATTTCCAGAATAGTCAATGGGGACGCAAGACTTTCTGCTTATGCAGAAGGTGTTATGGGTATAACCAAAACAAAAGAAATATTTCCTAGACCAGGTGACACGTGGTACTCCAGTAATATTCGTTATGAATTGTTTAAATATTCTACCGAAGGAGTCAGAAGTCATTTCTTAAAAGACTGGCAAAAGAATGCTGATGAAATGTTTACTGAAGAAAACTTTAACAGAATAGAAGCAGCTTACGGAAAAGACTATGCTAATAACCTAAAAGAAATGTTAAGCAGAATGAAAACCGGTAAAACAAGATCTGCTGATTTAGGTAAAGATGTTCAGGCTGGCATGGATTATGTCAATGGATCAGTGGGTGTTATAATGTTCTTAAACACAAGATCAGCTGTACTGCAAACAATATCTGCGGTCAACTATGTTAACTGGAGTGATAACAATCCATTACAGATAGGCAAGGCTGTTGCTAAACCAAAAGAATGGGGTAAAACGTTTATGGAAATATATAACTCTGATTTCTTAAAGCAAAGAAGAGGGGGGCTGGAGATAAATGTAGAAGAAGCAGAAATTGCTAAAGCTGTGGAAAGAAGTAAAGGTAATGCTAGAAATTTATATGACAGCATGATAAAAATAGGGTTTAAACCTACGCAAATGGCAGATAGTTTTGCTATTGCATTTGGTGGTACTCCATTTTTAATGAATAGAACCGCAACTTACGTTAAGCAAGGTTTATCTACAGAGGCTGCAAGAAAAAGAGCTTTTGAAGATTTCAGAGAGGTTTCTGAGGAATCGCAGCAATCATCAAGGCAGGATAGAGTATCTAACATACAGACAGGTGTTGCTGGTAGATTGATATTTGCGTTTGCAAATACTCCAATGCAAATGACCCGTATGACTAAAAAAGCTGCATTGGATTTAGCTAATGGTAGAGGAGATGCTAAAACAAATATATCTAAAATGCTTTATTACGGGGCAGTACAAAGCTATATATTTTATGCACTACAGCAATCACAATTTTTAAGATTGTTTGGAGGAGATGACGAAGATATGACTCAAGAGCAAAAAGATTTCAATAAAGCAAACAACGATAAAAAGAATACTAGAATAGCTAATAGCATGTTTGATAGTTTTATATCCGGATCTGGATCACCTGGTAAAGTAGCAATAACCGCTAAAAACACCATAATGAAATATTACCAGGAAAAAGAAAAAGGATACAAGGCAGATTATGGTAATGTTATAAACGAAGCGTTATCAATATCACCTCCTTTGTCTTCTAAAACTAAAAAGATTTATTCTGCTTTTAAAACTTATAAATATTATTCAACTAAGCAAGGGCAAAAAGAATTAGCGGAGTACGGGCAATACGCTTTTGATAATCCAATGCTAATGGCTAATGCCAAAGTATTTTCTTCATTTAGTAATGTACCCGCGGATAGATTAATACAAAAGGTAAACAATCTTTATTCTGCATTCACTGACGAAACTTTAACGCCGATACAAAGTGCTGCATTAGCAGCTGGTTGGGATAAGTGGAGTTTAGGATTATACGATCCAAAGTTTATGTCAGAAGCTGAGATTAAAGAAAACAAGGCTAAAAGAAAAGAACAATTGAAAAAAGAAAAAGCTGCAAAGAAAAAAGCTATTATTGAATCATTTGATATGGATATGGGCGACGCTGAAAAAAGAGAAGTACTAAAAGTACTAACTAAAAAACAGCAAATTGACTCATTAAAAAAATTAGGTGTTAGGCAAATTAAATTAAAAAGGCTAATGAAATTAAAAGAAATAGATAGAATTGAAGAAATAATAAAGTTACAAAATAAAAGACAATTTAATCAGGACATGCAACAGATAACCCTAAACAGGAGAGATTCCTTAAAATAAACCCCTTAAAATGACTGTATCAGATTTGAAAGTTTACCTATTGAACATTGGCACTTTTGCAATATCAATGTCCCAAATAGACATGATTCTTAAACTAACCCTATTAGCCACGAGTATCGGATATACCGCGCATAAATGGTGGCTATTAACTAAAAACAAAAACAAAAAAAGATGAAAAAAATTATTGCAAAACTAAAACACGAATGGAATTCATTCCTATATTACTTAATGTTTAAAAAGAAAAACAAATAGAATTACACAACAGGCAACCACACCTCGAAAATTCTATAATAAAAAAGCCGATACTTAATTGCATCGGCTTTTTTAAATTTAATATATTGTTTAACCATCACAGGCTAAGCAATCTTCGTCCATTGCTTTAGCAGCAAGATCACCACGCAAAACAGATTCAGTACGTGTAT
>Ga0206677_10001868_pt1 | contig 19185 bp, 13 predicted proteins | sample M130m12015metaG_FD_155475 | JGI IMG/M metagenome (GOLD analysis project Ga0206677, IMG submission 155475) | Ammonia-oxidizing marine archaeal communities from Monterey Bay, California, United States - M1 30m 12015 | ecosystem: Environmental > Aquatic > Marine > Intertidal zone | place: USA...
AAGAAACGGGTTGTTGTAGTTTGGATTCTATAAATGATGCAAGACAATTAGCTGTGGATTGTGGTTTTCCTCATACTATTTTGGATATTCGTGATGAGTTTAAAGGTTTTATTATTGATAATTTTGTAGAGGAATATATGGCTGGAAGAACGCCTAACCCTTGTGTTCTTTGTAATACTCACATTAAGTGGGAGGCTCTGTTAAAAAGGGCAGATATGCTTAACTGTGAGTTTATAGCAACTGGGCATTACGCACAAGTTCGTGAGGTGGAAGGTAGGTTTGTTGTGTCCAAAGGATTGGATGAAAGTAAAGATCAATCTTATGTACTTTGGGGGGTAACACAGGAGTGCCTTAAAAGAACCATTTTTCCTATGGGAGAATATCATAAAAAGGATATAAAGCAAATGGCTTTGGATAGAGGATATAAAGCATTAGCTGAGAAAAATGAGAGTTATGATATCTGCTTTATTCCTGATAATGATTACAGAGGATTTTTGAAAAGAAGGGTAGAGGGCTTGGAGGAAAAAGTGAAGGGAGGAAACTTTATTACTATTTCTGGTGAGGTGGTTGGTACGCATGATGGTTATCCTTTTTACACTATCGGGCAAAGAAAAATTGGGATTTCATTAGGTAAAAACCCTACTTTTGTTATTGGAATTAACCCAGAGGATAACACAGTAACTGTTGGTACTAAAGAAGATTTGCAAAAGCAAGAAATGCACATCAGGAATGTAAATTACCTTAAATATGATAAGATTGAAGATGGTAAGGAATATGTAGTAAAAGTGAGGTATAAACATAAAGGAGAGATGGCTACTATTACTAATGAAGGCGAAAACCTAAAAGTGCTTTTCCATAATAAAGTGGAGGGAATAGCTCCAGGGCAATCGGCTGCAATTTATGAGGGTGATGATTTGATTGCTGGTGGGTTTATAATGAAGAAGTAAAAAGTGCAATCTTACAAAATCCCATATTCTAAAACTAAGCAATTCTCTAATTTAGTAATTGATTATTTAGCTAATGATGAAAAGTTAGAACCTTTTATTTCTGATTTTCCTAATATAGATAGTTTTGAAAAGCAAATTGCTGAAAAGCAAAATTATCCTGTAAATAGGGATGTGTTAGTTTCCGTTTTAAAAGAGCAAAACAAAGAATTTAACCTCACTGAAATAAGTAATGACAATATTGATTTATTATTTTCTGAAGATGCTTTTACTGTCACTACTGGGCACCAACTTTGCTTGTTTGCTGGGCCTTTGTATTTTACTTATAAGATTATTTCTATTATTAATCTTGCTGAGGAATTAAAAGAAAAATATCCTACAAACAATTTTGTTCCTGTATTCTGGATGGCTACTGAGGACCATGATTTTGAAGAAATAAAGAGCATTAATTTATTCGGTAAAAAAGTTAATTGGGAATCTGAGCAAGAAGGTGCTGTTGGGAAAATGAAACTTAATGGGATTGCTAAAATTATTCAGGAGCTAGAAGGGAAATTAGGAGATAATGAGCATGCCAATAATTTAATTGAGCTATTTAAAAATGCTTATTTAAATTATGCTATTCTTGCTGATGCTACTAGGTATTTAGTAAATGAACTATTCGGAAAGTACGGTATTGTTATTATTGATGGTGATGATAAAAAGCTAAAAAATGAATTTGTTCCTATCATGAAAAATGATATTTTAAACAACTCTTACAAAAGTAAAATTGAAGGAACTTCTGGTCGTTTGTACGAAAACTATAAAGCACAAGCATTTTTCCGTGATATTAATTTTTTCAAGTTATCAGAAGGAAAAAGAGAGCTGATAACTGCTGGAATTCCTGAAAGTGAGATTGAGAATCATCCTGAATTATTCAGTCCTAATGTTCTGATGCGTCCACTTTATCAGGAGAGTATTTTGCCTAATATAGCTTATGTTGGTGGTGGTGCTGAAGTAGCTTACTGGATGCAATTAAGGGATGTTTTTACTAATGAGAACATACCTATGCCACTGCTTGTTTTACGAAATTCTGCAATGCTTATTTCTGATAAACAAAAACAAAAATTTAAAAGTTTAGGTTTTGAAATAAATGATTTATTTTCGGCTATTGATGAGTTGAAAAAACAATATGTTTTGTCTAATTCTAAGGAGGATATTACTTTAAATATTGAAAAATGTGAGTTGGAAGACTTGTACAATAAATTACTTTTAAAAACGAATGATAAGGGTTTACAGGCTAGTGTTAATGCAAGCCACCAAAAACAATTAAAATTATTCGAAAAGTTTGAGCAAAAGTTAATAAGGTTGGAAAAGAAAAAACATGAAAATGCTCTAAATACTATTTCAAAAATAAAGCAGCAATTATTCCCTGAAAATGGTCTACAAGAACGCTTTGATAATTTTATTCCTTTCTATTTAAAAGAGGGGGAAAACTTTATTGAAATGTTAAAAGATAATCTTGACCCTCTGGATACAAATTTTGTAGTTTTGTCATACTAAAAAATAACAGCTTAATGCAACACGAAAAAATACTAATTTTAGATTTTGGATCGCAATACACTCAACTTATTGCTAGGAGAGTAAGAGAGTTAAATATTTATTCTGAGATACATCCTTATAATAAAATGCCTGAGATAGATGGTAGTTGGAATGCTGTTATTTTATCTGGTTCTCCGCACTCTGTTCGTGAAGAAAATGCTCCAATTCCTGATTTAAGCGCTATAAAAGGTAAGTTGCCTTTGCTTGGTGTTTGTTATGGTGCTCAGCATTTGGCTCATCAGTTTGGTGGTGAAGTTTTGCCTTCAAATACTAGGGAGTATGGTCGTGCTAATCTTTCTTTTGTTGATACTCAGAGTAAGTTAATGAAGGATGTTCCTGCTGATTCTCAAGTTTGGATGAGCCATGGAGATACTATTGTTACTATTCCTTCTGATTATAAAGTTGTAGCATCAACAAATGATGTAAAAGTTGCTGCTTATGAGATTGAAGGTGAGAAAACTTATGCGTTACAATTTCATCCTGAGGTTTATCATTCTAAAGATGGTGCTACTATTCTTAAGAATTTCTTAGTAGATATTTGTGGTTTCTTACAAGATTGGACTCCTGCAACTTTTGTTGATGAAACTGTTGCTGATTTAAAAGCTAAAATTAGAAATGATAAAGTTGTTCTTGGTTTATCTGGTGGAGTAGATTCAACTGTTGCTGCTGTGCTTTTACATAAAGCAATTGGCAAAAATTTATATTGCATTTTTGTTGATAATGGACTTTTAAGAAAGGACGAATTTGAAAGTGTGTTAGAGCAATATAAAGGAATGGGATTGAATGTAAAAGGAGTGAATGCAAAAGATCGTTTCTATGATGTATTAGCTGGATTATCTGACCCTGAGAAAAAGCGTAAGGCAATTGGTGCTATGTTCATTAATGTTTTTGATGATGAATCAAATCAGTTAAAAAATGTAAAATGGTTGGCTCAAGGTACAATTTACCCTGATGTTATTGAGTCTGTTTCTGCTACTGGAGGGCCATCTCAAACTATTAAATCTCATCATAATGTTGGTGGATTACCCGATTATATGAAACTCAGTATTGTTGAGCCTTTAAGGTCTCTTTTTAAAGATGAAGTTAGGCGCATAGGGAAATCAATGGGAATAGATGCTGAATTATTAGGAAGACATCCTTTTCCAGGTCCTGGTTTAGCAATTCGTATTTTAGGAGATATTACTAAAGAAAAAGTGAGAATTTTACAAGAAGTGGATCATATTTTTCTATCCTCATTAAAATCATCTGGCTTGTATGGTAAAGTATGGCAAGCTGGTGCAATATTCTTGCCTGTTCAATCAGTTGGTGTAATGGGTGATGAAAGAACTTATGAAAATGCAATTGCTCTTAGGGCAGTAGAATCAACTGATGGAATGACTGCTGATTGGGTTCATTTGCCTTACGATTTTTTAGCAAAAGTATCTAATGATATTATTAATAAAGTCAAAGGAATTAACCGAGTAGTTTATGATATTTCATCAAAACCACCTGCTACTATTGAATGGGAATAATTAAGAAAATAGTATTCATATTTTTTATTTTATTGACTGTGCAAACTTCTGCACAGACCTATGATACTATTATTTTTTCTGGTAAAAAGTTTGTTGAGCATTTTGTAAAAGGAGGAGAGTCTCTTAAAAAAATTGCAAAGCTTCATAATGTAAAAACTTCTGAGATAAAAGATGCGAATGAATTGAATAAGCGTTTGTTTTACAATCAGCTTTTATATATCCCAATTTATTTAAATAAGGTTGGTGAGAAAGCTGTTGCAGTAAATGAGTTAATAGTTGATGAGGTTGCAATTATTAATGATTCTTCAGTTACAAATATTGCTCTTTTAATGCCTTACTATTTAGTTAAGAATGATACCATGTTTAATAACTATAAGGCTACTTTAGAGATTCCTAATATTTTATATGAGAAATCAAAATCAGCTTTATCATTTCATATAGGAATTGAATTAGCTTTAGATTCTTTAAGGAGGGCTGGAAGAAATATAGTTTTACATACTTTTGATACCAATCAAGATACTTTAGAAGTTCGTAAGATTATCTACTCTAATAGATTAAATAATATGGATGTTATTATTGGTCCTTTGTATTCTAAGTTTTTTCAGATGTTATGTAAAAAATATGGGAAAGATACTTCTAAAGCGCTGATAGCTCCTTTGTCAATAAATACTAAAGGGATTAGTAAATATCCTGCAGTTTATCAAATTGCGCCTTCAAATAAATTGCAAACTGAAATTCTAACTGATTATTTAATAGCGAACAAGAAAGATGAACGAATTGTTCTATTGCATGATAAAAAGGAAAAAGGACTTTCAGCATATGTTAAACACTTGTTTAATACTGCTGGAAAGGAAGTTTCAGTTTTCAAAGTTAAGAATACTAAAGTGGATTCTATTAGAAAGTTTTTTACTGAAAAACAAAATATCATGTTACTTTCTTCAAATAAAGCATTTATTAGTAAAATGCTAGGGTCTATTGGTAGTATTGATTCAATCTCTACAGTTTTTGCTTTTGAATCAGTTAAAGCTTTTGATAACTTAGATATTACCAATTTAATGGAACTTGATGTTCATATTCTAAATTCTAGAAGTGTTGATTATTCAAAGAATTATGATTTACGTTTTCTTAAACTTTTTGAACTAGAATATAAGACTAATGAACGAAAATACACTAAAGTAGCTTATGATATAATTATGCATTTTTGTGGTAATTCTAATGTTTATGAGTTCAAACAAAATTCCTTTGGTTTTAATCAAAATACCTTAACTCCCATCTTTCATTATTCTGATTATGAGTTAATTCCTGTGGAGTAAAAAAATCATTTTTTTTTTTTTAATTTTGCAAAACTTGTTTTGCAAAAAATAACATACATATTATTTCTACTATTTGTTCTGCTTAATCAAAAGATTAAGGGGCAATGTAGTGTTGATATTGATGCAAATAGTTTACAACATATAGTTTGCCCAAATGGAGGGGCAGTTGGATCTGCAAGTATTTTACAAGATAATTACACTAACTATTTTTGGGAAAATATCACTACGGGACAGTCAATCAATTCAGTTGGGAATACTTCATGCTCAAATTTAAATGCTGGGTTATATGTAATCTTTGCAACAGATCCAAATAATCAATCTTGTCCTTGGAGTACATATTCTGATACTTTTGAAATTTTAGAGGCATCTCCTACTTTTAATTATACACCTGATCAAGCATGTCCTGATTTATGTAATGTAAGTGTCAATGCTGATATGGAGGTAGCCATATCAGGAGTTAGTTATACTATGTTTTTTAACTCAAATTTTTTTCCATTACCTGTTTCAATTCAGAATCAATGTGGAGGACTACATAATTATACAATTTTAGCTGACGGTGTTGCTTGTAATTCTGATGTAATTGGAGTGAGTCAATTTGCACCTATGAACTTACAAACTAATGTTATTGATCAGAATTGTAATCAGCCAGGTTCTGCAGAAGTGCTAATTACTGGAGTTGGTGCAACTGCTTTAAATACTTATTGTGCTAGTACTCCTTGGAATGATTCATATTCTAATATTGAAAATATTTCAGTTGTTGGCGATAATACTTTAATAAATAATAATACAGTAAGTCAGTGTAACGCTTATTCTGATTACACCTCTTTTTCAGCAGATGTTACTCCTGGTAATTCATATACATTAAATGTTAATTTAGGAACTTGTCATCCTCAACAAGCTTGGATTGATTTAGCAAATATATTTGTAGACTGGAATATAGATGGAGATTTTGATGATGCGAATGAATTAGTTGGTCAAATTAATCCAATTCAAAGTCCGTCAAGCCATGTAATAACATTGAATGTTCCTAGTAGCGCAATACCTGGTCAAAGTAGAATGAGAATTGTGTCTCAGAGCACAGTAAACCAATCTTCAAATAGCGCTCAAGCTTGTGATGATCAAGTTGCTTATTTTGGTGAAACAGAGGATTATACAATTATAGTAAATGGTTCTGTTGCAACACCTGTTAGTTACTTATGGTCAGATGGTCAGAACTCTTCAGTTGCATCAAATTTATCTTCAGGGGCATATTATGTAACAGTTACTGACGCTAATGGTTGTTCTAGTTCTGATACTGCTATTGTTAATGGAGGTGCATCTAATATCTCTGTTACAGCGACTTTTGATCAAACAATATGTGCTGGCTATACTCCAAGTAGTTTAAATGCTAGTAGTGGTGGTGTTGCGGGAACTTACTCTTGGGCTGATGCTTCTAATCCCTTAGTTATTCTTGGAACTGGCTCTAATTTTAGTCCACCACCTCTTACAAGTACAACAGCTTATACAGTTACATTAACTGATAATAATGGTTGTGTAGCAACTGATGATATTGTGATAACTGTAAGTCCTGTACCTTCTGTAAGTTTAACTGCAGTACCTAACCCTGCTTGCGAAGGGGATGATGTTTTACTTACTGCAACTTCATCAATTCCTGTAAATCAATATAAGTTTCAAGTAAATAGTGGAAGTTGGAGTAATTTAACATCTCCTGGATGGGGAAACTCAAGTTCGTTTACATATAATAATATTACTACTACTACTCAGTTTAGAGTAAAAGTAAAAGAAAATAATGGGTGTAATGCTAGTGGTTGGTCAACAATAACAGTGCCAATTAATAATATTACCACTCCTTTAATAAGTCATAACTAAATTAATTTAATAATCAAAAATCGTTAAGGTCATGAAAACAAAAATAACCAACAAATTTCTGAAAGCAGTTGCTGTATTAGCAATGTTTTTAGTGAGCAACACAATTATTGCTCAAACAAGTACTGCACCAACTCAAGTGGTGTGTATTGGTTCAACTGAACCCTATTTATTAAATCCATCAAATTCAACATCTACATATCAGTGGGTTCTGAGTAGTGGTGGTATTATTACTACTGGACAAGGTACAGGATCAATCTCTATTGATTGGAATATGGTGGTTGGTGGTCCTCACACATTAACAGTAACAGAAACTGATGCAAATGGCTGTCCAGGTTTACCCAAAACAGTAGATGTTACTTTAAATATTCTTGATGATGCTACTTTTGCATTAACAGATTATTGTGAAGGAACACCAAATTCTGCTTCTTCAATCATTACTTCTGGTGGCGGATTTACTTTTAACCCATTGCCAACCGCAGGAGAATCAATAAACGCTATAACTGGAGAGATAACTGGAGGTATTGCTGGAAATACTTATGATGTTGAGTATTTAACTAATGGGACTTGTCCGCAACAAAGTATCGAGTCAGTTTATGTTAATGCTTCAGATGATGCTACTTTTGCTTTAACAGATTATTGTGCAGGTACAGCAAATTCTGCTTCTGCAATTGTTAATTCAGGTGGATCATTTTCATTTAATCCAATTCCAACTGGAGGTGAATTAATTGATGCTGTAACAGGAGAAATTACAGGAGGAATTGCTGGTACTACTTATAATGTTGAATATATAACAACTGGAATTTGCCCTGATAACACTATAGAAACAGTAACAGTTAATAATTTAGATGACGCATCATTTACTTTAACAGATCATTGTGTGGGCTCTCCAAATGCAGCAACTGCTATTGCAACAGCAGGTGGTAGTTTTACCTTTAACCCAACTCCAACTGGAGGTGAGTCTATTGATCCAATAACTGGAGAAATTACTGGTGGAATTTCAGGTATTTCTTATACGGTTGAGTATTCTACAACAGGTATTTGTGCTGATTCACAAACACAAAATGTTTTAATTTTCACAACTCCAACAACAGGACCGATATTTCATAATTAAAGTTGCGTAAACTCGTACTATTCATATTATCTGTTTTAGTATTTGCTTTCAATTTGAAGGCTCAAGATATTGTGCATCTCTGTGTGGGAGATTCTCATGATTTTGGTATACCATCAACAGCTGGTTCGGTATATGATTGGAATGTTCAAAACAGTTCTATTGCTACTATTGTTTCAGGAAATGGAACGGAACTCATCACTATTGACCTTAACAGTAAAGGTGTGTTCACGTTAGTTGTTGAAGAAACAAATCAAGATGGTTGCTTAGGATATGATAGCGTAATGGTAGAGATTCATGATTTCCCCTCTGCAGATATTGTAGCGCTAGGTCCTCTTACTTTTTGTAATGGTGATAATGTTGATTTGCAACTGAATACTGCTGAATCAATATTTACTTGGAATAATGGGGTTAATAATATTGTAAATAATATTACTGTTAGTGGAAATTATTTTGCAACTGTAACGGATAACTATGGTTGTTCAGTTAATACGAATTCAATTGATGTTTTGGTTGAAGAAAATCCAAATGTAGACTTTATAATAGACGGATTTTGTGTTGGGATTCCAACTTCATTTGTAAATAAATCAGTAGTAGATTCTTTGGCTCTTATGAATTATAGTTGGTATTTGGATAATGGAGTGGTTTTATATCATGATAGTACGGGTTATACTTATAATAATACTGGAGATTATTCAGTTTCTTTTGTAGCGATTTCTGATGTTTTTTGTAAAGATTCTATTGTAAAGGATTTTACAATTTTCGGAAAACCTGAAGCTAACTTTACTTATAATCCTTTTACTGTTTCTACTTTTTATCCACAAGTAAGCTTTACTAATACTTCATTAAATGCAACTCCAATTTTATGGACTTTTAATGACTCTACAACCTCAGTTGATGAAAGCCCAGTACATTCTTTTTATGACCCAGGAATGTATGAAGTATGGCTTACAGTAGAAGATGATAATCAATGTATTGATTCTGTTCAAAAACAGATAAAAGTTTATTATGATTATATTCTACATGTACCTACTGCATTTACTCCTAATGATGATGGTAATAATGATTCATTTGGACCAAGTGGTTGGAGAATGGAAAAGTATAAGACGTATCAATTTATAATATATAACCAATGGGGAGATAAAGTTTTTGAAACTACTGATGTCTTAGAGCAATGGAGTGGCATAGGTGCTCCTACTGATGTTTATAGCTGGGTGTTACTCATTACTGATGAGCTAGGAGCAGTAAGAAAAGAAAATGGATCGGTTATTTTGATAAGGTAACTACCTCAAGTCAATCACTTCAACTCCTTGGTGTTTTTCAGTATCAAAGTAAAAAGGTTTTATTGTGGTATTGCTTTTAAAACTATTAATTAGGTAAGTATAAGTCCCTCCGTTTTTATCGTGCATTCTAATGCGATAAATTTCATTTTTAGCAGCATCAATAGCAATGTTAATTTTCATAAACTCTCCACTTTCTTCAGGGAATAAATCAATAAGCTGTAATCTTTTTCCTTTTTCTGAACTTGCACCAACATAAGTGTATTTATATCCTTTTTCATAAATAGTAAAGAGTTTATTAGGAGTCATTTCTTCCTCAGGGTCATGTTCCATTATTTGCACTTCATTCATGTCAGCTAAATATACCCATTGACTTTCTCCATCATTTATTATTGTTTGAGCATCCATTTCTAATCTAAAATTATCCTCTTGTAATACCAAAATCCCTTGCTGATTTTCTTTAATATTTTGGCTTTTATTTTCAATAATAAAATCAAAAGTAATAGTCATATTTTTGTAAGAATTAGTAGTTACCCTTAGCTTATCAAGAGCTTCTTTTGCTACTGGGTCCTGTGCAAATAATGTTGAGCTAATTACTAATAATAAGATTGTTGTTATTTTATTCATTGTTTCCTAAATTTCTTAATAATTCTTCAAGAGCCATTTCATCTCTTACTAATACTTGCCTTGCTTTACTGCCTTCAAATGGTCCGACTATTCCAGCTGCTTCTAATTGATCAATAATTCTCCCTGCTCTATTATAACCTAATCTTAATTTTCTTTGGATGAGTGATGTTGATCCTGATTGATGCTTTACTACAACTGCTGCAGCATCTTCAAATAAAGCATCTTTATCATCTAAATCAGCTGTTGAACCAACCGCATCAGCTTCTCCTTCATATTCTGGTAATAAATGAGCATCAGGGTAAGCTCTTTGAGAACCAATAAACTCACATATTTTCTCTACCTCAGGTGTGTCAATAAAAGCACATTGCAAACGAGTTAAATCATTTCCTGTTGAAATAAGCATATCACCCATACCAATTAATTGCTCAGCACCTTTACTATCCATAATTGTTCTAGAGTCTGTTGTAGAAGAAACTCTAAATGCAACCCTAGCTGGGAAGTTTGATTTAATAAGTCCTGTAATAACATTTACGGATGGCCTTTGTGTTGCGACAATTAAATGGATACCGATAGCACGTGCCAATTGAGCTAGCCTAGCAATAGGAGTTTCAATCTCTTTTCCTGCAGTCATAATAAGGTCAGCAAACTCATCAATAACTAGTACAATATAAGGCATGTATCTGTGCCCATTATTTGGGTTTAATTTCCTGCTGATAAACTTAGTATTGTATTCCTTGATGTTACGGCATTGCGCCATTTTACAAAGTTCGTATCGTTCATCCATTTCAATGCATAATGAATTTACAGTATTTACAACTTTTTTGGTGTCCGTAATAATTGCATCTTCCTCTGCTGGCAATTTTGCTAAGTAGTGGCGTTCAATTTTATTGAAAAGAGTAAGCTCTACTTTCTTAGGGTCAACCAATACAAACTTAACTTGTGAGGGATGCTTTTTGTAAAGTAAAGATGCTAAAATTGCATTTAGCCCTACTGATTTCCCTTGCCCAGTTGCTCCAGCCATAAGAAGATGGGGCATTTTTGCCAAATCTACTACATAGGTTTCATTTGAAATGGTTTTTCCAAAAGCAATTGGCAAGTCCATTTTGCTGTTTTGGAATTTCTCTGACTGTAATACTTCCAGCATAGAAACTGTGTTTTTCTTTGCATTTGGAACTTCAATACCTACCGTTCCTTTCCCAGGTATTGGAGCTATGATTCTTATTCCTTCAGCAGCTAAGCTTAGGGCAATATCATCTTCTAAGTTTTTAATTTTAGAGATTCTTACTCCAGCTACAGGTACAATTTCATAAAGTGTAATTGTTGGACCTACAGTTGCTGATATTGATGCAATTCCAATTTTGTAATGCCCAAGAGTTTCAACAATTCTATTTTTATTGTTTTCCAAATCATCTTTATCAATTTCAATTTTACTACCTCCATAATCGTTCAATAAATCCATTCCTGGCATTTTGAATTTAGACAATTCAAGGGTTGGGTCGTAATCACCTAATTCTTCTAATTTCTTCTCAATCTCAGTTTTGCTTAGTATTTCTTCTGTCTCACCTGTACTTACTTCCATACCTAGCTCTTCCTTTTCTTCTTCCTTTTGTGGATCAACCTGAGGTGTAACTAAAGTGGGTTCTAATGGATTTGCAATTGGCTGAATTGTTTCACTAATTGTTTCTATTTTAGTTTCTTCTAAAACAGGAGCAGTGGTTTGTTCATTAAAAACTGAAGTTACTTCTTCCTCTTGCGTTTCCTCATTCTTTTTAGGTTTTATCTTTTCAATAAAACTGCTTAATTTTTCTGATGTAATATCAAAAGTTAAAACAAGATAAAGCACTACTGAAGTCAGTAAAAGGAGAGAAGTTCCAATTTCTCCAATTGCTTGATTAAGCAGTTCATTTACAAATATTCCAATTCCACCAGCTGTTATTAATCCGCCAAAAAAATGACGAATAAATACGGGTAAAATAATCATTGCTAGTATGCTGTTGAAAATAAACTTACTTAGTTTAACTTTATTAAACCCAAGGATTTTTAATCCGCTAAGTAAAATGGCTAGAGGTATAAATAGAGCAGATAATCCAAACCAAAGCTTTATTAACTTGTGAGAAAGTTGAGCTCCTAATCCTCCAATTTGATTGTTAGTGTTATTATTGAAAATGGTATATCCTTCTGATGTAAGGGTGCTGTCATCAGACTTCCAATTTAGTAAATAAGAAATAAAAGCAATAATCATAAGTACTGATACGAGTACAAGTATAGTTGCAAATATTTTCTGATTATTAGAGTCAAGAAAAAGAGCTTTGATTTTCCCCCAATCTATCTTCTTAGATTTTTTTACTTTTAAATTAGTTTTTGCCATATAGTTATCAAAAATACAAATGATTTGTACTTTTTTATGCTAGTAATAACATATGTTTTAGCATTATATTGTTAATAAATGTTAAAGTTAAAACAATGATTGCTGTATAGTATAAAACATTAAATTTGCACACGAAATGTTTGAGATAAATATACATAACGAAACTGCAGCTTTAAAAGCTGTTGTTGTTGGTATTGCAGATGATTTTGGTGGCATTCCTAAGTTGGAGGATTGCTATGATCCAAAATCAAGAGAGCATGTAGTTGCTGGAACTTTTCCTTCAAATGATTCTTGTGTAAAAGAGATGAATGCTTTAGTTTATGTGTTTGAAAAGTATGATGTAAAAGTTTATCGTCCAGAAAATATTAAAGGATTGAATCAGATTTTTAGTAGAGATATTGCTTTTGCAATTGAGGATAAGTTAATTTTACCAAATATTATTGAAGATAGAAAACAAGAAGTTGACGGAATTAGTGAGATATTAAATTTGGTTGATAAATCTGATATTATTCAAATGCCAGAAGGTGCTATGGCAGAAGGAGGTGATGTAATGCCTTGGAATGAATATATTTTTGTTGGATTTTCTGAAAAGGAGGATTTTGAGAAATATACAGTTGCTCGTACCAATAAAACTGGAATTGATTTTTTGACTGAGACTTTTCCAAATAAAATAGTGAAAGGTTTTGAACTCAACAAATCGGATATTGACCCAAGAGAAAATGCTTTGCACTTGGATTGTTGTTTTCAGCCTATAGGAAAAAATATGGCTATTATTTATAAGGGAGGTTTTAAGTATTCAGCAGATGTTGAGTTTTTAGTAACTTATTTTGGTGAGGAAAATATAATTGAAGTAGATAAAGAAGAAATGTATAATATGAATTCAAATGTATTTTCAATTTCAGAAGAGGTAATTATTTCTGAAAAAGGATTTACAAGGTTGAATGAATACTTAAGAAAAAGAGGATTTACCGTTGAAGAAGTGCCTTATGCCGAGATAGCAAAAATGGAAGGGCTTTTAAGATGTTCAACAATGCCATTAATTAGAGATTAGATAGGTGAAACAGATTACAAATTCAATAATGATGATAAAGCCAGTAGGCTTTAGGTACAATGAGCAAACTGCTGTCAATAATTATTATCAGCAGGTATTGGATAATTTAACGGATGAACAAATACAAGAAAAAGCGTTAAATGAGTTTAATACATTTGTAGATAAATTAAGAAATGTAGGAGTGAATGTGGTTGTCATTGAGGATACAGAATATCCTGACACTCCTGATTCTATTTTTCCTAATAATTGGGTTTCGTTCCATAGTAATGCTATGATAGGACTGTATCCTATGTGTGCTGAAAATAGGAGAGATGAAAGAAGGGAGGATATCTTTGATACTCTAGTTGATGAATATGGTTTTACTATTGAGGGAATAAAGGATTTTACGGAATTTGAAGAGCACGATAAGTATCTGGAGGGTACGGGTAGCATGGTGTTGGATCATGTAAATATGATTTGTTATGCTGCTATTTCTATCCGTACTGATGAGATTGCCGTAATACAATTTTGTGAAGAGTTTGGTTATCGTCCAATATGCTTTACGGCCAACCAAGATGTAGAGGATGAGCGTATGGCAATTTACCATACTAATGTAATGATGTGTGTGGCAGATACTTTTGTAGTAATTTGCTTGGACACCATTGATGATGAAGCTGAAAGAGAGCATGTGTTAGAAACCCTTACAGAATCAGGAAAAGAAATTATTGAGATTACTGAAGTTCAAAAGCATAGATTTGCAGGAAATATGTTGCAATTAATGGGAGATAAGCCTTACCTTGTGATGTCTAACTCGGCTTATAGTAGCTTAACAGAAGAGCAAAAAATAGCTATTGAAAAACATTGCCCTATTTTGTATAGTTCATTAGATACTATTGAGGCGTGCGGTGGCGGTAGTGCAAGATGTATGATGGCAGAAATATTTTTACCAAAACAAAAGTAATGATAGAAGAAATTTTAAAACAAGAAATAGAAAAATGTTTATCTGAGTTGTATTCAGCAACTAAGCAAAGCATTCAGTTTCAAAAAACCAGAAAGGATTTTGAAGGAGATATTACTTTAGTAGTTTTTCCATTATTGAGGGTTTCAGAAAAAGGACCAGAACAAACTGCTGAACAGATAGGAGAATACCTAAAGGAAAAGGTTGATGAGGTTGCTGATTTTAATGTGGTAAAAGGATTCTTGAATTTAGAAATTACGCAAGAATATTGGTACAATCAATTTGTTACCGCTTATAATACTGATGATTATGGAGTAGTAAAAGCTGATGAAAACGCACCTACTTATTTAGTAGAATATTCATCACCAAATACTAACAAGCCAATTCACTTAGGGCATTTACGAAATAATTTTTTGGGCTATTCAGTTGCTGAAATTATTAAAGCAAGTGGTAAAAATGTAAAAAAAGTACAAATCATTAATGATAGAGGAATTCATATTTGTAAATCAATGATTGCTTGGCAGGAGTATGGGAATGGTGAAACTCCTGAGTCTTCTGGAATAAAAGGAGATCATTTGGTGGGGAAATACTATGTGGAGTTTGATAAGTATTATAAAAAAGAAGTTGCTGATTTAGTTGCTGATGGAATGGAGAAAGGGCTAGCTGAAAAAGAAGCTCCTATCTTTAAGAAAGCCCAAGATATGTTGAGGAATTGGGAGGCAAAAGAGCCGACTGTAAGAGCACTTTGGGAGAAAATGAACAAATGGGTATTTGCTGGATTTGCTGTTACTTATAAAAGATTGGGGGTTGATTTTGATAAGAACTATTATGAGAGCGATACTTATTTGCTAGGAAAAAAAGTAGTAGAAATTGGCCTTGATAAAGGAGTGTTTTATAAAAAAGTAGATGGGTCAGTATGGATAGATTTATCAGCTGAAGGATTAGATGAGAAAATCATTTTACGTTCGGATGGAACAGCTGTTTACATGACACAAGATATTGGTACTGCCATACAAAGACATGAAGATTTTGCGTTCTCAAATATGGCATATACGGTAGGGAATGAACAGGATTACCATTTCAAAGTTTTATTCTTAATCATTGATAAACTAGGCTTTGACTGGGCAAAAAACTGTTATCATTTATCGTACGGAATGGTTGACTTACCCTCTGGTAGAATGAAATCACGTGAAGGCACAGTGGTGGATGCAGATGATTTTATGCAGGAAATGGTGGATACAGCCAAAAGTATAGCTAAGGATTTAGGAAAATTGGATGGAATGACTGATCAAGAAGCAAATGAACTTTATGAAATAGTTGGTATGGGAGCACTTAAGTATTTTATGCTAAAAGTTGATACTAAAAAGAGAATGCTATTTAACCCACAAGAGTCGGTAGATTTTAATGGAAATACTGGGCCTTTTATTCAATATACTTATGCGCGTATTCAATCCTTACAAAGAAAGTATACTCATGAGGTGTTAATACCAAAATCTGTTGAAATAACAAATAATGAACAAGAAATCATAAAGCAGTTAATGGAATTCCCATCTACTATACAAGAGGCTGCAGCTAATTATAGCCCTGCATTAATGGCTAATTATGTTTATGATTTAGTAAAGGAGTACAATACATACTACCAGAATACGGCTATACTAACTGCTGAAAGTGAAGAACTGATTAATTACCGATTAGCTTTGTCAATTAAAGTAGGAGAGGTTATAAAAACAGCTATGCGCTTGTTGGGTGTTGCTGTTCCCGATAGGATGTAAAGAAGTAATTTAGAGTATAAAAAAAGCCGAGCATTTGCTCAGCTTTTTTTATTGTTATTTTAATATAATTAGTTTTTTATTGTGCTTTTAGGTGCGGCATCTAGAATTTCATCATTTGCATTTTCTGCAAACTGAGTAAAGTTTTTATTAAATGCGTCAGCTAATTCATTCGCTTTCGAATTGTAAGCATCTTTATCAGTCCAAGTATTCTTAGGGCTTAAGATCTCAGAAGGAACATTGGGGCAGGCAGTTGGCATTTGTAAGCCAAATACTTCATGCTTATTGTATTTAGCATCCTCCATTTCTCCATTTAGGATAGCTGTAATCATAGCTCTTGTGTATTTCAAGGAGATACGCTTACCTATTCCATAAACACCACCTGACCAACCTGTATTTATTAGCCAAACGTTTACATTATGCTCTTGCATTTTATTTCCTAACATTTCAGCATATTTTGTTGGATGTAAAGGCATAAATGGTGCGCCAAAACAGGCTGAGAATGTAGTTTGCGGTTCAGTAACTCCAGCTTCTGTTCCTGCAACCTTAGCTGTGTATCCCGATATAAAGTGGTACATTGCTTGTCCTGCTGTTAGCTTAGATACAGGAGGTAAAACTCCAAAAGCATCAGCTGTAAGGAAGAAAACATTTTTTGGATTTTTTCCTAAAGATGGTTTTGCAATTTTATCAATATGATGAATTGGGTAACTTACTCTTGTATTCTGAGTAATAGTAGTATCTTCATAATTCACCTCATTTGTTCCTTCAAAAAAGGAGATATTTTCCAATAATGCTCCTGACCTAACAGCAGCAAAAATATCTGGTTCTTTTTCAGCAGATAGGTCAAGACATTTTGCATAACAACCTCCTTCAAAGTTGAATACGGTATCCCCACTCCAACCATGCTCATCATCCCCAATTAAGTTTCTGTTTGGATCAGCAGAAAGGGTAGTTTTTCCTGTTCCTGAAAGTCCAAAGAACACAGCAGTATCGCCAACTTTACCAGTATTGGCACTACAGTGCATTGAAAGTACATTCTTTTGATGTGGTAGAATAAAGTTTAAAGCAGAGAAAATTCCTTTCTTGATTTCACCAGTATAACCAGTTCCTCCTATAAGAATAATCTTTTTTGTAAAGTTTAATATAGCAAAATTATGCTGACGAGTTCCATCTACTTCAGCATCTGCCATAAATCCTGGTGCATTTAAGATAGTCCATTCTGCATCAAAATTCTCAATTTCAGTATCAGTAGGTCTTAGGAACATGTTGTAAGCAAACATATTACTCCAAGCATATTCATTTACTACACGAATATTCATTCTGTATTTTTCATCAGCACATGCATAAGCATCTCTTACATAAAGCTCTTTCTCGCTTAAGTAGTTTAATACTTTTTGGTGTAGTACGTCAAATTTATTTTCGTCAAAAGATAAGTTAACATCTCCCCACCAAACTGATTCTTCAGTAATAGCATCACGGACAATAAAACGATCCATTGGAGATCGGCCAGTAAACTCGCCTGTGTTAATGTTGATTGCTCCTGTAGAAGTTAGAGTTGCTTGTCCTTTTTCAATTGAAATGCTTGCTAATTCCTCTGGAGATAAATTCCAGTGTGCAGTTGCATTTTTTATTCCTAAATCAGAGATGGTAGCATTGTTAGCTCGCTTGCCTGTTTCGGTCATAATCGTTTTTTAGTTTTGGTTTTATGTGAGGCAAAGGTAAAGATTAATCCTTTAAACAATTAAATTAACCCTGTTTTTTAATGCTATAGAATAACATTATCCATGCACTTATTAACAATAGCCCTCCTACTGGAGTTATTGGTCCTAAAAAAGATAATGAAAACCCTAAGAAGCCCTGGAGACTTAATAGGTAGATAGAGAAAGAAAAACAACAAATTCCTGTAGTCATTAAATATAGACTTATATTCAGTTTTGGATTAAATTTTTCAGTATTTAATGCTAAAAATAAAATTGCTAGAGCATGAAAAAATTGATACCTCACTCCAGTTTCAAAAGAATGTAATTGGTTTTCAGTAAGAATTTCTTTTAAAGTATGAGTGCCTAAAGCTCCTAATGCAACTGCAGTTACTGCAAAAAATATTGCAATATTCATAAATTTATCTGTTGTCATTTTACTTTATTTAGTCAAGCAAAAATAATACTTTAGCCATTAAATTTTATAAAACAAATGAAAAAGATATTAGTAATAGGAGCGGGAAGGTCAGCAGTAACATTAATTAAGTATTTGTTGGATAATTCGTCAGCTAATAATTGGCAGGTTAAAGTGGCTGATTTCTCTATAGAATTGGCTGATCAGGCAGTTGGAAATCATAATAATGGTAAAGCAATTTTCTTTAATGTTACGGATAAAAAGCAAAGAGAAAGTGAAATAGAAAATGCTGATATTGTTATTTCAATGCTGCCAGCAAGTTTACATATTACGGTAGCTAAGGATTGCGTTCGATTAGGTAAAAACTTAGTTACGGCATCTTATGTTTCTCCTGAAATTGCTGAGCTTGATGAGGCTGCAAAACAAGCTGGAATTTTGTTATTAAATGAAATTGGTTTGGATCCAGGAATTGATCATATGTCGGCAATGCAAGTGATAGATGAAATTAAAGAAAATGGGGGAGAACTTACTTCTTTTAAATCATTTTGTGGGGGTTTAGTACATCCTGATTATGATAATAACCCTTGGAATTATAAATTTACTTGGAACCCTAGAAATGTAGTTTTAGCAGGGCAAGGTACTGCACAATACATTGAGAATGGTGATTATAAATACATTCCTTATACGAGTTTGTTTGAGCGTACTGAATATATGGAAG
>Ga0206677_10001879_pt1 | contig 19110 bp, 15 predicted proteins | sample M130m12015metaG_FD_155475 | JGI IMG/M metagenome (GOLD analysis project Ga0206677, IMG submission 155475) | Ammonia-oxidizing marine archaeal communities from Monterey Bay, California, United States - M1 30m 12015 | ecosystem: Environmental > Aquatic > Marine > Intertidal zone | place: USA...
CATAATCCTATATATAATCAGTTGGGTCAGGATAATTATCAACCTAATAGTAATTGGTCGTGTGAAAATTGTCCAAATTATCAGTGTCCTCCTCCATTTGATGAAAGTTACCCACCAGAATCTTGTACAACAGGGAATAAAAAATGTATTAATATATGTGACCCTCCAACTAAAGCTAAGAAACGCGTTAGAACTTCTAGTAGAATAAATAGTGGAAATTTATGTGAAAAACCTTACTATATGAGCCATAGAGCTTTAATGAGAGCAAGACAAAAAACCTTTAAACAAAATAGTTTTAAATATACTAATAAAAATTATTCTGTAGGTGATATTGTAGAATACAATACTCTTTCTACTACCAACAATGGAGGTTCGGCTGTTTATAAAATAGGAGTGATCACTGCAACACAAGAGAGTCAACCACCATCAACAAACCCACTTTCTCCTCTTTCTCCAAATGAATATATTATTGATGGAGTGTCTGTTTCTAAAGAGCAAATACGTCCATTATCAAATGGTGCTTATAGCCAAGGATTTCGTACATATACAAATAATAAAAAAACTAACTGTAAAAATGAACCGGTTGGTTGCAATAAAGATATATACTATAAGCCTAATAATGTACAGTTTGCTCAACAAGGAGGAGTAAGTTCAAGTTCAAGATTGCTGCGATTAAAATTAAATACTATAAATAATAATGCAAATTCAGTAAAAACTGCATATGGAAAAGGTGCTGCTTCAGCATTAGCATATAGTGGTAGACCAGAAACACCTTTTATAACTAAACAGAAATTTAATGCTGGTGGATATATTAAAAAGAGTGATTATAAATATTATACCGTAAGTGATGCTGGTGTTTGGACTGAAGTAGAGTCAACTACGCCTAACGCTATTAAGGTATTAACAAAACTCCCATGTAATCATAGTTTATATTACAAGTATAGAGGTGGTGGTGGTAATATTGTAACTAGTGTGATGAATAACGAACATAATAATAAAATAATAGGTAGATTTAATCAAACATCTAATAGTGCGCCAAATTTTAATGTAGATCCAGGTAATCCAAATCAAAAAATATATACATTTACATCAAGACAAAATAAGACTGTTAATAGAGTTAATGTAAGAAATGGAAAAATTAAATTTTAATTTACATAAAATTGAGTTAAAAAACTAATATATATATAATTGTAAATATTACTAACAATTATATATAATAATGAGTACAACAAATTATACATCAATACCTAGAGGTGTACGTATAAAATTAATATTGGATACGTTAAATGAATATTCCTCATGTGACCATGAAAATACTATAATAGAAACATGTAATAAGCTGAAAAAAAAGCACTGTGATGATATAGCTATAATACATACTTCTGTAAATTTTGATCTAGTATTTAATGATAAAAATACAGAGAAAGACCATGATAAACTATTTGAAGAAATGTATGGTGCTTATTATGATGATAATTATAAAATACAACAAGATTTAACGTGTAATCTAATAGATAAGTTTACACAAAAAAGTAAATTAATATTTTGTTGGACTGATTTCATAGATTATGCAGCCTATAGAGAAAACGAGGATTCAAATAATGAACTATTTACTCACTCAACATTAACAATTATGTCACCATTATCAAGTGGTAATTATTATGTTTATCAATTTAATCCACATGGTAGATGTCAAATGGATTATAAAGGTTATAAAAAGTATATATCTAGAAAAAGAATGAAATATTATGATTGTGGTAAAATGCTAGATGTTTATGCTATAGAAAAATATGTAGATGCAATGAATAGATGTTTAGAATGTTACACATCTAATAAAACTAGACTGATATATAACGGTACTAAATCGCATAACTACTTTGGAGCAAATTTACAATCAGGAGACGATTATGGATGTTGTTATTTATTCCCATTCATAATATTTAATGATATATGTAAATACTATAGATTAAGTCATGTATTTAAAAGGAAGAATGGTAGTTTGCAGCGTGTTAGATCATATAAATCAATGATAAAAGAATGTAAGTTTGAGAAATGTATTTATATAATGTTATGTAAATATTTATCTTTAGATATGCGAGATAATATCATGAAGTTTTATAATAAAAATGATGACGACTATGAAAAATTAGAGGACGAATTTGAAATGTATTTATATAAAAAAGGTAGTAGATATATAAAAATAATAGCGTATAATTCATTGAAAGTAATAAATAATAATTAATAATTTAAGAATCTTTTTTCTCGTCACTAGTAGCTAAATATTGATCTGATTCAATCCATTGATCTGATGGGTTTCTCTCATCGGTAAGTGATGGATAAAACCCCCATTTACCTCCAGTTTTTTTAACACCAGGAATAAATACGGTCCAACAACTATTTGTTGCTGCTGGTCCTACTGCATTTTCTGGAAGTTCAATCCAATGTTTATGGTTACTAGAATAAGAGCTCCAATAACCAGGTCCTCTCCAGAATCGTGAATCTACTGTGCGTCCATTTTCCAGTTGAATAGGTATATGTTCCCAATATCCTCCGGAAATAATAAGGGTAGTGTAACTCCATGGATGATCATGCATAACAGGCTCGTCGCTTTTAAGAAATTTATGTAGGAATACGTTATATGGGAATCTACGTGAAGTAGAACCAGAACTACCTTTTAAGAATAAATAGTATCTAATTAGGTAATCAATACCTTTATTTGATTCCTTAGTCCGTTCTTTGATAATTCGTTTCCTATCAAAATAGTCCATAAATTTATCCCAACATGTAAATATGAATAGTGTAATTTTTTTATTAATAATGACACAAATATTACCGGTTAAGAGGAATAATGTCAAAATGAAACATCCCATCCATTGTGTCAGAGATGCTAATTGTGTAGTAGTAAAATTAATTATGGATGTAAGTTTTGGTTTACAGCAAAGTAAACCTCTTTTAAATGCGTGTTTGGGTGCGTCAGTATTTTTGGTACTCATGTCTTGTTATTTAATTGTGTTTTTATATTAAATAATTAAATCAATTTTTTATGTAATATAAAGAATTTTAATATCCTTCTTTATATTAGTATGTCAATTTATTATAAAACCGTTATTTGTACAGAAAAACCAGTTCTAGATATAAATGATAACTTAGTAAGACCTGGTAAATATATTTTTGAAGTTACACATATAGATGATGGTATAATAAAAGGTAATTTAATGCATTTTGGATCTTCTAAAAAATTTATTGCAACATTCAAATATTTCACAATTTTAAAACTTATGGCCAAGGCTCAATCTTGGTTAATTAGAAGAACTGAATTGCCTGTAAATACTTTACCGAATTATCCATCACCACCTACAAGTCCAAATGGTAACAATAGAATCAGTGCTGTTGAAAAACTAGAGTTAACCCTCTCACATTTTGATAGAACATTTATGCATAAGAAACAAGAAAACCAGAAGATTTTAGAAAAAGTCACACAACCAGAATGTTCTATATGTTTAGGGGAAGAAAATCTTAATAAAACACTCTCCTGTGGTCATAAATTTCATAGCAAATGTATAAAAGATTGGTATAATAAAGGTTCTAAAACATGTCCTATATGTAGAGCAGAAATTAAACCTTCCACGTCAAAATATACAATTTTTAAATAAGGAAATATTATATTATGGTCAACAATAAAAAGAATAAAAGTAAAAAGCCAAAGACTGAGCACATATATAGAACTATAGATGAGAGAAAGATTGAGGTACGAAAAATTATAACCCAATTAAATGATTTACAATTAACTACATCATATGAACCCATCAAACAATTCTATACTATTATGTTTAATTACATTAGAACTGGTGAGAGAACGATAGTGAACATTCCTTTTCCACAAATGAATAAACGTATTGAAGGTGTATTAGCTACTAATATTAGAGAAGAAGTTGCTTTAAGATTGAAGTATGAAAAATATTAATTATTAATAAAATTTTAGATAATAATTAATTATGCTTTTTAGTTTTCCTCTTACCCCTTTTCTTTTTGATACGAGATTTAGATTGTTTTTTCTTATATTTATTATTGGGTTTTTTTGTTTTACGGTTATATTTACGTCTGGTTTTTCTTTTCTTTTTTTTCCCACCTCTAAGAGTTAATTCTATACTGCTTGCTCTTGATTCGTAATCAAGTTGATCTTTACATAAAGAACGTTTAAACATTTCTGTTAAAAATTTACTTTGATCAGGAATCGCGCGCATTGAAGGAAAATTCATGCGGAAGTAATGACTTGCCATAAATGAAAATTCTGTAGTATTAACACCACTAAGAATTCCCGCTTCAAATAAATTCATCATAACTTTTGTAATTATAAATCTTTGGTTACTATCTTTATCGTAAAATGTTTTCATATGGTCCATAAGAATATTGTTTTTGTAATAATAAAAAAAGAAATTAGCCATGACCATTATCATTATAGTAGCTGCTGCTTGTTGATTAGCAGGACCAGCTACTTGATCCCGACTTCTTAATGGTTTATAATTTCTGCACCAATCAGCATCCCAATCAATAAGTTTTATAATAAAGTTCTCATTTAATATAGGATTCCCATTTTCATCTTGATCAAATTTAATAACTGTATTCTGTGGTTTAATATCAAAACAAATCATAGTCATATCTTTTGCCATTTCATTAAATAAATTAACTAATTGACCAGCTATATTTTTTTGCATTTCTGCATTTCCAAATCCATGGGCTCTAATAAATCCATTTAAATCCATATTAAATGCTTCACTTATTGTACATAGTACTAAATTATTACCTTGCTTTATATATCCATAAAAATATAGCTCTGGAGATAAACCTTTTTCATCTGCTAATAACCAATTTTCTTCACTCTCTTTAGTTTCATTTAAAAACTCTTCTCTACGTTTTGTAACATTAGGGATAGAACTTTGTGCTTTATAGTCTGGAAGTAAAGATGCATGAATTTTTTGATAATATCCATCCCCTTTTATTTTAAATGAAGGATCTTTGCCCATTCTAACAGCATAAGTGATCATTTTACCACCATATTGTTTTTTATAAACATCTACTGTATTAGCCGATCCTTCTCTTGTAGCAACACGTACCGGTGAACCACTAGCTGTACCATATTTAGATATTAATTTACGATTAGCTATATTTAAAGCATCTACTATATTACTAATCTCATTAGGTATTCTATCATCATTAACTAAAGCAGCCATTTATTATATAATTAGATTAATTATTAGAACTTAAGAAAATATTATTTTGCTGAATTGTTTTGTAATATGGTTGTTTATGTCTAACACACCAGTTAGTACATTTATTAATGTGATTATTTTTAATTTGCTCTAATTTATCATTTTTATTTTTATGATTAATTAAATTCAATGTATTAACTATACATTCAATTTGTTGCTGTCCTAAAACTGCATTAATCTCTTCAATTCTTGTTGTAAAGATATAAGGTAATTCAAAATTGAATATACTATCTATATAATCATGCTCAGAAATTTTCTCAAGAATTTTAGAGAATGTATCTACAAGTTGTATTGTATTATGATATTTGAAATGTTTACATACAATATATCTTTCTGAATTAGCATAACGACTCGTATGAGGTTTAACAATATAAACTTTTTCATAAAACATAGATAATAAATATATCAGTTCACATGTAAATCTTGTGAAATTATCAAAAATTTTCAATATGAAGTGACCATCTCGCTTCTGTAATGTTATTGCATATAATGCTTCTGCTAATATTAGTTTAGATGACATAGCTTCTTGCATATTAAAATCAATAGAAAAATCAAATCCACCATCAGCAGTGATAATATTCATAGAATTATTATATTTATTAGAACAAAAAATGTAGTTATCTGATAATAAAATATCACCAGTACCACTTTCACCCTTTTCAATAGAAATATTAGGATTTTTTCTAAGAATTTCAGCACTTTTTTTCCATCCAGGAATATTGGAATCACTTGAAATAAGAGTCATTCCAGTATATTGATCTTGATCATTTTTTCGCAAATTAGCAAGTGCTTCAATGAATCCACCAGGTCCTTCTGCTAAATGAAAAGATTTTATTAGTGGTTGTGTAATTGAATCAACTATATTCAATAGAGATGATATTTCAATAAATTTAAAATATGATCTAGATATAGGTTTGTATTTGCCAACAGATGTTTTACAATAAGGTACTTGTGTATGAATAAATTCATAAGGATTAACATATTTCTTTATAATATCCCAGTCATTCTGATGATTTTCAATGCGACCTTTATTTTTGAGAATATAATCATTTAATGTTTTAGATATATAATATAGATTGTTTTTGGATATATCATTATTCGTGTTAATATATAGAGATGATATGTCAAATGTATTATTATTAGCTGGTATAGAATAATAGCTCATATTGAGTGTTATTTAATATTAAAATAAGTGTTTATGTTATTTTGATATTATTTGTTTATTCTGTAATTATTTTTTAGAATCAGACTTGGAAACTAGTTTTAGTTTGGTACCTTTACGTTTGCGTGATTTCTTTTTAGTCTTAGGTTTTGATTTAGGTTCTTCAGAAGGTTTATTTATAACAGTTTCTTCTTTTGTAATAACTTTACTTGCACTCTCACTAACATCAGAAATTGATTCTCCAACTGAATTGGTATCTACAATTCTTATTTTTTTAAATATAAAATATTTATTATAAAATGAAATAGTCTTTTCTTCAACGCTCATATCTAAACTTTGTCCAATATCTTTTTGTAAATACGGTTTACGTTTTATTGTAGATTTTAAGTCATCAAATATTTCTTTGAAAGATCCAATACCAGATCGTAATCCTATATCTCTAGCTTCTTCTTCAGGTAATGGTATGAATCCAAATTTTTCCATAATATTTGTAAGATATTCAAAATTAACCAGGTATTCAGCGAATGTTTTATTAATAGATTCTTGGAAAACATTTATAGTATATCCTAGAGATGAATTATCAGGATTAAATACAGATTTATCATAATCTTTTGTAACCTCCCACATTTTTTTATCACCTTTCATAATAATCATACTTTCACCAGGTTTTTTATTTCTTAAATCATTAAATATAAGAGATCCATCATAACAACCTCCTATAAAATATCCACCTAACTCTGTACACTCAGCTACATTTTTGAAGAATGCTTCACATTTATGTCGGTTTTCAAAGAAGTAATGTAATGCAAATTGACATGATGATACATTAAATCCTTTTAATCCCTTACCATATTGTCTAAGTACTCCTTTACCTAATTTATCTTCAGATTTAGGTCCTTCACCAAAAACCGCTCTAGTAGTAATTTTATCACGTTCTGTATTAATAGCAATTGTGCTCTTAATATTTTTAGAAGAATCTCCTGTTACAAATAATGCATAAGGCATATTTTTGTATTGTTTTTTATGATTCAAGTATCTAGCACAAGCACCATCAATCTTATTTTCAATATTATCTGGAGACACATCTATACCAAATACAAAATTTAGTTTTGATGCAATCCATTTTGAGAAATCTCCTCCTTTACCAACTGCGAAATCAATTAAGGTGTTACCTCTTTGAGAAACAGAGGTAATAAGTTTTTTCTTTACTACTAGATTATGGAAATCACGAAGTGGTCTAGTTAGCATTGATTTTGCTTTACGATTATAATATACATCATCATCTTCCACAGTATCAGGTATATTATTACCTGTAGTGATCATATCAATGGTTATAGGATTATGTATAGTCTTCCAATTATTATTAGCAACATGATAAGCATTACCAAAATTGCGCCCACCAGCTCTAAATTCAGCAGTTTTATCATACCTAACTCGTAATGGTTTCCATCTAGCCAATGGATCATTTTCAGTTGTGTCATATGAGAATTCAACAATTGTACCATCTTCAAAAACTTCCCCTTCTATAGTTTTCATAATTTTATTACCAACATCATCTGTCATCAATGTAATATTACATAAATGAGCTTGTTCATCGTATGGTTCAGTTGGGTAAAATTTCATAGGCTTATAAGTATTATAATCATCTACATCAGTGATAGATGGTAGATTATCTTGAATAACATCGGCACATGGATTTATATAACCATGTTTTCTAGAATCAAATCCTACATTTAATTCTAATACTTTATATTGAATTATTCCACTAGAATTATTAACTAAGTCTTCGCCTTTTTGAAAAATATTCCCAATGATTTCTTGATTATTATCACCCTTTTTTGTAATTACCAAGAAGTCAATAGTGTTAAATTCAGGTGGTTTCCATTTAAATGAATAATCCCAAGTAATTTTCTTTAAATCTGACGATTCGCCTTTAGATGATCCTCCAACACCAAACTCTGCTGGTGTAAAAATCAGTCCATCGGTGTTATATTCTATTAATCCATCGTTAACTTTGTCCATAATTGCTTTACATCCATCAAATATAGTAGATTCTTCTCCTTCTATAAAGAATCTTTTGTAGCTAAATCTCATAGGTATACTAGAACTGCTACTTTTAATCTCTAGTTCAGAGATGAGTTTTATTAATATATGCAACCGTTGATTAGTTTTAATATCTTCACTATTAGATGAAACAAACATTTTTTCTCTAACAGATTCTTTTTTAAGATAATATATATCAAATGCTGCATATAGATTAATAAACTCTCCATTTTTATCATGTAATATATGTTCACCATCTATCAATGTACCTGCTACATCAGCCTTAGTTTTAACAGTACAACCTGTATACTGAACATTAAGATTAGTATCAATCAGGTATATTTTACCATTGTTAGCAATGTACATAAGTTTTCTTTGACCATCAGCCTTATCAGTAACAGTATAATTATTTCTAATATTTGGAGATATACTATCTTCATCTGTGTCACAAATGTTATTTGTTTGTAATGTATATGATGATGGTCCAATAAAATCTCTATTATAGAATTTACCATTGAATGATTCTCCTTTAAACAATTTAACATATTCTTCTTTAATATTATCTTGTTCGTCATAAGAGATAGGATAGTTAGATTCTTGCAAGCCAGCCAATATGATCTTAATACCATTTTTCAACTCATTTTCAAGTGATTTTGGATCATTAAATGCACCTAACGTATAAACATCGTTTAATTCTATTTCTAGTTCATAATGTTCTGTATTCTCAAAGACGCCAGCTTCATCAATTCTATAACTAGGAATAGGTCTGTTTCTTCTATCAGAATTACTTGATTTAACAACACTAATGTCAAACTTATAAGGCATGCCTGGTTTTGTATATGTTACACGATTTATATATCTAAAAGTTTTTTTAGAATCTTCCCATGTATCATGAAGACCTCTAACTACAGACGATGTGTTTGTATACATACTTTCAGTTTGATATGATATTCGCAGATTCCATGGATATTTATCTATTGGGTAAATAATCTTGTCATCCTTAGTTTTTGCATACATTTTCATATTATACTTAACAAGATGAGGAGAAATGGATTTTATATCGTTACTTTTACAATACTTTTGTATCGCATCTATTGTAGATATTTCGGTTCTCATATTAGATAACTTAGTAACTCCAGTTTTGGGATCTATAAACTCATTCTGTATTTTAAGTGTATAACTACCTGTATCGTCTAGAGTTGTCCACCCTAAAGATTTAAGTTTTTTATTAACATTATCATAATCAATTCGTGTTATTTTATGTCTACCACGTGTACCAAACCTAATTTCCAATTCATTTGAACTAGATCCTCTAGAATCTTGGTGATAGTTACCTCCTAAATGAATATTAATTATATCTGATAAATTATATGTATCCTTTTTCTGTGAAGCCATTATATATATATTTAAAAGCATATTATTTTAAATCATTTATTCAATTTTCTAAAAATATGTTTGTATCTCAGTGTATAAAATTTTCTTATTTTTCATCTTTCCTGACTCTAAATGAGTTTTAATATCTAATTTTTTGCATATATCAATAATGTCTTTAATTTTATATGTTGATATTCCCTTCAATGGTTTATTAGAGTTTTCAATATAAAAATAATTATTTTTAATACTTTCTATTAATTCCAATGAAGGATCAATTTCACATGAATAATTTTTACCTTCATGATATATAATTATTGTGTTATTTGGATCACCAAAATTAAAATGGTGATAAGTTTTATTTTTAATATAAAAAATATTTAATTTGTTATACACACTTAATCCACATAAAGTAGGTATGTCTATTTTTTTAGAATTTAATAAGGTTGATTCATAATCAGATATCTTTAGTTTTTGCTGTTTAAGAAGACTATTATTTTTACGCATTATTCCGATATTATCAATTTTTATGGTCTTCTCTATTGTGAATTTATTAGATTGAAGTAATTGATATTCATCATAACCTTCTTTTGCAATATAAAAGTACCAAAATAATTGATCAAACTCTCTTATAGTGATTCTATTAGACAGTTTTTTTTCAGTTTTAGGTTTGGTTGTTTTTTCCGACTTATGTATTGGATATCTATTGAATAATGAATTGGAAAGCATATAATCTTGAATATTATCAATGATTTGATTATATGCTTTTGATTGTTTATTGTAATTAGGCATAGTTATTATATACTGCTGGCGTCTCTTTATTATGATTATCTAAACTATTATCAAAATGGTCTTTGATAAATTCAGCTTTAACGTTTTCTAAGGTTTTCAAGGATGTTTCTTGATGATCTTTAATATATTTCAAATATTCAGTAACTTCAACTAAACACTTGTCAGATAAAAAACTGATATTAATAAAAGATCCATTATTATTCTCACTTATAGATACATTATTCTTCAAAAATATCTTTAAAAGTTCAATTTGACGAGTTTTATTCAATGACTCCATTGTTTTCTTTATCTCAACTAACGTTGGCATTATATGATATACTGTCGTATATTTTATGTTGTTTATATTAATTAATATTTATTATAGTGTAGGTTTCAAAACGAGGCGTGGTTTGGTTTTGAAATCTTTACGTTTCTTGGGTTCAATTAATTCCGCAATAATTGAAATATATTTATCATTTAGTTCAAATCTTTGCCCTATTACTCTAATCTTAATTGAATCATTCTCCTTTATAGAAGAGAAATAATCTGAACTGTAATGATGGTCTCTTGCTACAAATATTACTACAGGTGATTCTGATTCATCAGATACAACTTCAGATCTTATACCAGCCTTAGTGATATTTTTTGCTACACATTCCATTAACATTCCTTCTACTGGTAAGCAAATCTTAACTTCAAATGTGGTTTCAAAATGTATTTTATTACCATCATAAATTTTTCCACTAGAATAAGTTAAAACCTTAATAGATCTAGGTTTTACAAAACCTTCTGAGATACATTTACCTTCAATCATAGATCTAAGTTTTTTTTCAAGCTTTTCTTTAATGCCAGACCCTACTGCATTCATAGGTATTTCAATAACTCGCGTTAGTAGTGCATCACTATAAATATCAGTAAGTTTCTTGTTGTAAATTTTTTTACTAGCTCTAGGTTTCACAGATTTGGAATCTACAGAATAGTCCATGTTTATATTATATATATTATATTTTTATATATTTATTTCAATTTTATCTTTGATATGATTCAATGTTCAATAAGCTGGCTTGTTCTGGTCCTAAAAACCATATCTTATCTTTATGATTAACTTTATTATACAATCTCAACATAAATTCTTCTAGAACACACAACTGTAATGCATATGTTCCCTTAGTATTTTTATCTGTGTATTTATTTTCACCCAATATTTTATTTAATGTTCTAAGTACACCATTATTACCTTTTTTACCAGCTTGATCACATCTAGCACCCTTACTTCGTCTGATAGATAGATCTTTGGTTTTAAAGACTAGTTCTCCACCCTTAAAATTATTAATAAAACCAAATACTTCGTTTAATTTAGGTATGATATTATCAACTAATGATTTAATTTTATCTGCTAAATCACTGTAATCAGATTCTTCTGCTTTCTTCCAATTAGAATCAGTCTTAATCATTAACTTATATTTACCTTTCTCTTGTAAAAATATACCTTTGATATTTCCTTTAACTAAAATTCGTTTATCTATATATGTTTTGATAGATTTTTCATAATCGTTTAATTCTGTTTTGAAATATATATAATTAAGTAGTGATAATTTATCTTGATACATAAGCGTATCTACTTGATGTGCAATCAAGAAATGTTTTAGAATATTAATATCAACACCGTCATTATTTAACTGTTCTATTACATGAGCGCAAAATTTATACCAATCGGATTCACCTCGTGTTATATCTTGAGGGTCTAATGCTATATCATAATTGATTTTCATATTATCAAGAACATCTGATGTAGACATTTTATCAACTCTAATATCTGACATATCATCTACAATACGTTTAGTTTTAATAGGAGGACTCTTATCATTTCTATCAACATTTATAATAAGTTTATCTTTTTTGAAATCAATAGGTTTATTTCTATCAAATGTAGATATGCTATGTGATTTTATTTCTGATGGTTGAAACATGTAATATTCGCCAATATTTATTAGATTACCACTTCTCCCATATTTATCTATTAAAAATTCGTTTCTATCAATAATCATTTGATTTAATGCTGAATATATTTGCATCAATGGATAAGTTCTGATTACATTTATATTAACAATTAATTGCTCTTTTTTGAAGACATATCTCTCTTTAAAAAGGTCTTTAACCTTCTGAATAATCTTTTCGTTATTTAATAATATGAATGTTTCATCATAACTATATAAATTAATTTTATCTATTTGTTTATTTGGTTCACAATTATATGAACAACTTTCCATATAATCACATACAGAACTATATGGCTTATCTCCTATCTTATATGGGATACTTTTACCATTAGCTAATTTAATATTAACTTCTTTATTAAACTTTTCTTCTGTGAAATTAGTTTGTCCATGATTTAATATACAATCAACAGAACTTTGTTTAAGAATTCTAGATACTCTACCTATTAATACTGATTTAATTTCGGCTATTCTATATACATACATATCTGCTGCTTCAGTATTTGGATCAGATAATAATGTACCATATAAATATATTTCAACATTTCTTTCAATAAATGGTAATAACTTATGACTACATGTTCTAACCGCACGACCAATAATCTGTTCAATTCTATTAGTATTATACCATGGTTCTAATATATGTACCTGTCTAATATTTTTAAAATCTAACCCTTCTGAACCTGCTTTTGATATTAATACAACCTTGATTTTTTCACCTTTAGTGTTATCATCATTAGTTATCGCTTTTATATGTTGAATATTATCAGGAGAATACATTTTTTCACCTGTTATCATAATATATTTACCTACATTAGTCTTAGGATTATTTTTTAATAAATTATTTCTAGTACCATACTTAGTAAAACCCATTTCTTCTAATGCTAATGCTACAGGTACTAACCCACCCTCTAAATATTGTGAGTATATCAATACAATACCATCAGCATTTTTTACAGATTTTACTATATTAGATATTTTTGAACTATATTTACCAATCTCACTTTCAGAAAATATTCTACCATATTGTGAGAGAATATCGGGTTTATATCCGTAATCATATCTCTCAGATTTATCATCCGATTCATAGAAATCCATAATCCGTCTTAATCCCGTTCTACCAGTTAATTCATCCGGTGATGTAGATAAATTCTCATTATCAAGAGATTGAATAGGATATGTAATATTTAATGCTTCCAATGGATTGGTTAAAAGAGTATATCCAAAAGAATCCATGCTTTCAAAAGAAGATAATTTATTTAACGAAGTTTTACTTGACCGCGATGATTTTGTATGATGAGATAGATATTCAATTATATAATTATATGCAGTTTCTTGATACTCACCAATATTTGATGTATATAAATCTAGATGTTCTATACCCTGAACTATAGTTTTACCATTTAATTGACTCTTAGGATAATCTTTTAAACTACGGAGAGAATGTGTGGCATCAAACATTGAAGGCCAGATACGGTAAGGGAATGTATAAGGATTTTCACCTCGTATAAAAGATACATAACCAGTAGCCTTTCTTTTTAAAAGCTCTTTTCCGACTTCTTTACCGTCAGAATCTATAATAAAATTACCATTTTTATCAAAAACGTCTTTAATATCAATTTCAGAACGTTTATCATTTCTATTCATAAGATTGATAAGCCATATAATTTCTTTATAACTATTATACATTGGTGTGGCTGATAATAAAAGTAATCTCAAGTTGTCAATATGTTTTACTAGTTTCATCAAATTTATCGCTATTTTTTTCTTTTTATTATCATCGCTAATGCGAATATTCTGTACTTCATCTATCACAATTAGTCTATTATTAAATATTTTCTTAAGTTTTTTAATTTTAATTTTATTAATAACATCTTCATCAAGAGAGCTATCTTGGATACGTGATTTTTTAGAAATATAATTAGAAAACTCTGTATATCCCATAAATAGATAATAACTATTTATTATACGTTTTACTTGACTAACAACTCGCTCTTTAGTTAATCCTTCCATATTCATAGGATTTATTTCTTTGATATACTTATTGCCTGTACAGGCTCTAATATTCCATAATCCGTCAATTAACTCAAGTTTTCTATCATCAAATAACTGTAGTCTGAAATTGTCTTGTACATTCGGAGAAGCAACAATAATAATACGCTGAGCTAATCCCATTTGTTTCATGTAATCTCTCATTTCTTCACATACACCAATTGCAGAACAAGTTTTACCTGTTCCTAAACCATGATATAATAATAGCGAATTGTATGGAGTATTAAATGATAGGAAATTACGTACAAACAATTGATGAGGAGAAAGTTCAAACGCTGTATTACACATTTTTTCGGCGTGTTTTTCTATATCATTAATAGATCCATCATATTTATTATCACTAAACTCTTTTTTCTCTGCAATCTTAATATTAAACTGAGTATCATTTAAATTTGGATATAAAAAGGGAAATTTATCTGTCTTTAATAATTCCATTTCTTTCTCTTCATTCTTTCGTAAAATATCATTATCATCAATTTCTACTAGAGTTTCTATTTTAATATCATCATTAATAGTAATATCATCTATATCATCATTGTCTATACTATCATTATCAACAATATCTTTTTTAATACTCTTCTTTTTATTAGCAAGTACTAACTTAAGTTTTTTACCTTTCTTAGATTTTATTTTAGTAGACATATCTTATATATTATTGATATAATCTATATTCTTGTATAACTTTATTTACTTTATTGAGAACTTCTTTTTTTTCTAAATTATATGGACGTATTAAATTATTACATTCCTTAAATGTAGACCAAGATAAAGCACTTACTTCTGTCTCTTGGAAATTTGAATTCTCAATATTTATATCATTAGTAAATAAAGCTATATAATATTTATGTTTGTATGATTTATTATTAGAACCAGTAAATATTTCTTCATATGGTAATAAATTAGACACAAGTTTTATTTCGGATCTTTTATAACCAGTTTCTTCTTCCCATTCTCTAATAGCAGCATCTAAATCTTTTTCTTGGTAATTCCTTCTACCTTTTGGAAATCCCCATTCGGGTTCATCCCATTTTTCATTGCATTCATTTATAAGATCTTCTAACGTGGTTATCTTATTATCATTAAAAATATAACCTTCTTTAAGTTGCATATATTTGTCTTTTGATGATCGTTCTTCACCTCTATATTGTATACCAATATCTTCTCCCCATAAATTATTCCATAATTCATTAAAAGGTTTAGTTAATAAATTATTTTTTTCAATATCTGTCATTTCATTATTAATATTCATTAGATATTCTTTATTATAGAGTGGATAACGACCTCTCATAAAATCAACATAACCTAATGAATCCTTTCGTCTAATCATAAGATATTTGATTCCGTCTGAAGATGGTTTAAAAGCTATAACACCAATACTTGTTATAGGTAATTTACATAAGTGATAAGCGTGTCCATTTTTACCACAGTTATTACAAAAATTATATGTTTTTGACATTTTGCTTATATTAACTGATATATTGTTTTTATGTATATTTTGATATATATTAGGACAAAAGCGTTATCATTACAAAATAAATAAATAATGGTTTATATAATGAAATATTTATCAAAAATATGGGGTCCACACTATTGGTTTGTACTACATACTATTGCTTTACGATATCCAAAAAAACCTAATGATGTTACTAAAAAGAAGTATTATGATCTAATATCTAATTTTCCACTGTTTATACCTGATACAAAAATTGGCGATGAGTTCGCAGAATTACTTGATAAATACCCGGTTACACCTTATTTAGATAATAACAACACTTTTTCAAAGTGGATGCATTTTATTCATAATAGAATTAATGAAAAAATTAATAAACCTACAGTTACTTATAATGATTTTCTAGAACAATATTATTCATTATATAAACCTAAGGAAGAAATTAACCGCGAAAACTTTAAACATAGAGAAAAACTTATATACGGAGGTATATTATTAATTGTTATAATATCAATATACATAATTTATAAAAAATAATAAGTTAATATATTAATGAAATTTGAATTGCTAATTTTTGGTATAACAGGTTTTCTTATATATAATACTTATTATGATGGAAAATATCTTAAATTATTATTGTCATATAAAAAATATTATACTATGGCTATGTGGGGATTTTTAGGTTTATCTATGTATTTATTTATCAAAAAATATCCTACTAGGACGAGAGATCTAGCAGTACATGCTAATCAATTTATTAAAATGATGCCTATAGATAGAGATGCTATGGATATGTTAAATCCTATATTTGATATGACTGGAGGTGGTGGTATGGTACAAAACTTACCTCCAACACAAAAACGTATGATGAACTCTGGTAAAGGTTCTACTAAAAGATCAGTAAGTGAAACGAAAAAGAAATTTGTAGCATCAAATCAAAACTGGAAATGTGGAAAATGTGGTACACAATTACCAGCTTGGTTTGAAGTTGATCATAAAATTAGATTAGATCAAGGTGGAGATAACCACGTAGATAATTTAGTAGCATTATGTAGATCCTGTCATGGACAGAAAACAACTATGGAAAATTTATAATATATATAATCTAATTTGTATATATTATGGCCGAAACTTTTAACAAAATTAAAACAAGTATAGGTAAATCAACTGCAAGTATAACAATGATGATGGCGAAACATAAAACTCCATTTGTAGTTTTGACTACAATTATCTACGCAATCATATTGTTCTATATCTCTAAAAATGATTTAACCGCACATAAGGATTTATATCAAGGATTGTATATATTTTTAGCTATGTTAGGATTTTTTTTAATAGGAATGATATATTTATGGGGTAAAAATAAAGATAATAATTATGGTGCTATAAGTACTCCACCAGAGGAAGCGTCATGGTTTAGTATTATAAAAAAATCATTGGGTCTAATAACATTTTTTGGTGTTACATTAGGTATAATATTATTGTGTTTCTGGTTATTAGGTAGTATTCCTACTCTCATGAATGGTATAATGGTTTCACTTAATTTTGCAATTATTGTAGTAATTTTGGGACTCGTTTATTTTTATTCCAAAAATAATGCTATGTTTACTAATGATAATTCTTGGAAAGGATTATTAACTAATATATTATTTTATATCCCTTGCATATTTCTAGATATAGTTGAATATATTAAATATCAATATAAAATCACAACGCGCACCGATGTAATTATGTTAGGTATTGCAATATCATTACTGCTTATATCCGGATATAAAGATAAAATTTATGATTTCCTATTTAGACCTAAAGGTAAACTATTGCTTAATAACCCAGTATATCTTAATAATCAGACCACATTAGGTGGGTATTTGGATCTAAATGATATAAAAGATGATACTAATAAAAAGAGTGACGATGATGATGAATCACTATATAAATATAATTATGCAATTAGTTCTTGGATATATATAAATTATCAAGGAGCAAACACCAATTCTAGTTATAGTGAATATACTCCATTACTTAGTTATGGTAATAAACCTAATATCTTATATAACGGATTAAAAAATACTCTCCGAATAACTATGCAAAATGGCCAAGATGGAACAAAGAAGATTTATGATACTAAAGATTTTAAAATGAATAAATGGAATAATATAGTTTTAAATTATTCCGGTGGAACTTTAGATACTTTTATTAACGGTCAATTATGTGCATCTGAACCTGGAGTAATTCCGTATATGGAATTTGATACATTAACTGGAGGTTCTGATAATGGTATACATGGTGGTATATGTAACGTGCAATATTTTAAACGCTCTCTACAAATAAATACAATAAGATCATTATATTCATCATATAAAGATAAAACACCCCCTATAATTTAGAAAATTTCTCTCCTCATAATATATAAATTATGGACGCAAAAGGTATTTTAATTACAGTCGTAGTCATCGTTGTTATTTTCTTGATTTATAAAGCTTTTTTCGGCGATTCAAGTCTATCTTCTTTAGAAGATGCGAAAAAAACACAAACCATTTCTTCCAGTAGTTTAGGAAGTAGTGAATCCAACTCATCCGCAAATTTTACATATTCTATTTGGTTTTATGTAGATAATTGGAATTATAAGTATGGAGTTCCAAAAGTAGTTTTAGCACATGGATCTGATACATCTGCAAAAGGTGGATTTGGTATAGTTTTAGGCGGAATGCAAAACGATTTGAATATTGCAGTAGAGACTTATCCTAATCAAGGTTCTTCTGAAGGTTCTTCGCATACATGCAATGTACAAAACATTCCCTTACAAAAATGGGTACATTGTTTAGTAAGTTTATATGGCAAATCATTAGATGTTTATATTGATGGTAAATTAGTTAGAACATGTGTAATGCCTGGTATTGCTAAGGTTGATACTAGCAAAGATGCTTATATTACTCCATTAGGTGGGTTTTCTGGTTACACATCAGCATTCCAATTTTGGCCTAATGCTACTAA
>Ga0206677_10001881_pt1 | contig 19082 bp, 17 predicted proteins | sample M130m12015metaG_FD_155475 | JGI IMG/M metagenome (GOLD analysis project Ga0206677, IMG submission 155475) | Ammonia-oxidizing marine archaeal communities from Monterey Bay, California, United States - M1 30m 12015 | ecosystem: Environmental > Aquatic > Marine > Intertidal zone | place: USA...
CTTTAGCACGAAAAATTCTCCATTACCCTCCAATAAAATTAAAAAAATTGCTGTAGATCGCAGTTTAGGAAAAGTCTATTTTGCAACAGACAAGGGAATGGTTGCATACAATAGCAATGTTTCTCCTTTTGGTTCTGTTTTGGCTGCAGTTTATGCATATCCCAACCCTGCTCTAAAAAATCATCAAACAATTACAATCGACGGAAGAAAAGGAACCCATTTGCCGAAAGGAACAAATGTAAAAATTTTAGATGTTGCAGGGAACTTAGTATACGAAACCAATGTTGTAGAAGGGCAAGAATTACAGGGAGGTAAAGTAGTTTGGAATAAAAAAAACCTTGCTGGAAATTCGGTAGCTTCAGGAATTTATATAGTATTGCTTTCGAATGAAGATGCTTCAGAAACATCAATTACAAAAATTGCAATTGTCAACTAATGGCTATAGTATCTACAAAGGCGATTGTTTTAAGCTCCCTTAAATACAGTGACACAAGTTTGATTGTGAAGTGTTACACACAAGAGGAGGGGTTAAAATCGTATTTAATAAAAGGGATTTTAAAAGCCAAAAAAGGAGGGATAAAAATTGCTTATTTTCAGCCCTTAACACAACTTAAAATACAGGCAAACCATTCGCGAAGAGGCGCATTAAACGCTATTAAAGAGGTCCAGATTTCATATCCTTACAATACGATTTACAAAGATATTGTCAAACAATCTGTAGTATTATTTCTATCTGAAATCTTATCTTACTCTATTAAAGAGGAAGAACGAAATAATTCTCTTTACGAGTATTTAGAAACGGGACTTATTTGGCTAGATGTTCATGATAAAATTGCTAATTTTCACTTGTTATTTTTACTAAATTTAACCCGCTTTTTGGGTTTTTACCCAGATTTATTAGATAAAGAGGCCTTTGGGTTTGACCTATTAGAAGGGTCTTATACAGAAAGTTTTTCTGGTAAAAATGTGATTTCAGGAAATAATTTTTATCAATTTAAAAAGCTGTTAGGCATAAATTTTGATGGTATAGACAATGTATCTTTTAGTAAACAAGAAAGACAACTTGTATTAAAGATAATTATCAGATATTACGAATTACATTTAGAAGGTTTTAAAAGTCCAAAATCGGTACAAATTTTAGAAACAGTTTTTAGTTGATGAAGTATAATTTAATTTTATTCTTTTTTTTAATAACAGGGTTTTGTTTTTCTCAAAAAATAAAGATCATTGATAAGCTTTCAGGGAAAGCAATCAAGAATGTGACGGTTTATAATGAAGAATTAACCATTAATTTATCTTCTGATAATTTCGGGCTTGTTGATGTTTCGGCGTTTAAAACTGATGAAAAAATTCTGTTCTCTCATATTTCATACTCGCTTCTAAAAATTAAAAAATCGATTCTTCAAAAACAAAAAATGGTTGTTTATTTAAACAAGCAATCAGCTCAGTTAGACGAGATTATTTTATCTGTTTTTAAAAACCCCGAAAAAACCAATAGAATTGCAGAACAAATTGCAATCATTTCTTCAAAAGATATTCAAAAAATATCTCCGCAGACTTCTGCAGATTTATTAGCTACTATCCCAGGAATTAAGGTTCAAAAATCTCAATTTGGAGGAGGAAGTCCGGTTATTCGTGGTATGGAATCCAATCGTGTATTATTAGTGGTAGATGGTGTTAGAATGAATAATGCGATTTATAGAAAAGGGCACTTGCAAAATTCAATAAGTGTTGCCCCTAATATGCTAGATAAAACGGAAGTTGTTTTTGGCCCATCTTCGGTAATATATGGTTCAGACGCTTTAGGGGGAGTCATTCATTATTACACTAAAATACCCAAATTATCAGCATCTAATGAGGTGAAAACTCAGTTTTTTTCACGTTTTTCATCGGTAAATCATGAAATAACATCTCATGTTTCTGCGGAGCTTCGTTTTTCTAATTGGGCCTCACTTACAAGTATTTCTTTCAGTAATTTTGGGGATTTACAAAGCGGTTCAAATCGGAGCCATGGTTTTAAAGATTGGGGGAAAGTATTTTATTATTCAGAAAATACTCATGGAAATTATAGCGAAAGTCCTACAGTAAATCCTCATCCAGAAGTATTAAAAAACACAGGCTATCATCAAACAGATTTTTTACAGAAATTTTTTATTCCACTGTCAAAAAATACAGATTTGAAAATAAATCTTCAGTATTCAACATCTTCAGATATCCCAAGATTTGATAGGCTAATTGAGTTAAAAAATAACTCGTTAAAATTTGCAGAATGGAATTATGGTCCACAAAATAGATTCTTATTATCCTCTCAGTTATTGATTCATCCGGATAAAAAATGGCTTGAAAGTGGTTCAATTACCGGAGCATATCAACATATTGAGGAGAGTAGAATTCAAAGAAAATTTGGGAGTCTAGATCGTTCTTATAGAGAAGAGTTTGTAAACATATTTAGCGTAAACGGAGATTTCTCTGTGTCGTTAAGTCAAGATAAAAAAAGAGTACTCTCCTATGGATTTGAACTCACCTATAATGATGTCACCTCAAAATCTTATGGAAGATCCCTGCTTATTTCTAATGGAGAAATCAAGGGCCATTCGGGAGAGTTTAAAGTGCAATCTCGATATCCAGATGGGGGCAGTAATTATTTGAGCTCTTCAGCTTATATGGCTTACAGGCAAGATATTAACAGTAAATCGACTCTTAATACAGGGCTGAGGCTTACCAATACCACTTTACACGCACTGTGGTTAGACCAAACATTTATTCACTTGCCAGAAACAGACATTACTGCCGTTAATTCTGCAGTTACCGCTACCATTGGTTACGTTTACAGACCCAGTAAAAACTGGCAATTAAATAGTGTGCTCTCTTCAGGATTTCGGTCTCCGAATATAGACGATTTAGCCCGTGTCAGAGAAAAAATGGGGACTGTAACCATTCCAAACATTCATGTGAAACCCGAGATTGCCTATAATGCAGAAATAGGAATTCAGAAGTATTTTAATGATAAAAGGTTTAGATTAGGTGCTAACGTTTATTATACATTGTTAGACAACTACATTCAAAGAGACTTTATTTATAATTCTGATGGGAGCAATAAACAGGTTCAGTTTGATGGTGAGTATGGAAATGCAATTACCAACCACAACAAAGGGACTGCATATGTTTTTGGATATACTTTAAGTTATTTAGGAAACATATCTTCGACCATTAGCTCCTCTGGGTTTACTACCTTTACCAAAGGGAGAACTTATGATACGCACGAACCGATGTCTTCTATCCCGCCTCTTTTTGGTCGGGTTGAAATTAATTACAAAAAGGATAAAATAGAATTTGGGGCTGCACTTAAGTTTAATAGTAAAAAAGATATTGAGGATTTTAACATAATTGAAGGAATTGACAATCATGATTTAACACCAATCATAGATCCAAATGCTACCAAAGATTCAGATAAATATTATGGGTCACCAAGTTGGATGACTATTGGTCTAACTTCAAATTATTTGCTGAGTGACACATTTTCGATTCAAGCAAGGGTAGACAACATTTTTGACGAACATTATATAGAATTTGCCTCTGGAATTTCAGCTCCAGGGAGAAATGTATCTCTTTCTTTTCAAGCAAACTTTTAGAAGACTATTTTTTAAAAATTAAGGTTAGCGTTTAGAGTGTAAAAACTCCATAATGTCACTTTCTATCTCCTTCTTCGGTAAAGTTGTCATTCAAACTGCGTTCAGTTTTTATAATACTAACGACAACACAAAGGAGAACTAAAATCATAGGTTGCCAGGTTAATTCTTTGGAGGAGAAACTTGCCAGTAACAGATTTCCCATCAATGAAATTCCCGAGTAGATCAATAAATTTCTGTTAAAAATACTGTTTGCAAAATTCCAGATCTCTGAATTTCGCATAGTTCTTGGTGTTCTATAACCATATATGTTATTTATTTTTTTTGGTGGAAATTTCGAAAAAATAATACTTACTAAAAATAGCAAACCATTCGTGGTTAAAACATATAATATTGGATTCATTGTTAGTTGTTTTTAGGTCTTATTAATCCTTCTTGCGCAAAAGAGGCGACTAATACACCTTCTCTTGTAAAAATATTTCCTTTAGACAACCCTCTTGCTCCAAATGCATTTGGAGACTCTGTTGACAAAAGCATCCAATCATCAAAATCAAAGTCTCTAAAAAACCACATAGAATGATCTAAACTTGCCGTCATTGTATTCCCAAAATTATACTCCTTTGCATTGGGGTTGAAAGCTGCGTTTAAGACATTATAATCGGAGATATAAGTTAGTATTTGATGCTTTATTTGAATTTCCATTTTTGGAAGATCTCCTTTTAATTTGAACCATATCTCTTCTTTAGGAGCTCTGTTTTCTGGCTCTAAAGGATTTGGAACATGGACGGGTTTAAAATCAATGGGTCTTTCAATACTTAAAAAAGATTTTATTGATTTTGGTAAAAAATCACCAAATTGATTTACCATGTCTCCCCAACTTAATAGTTCTTCAGGTGTTTTTATAGAGGGATTCATTTTGATTTGGTGTTCAAAACCCTCCTCCTTTTTATGAAAAGATGCTGCTAAAATAAAAATAGTTTTGTTGTTTTGGCTTGCTGTGACTCTTCTCGTAGAAAAACTACCTCCATTTCTCATTTCTGCCACATGATAATTGATGGGGATAGTTAAGTCTCCTGTTTCTAAAAAGTAAGAGTGAAGAGAATGTAAAAAACGATCTCCAGGAATTGTTCTATACGCTGCATTTACAGCTTGTGCCAATACTTGTCCTCCAAAAACAATTGGACTTCCAACAGTTATACTGTTTCCTCTATAATTATGGTCTCCTACCTCTTTTAAATTTAAAAGAGCGATTAATTCTTTACAATTTTTCATTAATTTCTATGGTTTTAAAAGGAAATTTTTGTCGAAATGTGCTTGGTTGAATTCGCTGCAAAAGTAACTTTAAAAATTTATTTGTGATCCCTTTTTTGTGACGAAGATAGATGGTTAAATCTTCAGGTACTGCTCCAACAGAACTTTTTATTTCACCGGCAGTTCTACCAAAATTAATTGTGTGAAGTTTTTTATTGATTCCGATTTCTATATAATTATATAACATTCTTTGATAGATGGCATGCTCTCGGTTTAACAGATAATCAATGCCAACAAAATGAGCATCCAACGATTTTTGATTAATGACACCTGAGATAAAGCCTACCATTTTATTATTCAACCAATAGGATCGAATAATATAATTATCTTCCAATAATTCTTTTAAATCTTTAAATGTCTTTAAATTGAAATGGACTAAATTAAAATTTGCATTCGCTACCACTTTTTGGTATAAATTTGTCATTTGAAGTAGTTGAGAATCAATGTTTCCCATTGTAACCTCCTCAATCCTAATTTCTTTACTCCTCATAAAAGCTTTTCGTGCTTTGACCCTAAATTTTGTTTTCATAGCAGCTAAATAATCATCAAAAACGAGCCACTGTTTGTTTAATTTAAAGGTCATATTTTGCTCGACAGAAAAGGGATGGTACTTATACTTTTTTAATTCATCAGAGATGAGTAACGAGTTGTTTTTAAAATCTTTTAATAGAAAAGCATCTATTTTCAAGCTTGTATCAGCAGTTACAAAATGTAAAATAGCTTTTGCTAATTGTTTGATAATTATTTTTTTGTTTTCTTCTTTTTTGATAAAAATTCCATGTTCTCCACTGATAAAGGGGTTTCCTGAAATTAATAATTTTAAAGGTTTTTTATTGGGAATGATTCCGATCTTTCGCCCTATGTTTTTTATTTTTTTTATGAAGAGTTCTAGGTCGTTTTTTATATCGTCAACATAAAAATTTATAATTTGAATCGCTGCAAATGCGATTGGAATTTTATGGTCATCGACTAAAATAATATAGGAAAATTGAATTTCTGGATGATTTTTTTCTATGGATTTTAAAAAATTGGGATGAAAATAAATATGTTCTCCACACGCCAGTGCTCTCCAAGTTTCGGAAGGTATTTCATCAACAGAGGAGTAGAATAAAGAGGTAGGTGTGTTTTTCAATAGATTAAAATTAGTTTGATTTTAAAGTTAAATTCAAGTACTTTTTTAAAGGGTTATTATTTGTATGCTCTTTCATGTAATTTAATAATACCCATTGTAACGTCAAAGTTCATCCTTTATAATTAGATTTCGAAAGTTTTTAACTAAAAAACTAAAATTATAACTTTTATTTAACTTGATGTATGTATTGTCAATACCACTTTTTTAATTGACCTCAATGATTGGTAAAATTATATTATATTTATTTTTTTCGTTTTCGTAAGTTATTCATTTTATAAATATAGCGATAGTTGGATTTATCAGAACAAGCATGGGACCATAGATATTTGAATGACGAAACCGCTTGGGATTTGGGTCAAATTTCACCTGCACTAAAAAAATATTTCGATCAATTAACCACCAAGGGATTGAAAATTTTAATTCCAGGTGGAGGGAATTCCTATGAAGCAGAATATCTTTTTAAGAAAGGATTTACAAATGTTTATGTTGTTGATTTGTCTAAAACAGCTATAGAGAATATTAAAAAAAGAGTTCCAGACTTTCCAAACTCGCAATTAATAATCGGTAATTTTTTCGATTTGAAAGGGTCTTTTGACTTAATTATCGAACAAACTTTTTTTTGTGCTATCCATCCTAGTTTAAGAGCACAATACGCAGTAAAAATAGATGAACTTTTGCTGCCTAAAGGGAAATTAGTAGGATTGCTCTTCAATGTTCCATTACATAAAGACAGACCTCCTTTTGGCGGAAACAAAAAAGAATACGAAAAATTGTTTCCACAGCACTTCAATATCAAGAAAATGGTGGGTTGTTATAATTCTTTTGGCAATAGAAAAGGCAGAGAATTGTTTATTAATTTCACAAAAAAAGACCCCGTTTAAGGCGTGTTAAAACAAATTATTACGTCTTAATTATTTAAAAGCATTCAAGCCAGTAATGTCTAGTCCGGTAATTAGCAAATGGATGTCGTGCGTACCCTCGTAGGTAATGACGCTTTCCAAATTCATCATATGACGCATGATCGAATATTCGCCAGTAATTCCCATACCACCTAACATTTGCCTTGCTTCTCTTGCAATGTCAATTGCCATGGCAACATTGTTTCTTTTTGCCATAGATATTTGAGCAGAAGTTGCCTTTCCTTTATTTTTTAAAGTTCCTAAACGCCAGGCTAATAATTGTGCTTTGGTAATTTCTGTAATCATTTCTGCTAATTTCTTTTGCTGCAGTTGAAATTGACCAATTGGTTTTCCAAATTGTTCTCGTTCTTTTACGTAACGCAATGCTGTATCATAGCAATCCATCGCAGCGCCTATTGCACCCCATGCAATTCCATATCTAGCCGAGTCTAAACAGCCCAAAGGAGCCCCTAATCCAGATTTATTGGGTAATAAATTTTCTTTTGGAACCTTTACATTATCAAAAATAAGTTCCCCTGTTGCTGAAGCCCGAAGAGACCACTTGTTATGTGTTTCTGGAGTAGAAAATCCTTCCATTCCACGTTCTACAATCAGTCCGTAAATTCTTCCTTTTTCGTTTTTGGCCCAAACCACCGCAATTTGAGCAAAAGGTGCATTGGAAATCCACATTTTTGCGCCGTTTAAAAGATAATGATCTCCCATATCCTTAAACTTTGTCTCCATTCCCGAGGGATTAGATCCGTGATTTGGCTCTGTTAAACCAAAACAACCCATCCATTCTCCCGAAGCTAATTTTGGTAGGTATTTTTTACGCTGTTCTTCATTTCCATATTTGAAAATAGGGTACATGACTAATGAAGATTGAACAGAGGCAGTAGAACGAACTCCCGAATCTCCTCGTTCTATTTCTTGCATAATTAAACCATAAGAGATTTGGTCTAAACCTGCACCTCCATATTCTTCTGGAATATAAGGGCCAAAAGCACCTATTTCTGACAAACCTTTTATGATTTGAGAAGGGAATTCAGCTTTTTGAGCATATTCTTCGATAATCGGGGAAATATCTCGCTTTACCCAATCTCTAGCAACACTTCGTATTAACTGATGTTCCTCTGTAAGTAATTCATCTAAATTATAATAATCAGGGGCTTGAAAGAGATCTTGTTTCATGCTTTCTATTTATAAATTCAATTATTAAGGGTTTTTAAATCCTTCTAATTTGTATAAAATTAAACAAATTTAATTACTATTGTTTAAATCTACTCTATTTTTCTCCAAAAAATTAGCGATTAAATATTGCACTCGAAACAAAGTTAACCATATAAAATCTATTAAAAGTTGATGAATTCCATTAAGTTTGTACTAATGAAGCATACTTTAGGAAAAGAAGAACGTTTAAAAAGTAAAAAACTGATAGAAAGTCTTTATCAGAAAGGCAGCTCTGTGAAAGTGTTTCCTTTAAGAATGATTTTTTTACAAACAGCGCATACCTCTAACTTTCCTGCCCAAGTTGGTGTTTCTGTTGCAAAAAGAAATTTTAAGTTAGCGGTTGATAGAAATCGGATAAAGAGATTAATGCGAGAGAGTTATCGTTTGCAAAAAGGAATTGTGTACGATCATTTAGAGAATCCTTATGTGTTTATGATTTCGTATATTGGTAAAGCAGAGGTTCCTTATCAAGAGCTTTTTTTAAAGATGGAAAAATTGTTAGGGCTCTTTCTAGACGAAACAAAAAAAGAATAAAAATGATGAAATTTACGCTTTCAAAAAAAACAGTTTTTATTCTTATCCTTGGGATTATTTTTTTGCTATTTTCATTTACATCTAAGTTTTTTGAAGTTGCAAAACAGATAGAAATCTACAACACCCTGTTTAAGGAGTTAAACATGTATTATATAGATGAGATTAACCCTGCAGAATTGACCAATAAGGCGATCAAAAACACGTTAAAGGGTCTAGATCCTTATACTGTATTTTATGACGAGCAAGAGGTTGAAGATGCTAGAATAAGAAAAGAGGGTGAATATGGAGGGATTGGTGTCTCTACATATTATTCAAAAAAAGGGATTCAAATTAATGAAATTTATAAAGGGTATTCTGCAGATAGAGCTGGCTTAAAAGCAGGAGACCTCATTATATCTATAGATGGGCAATCGGTCCAAAATATGGAAAGAGATCAACTTTCTCTGTTTTTAAAAGGAATCCCGAATAGTAGGTTTACACTTCAGCTAATGAGACAAGGAGAGGTCATAAAAAAAGAAATCTCAAGAGATAAAATAATTATGAAAGCCGTTCCTTTTGCGGAAATGATAGATTCAGAAACAGGATATATCGCATTAACTGGCTTTAATAGCAGGGCTTCTTCCGAAGTAAAAAAAGCATTTCAAAAGTTAAAAAATCAAGGAATGCAACGATTGGTTTTTGACTTGCGATCTAACCCCGGAGGGTCCTTATTTGAATCGATTAATATTGCCAACTTTTTTTTACCAAAAGGGGAGGTTATTGTAAAAACAAAAGCAAAAGTTAAAAAATGGAGTACCACTTACAAAGCTTCAAACAAGCCTTTAGATTTAGAAATTCCAATTGTAGTTCTAGTAAATAAGCGTTCTGCATCTGCCTCAGAGATTGTAAGCGGGGCTTTACAAGATTATGATAGAGCTGTGATCATGGGAGAGCGCTCTTTTGGGAAAGGCTTGGTTCAAAGTTATAGAAAACTTACCTATGGGACTCAACTAAAATTAACAATTTCTAAATACTATACTCCAAGCGGGAGGTGTATTCAAGAATTGGATTATGCCAATAGAGATGCAAAAGGAACGATTCCTAAATTTTCAGAACAAGGCATTAATGAGTTTAAAACTTCAAATGGAAGAATTGTTTATGACGGTGGTGGAATTCTACCTGATATAAAAATGAAACGTTCTGAAAGTACTGAAGCAACCAAAACCTTAGTAAAGTCGAGAGCCATTTTTAATTATGCAACAAATTATTATTATCAAAATCCTTCAATAGCAACGGGAATTGATTTTGATTTTAAAGAGTTTGATTTTAAGCGATTTATCAAATATATACAATCAGATACCACGTTCATAACAAAACAAGAATCCTTATTTAAGGGGGCTTATAATTCCCTCTCTACAAAAAACATTGTTACAGAATACAAAGGGATTAAAGAAAAGTTATTAAAGAATAAAATTGCTGACATCTCCAAAAATAAGGATATTTTAAAAAAAATTCTCAAAGAAGAAATTTTAAAAAGATACTATTACCAAGAAGGGGTGTATCTTCATAATTTAAAAAATGATACTGTCATAAAAGAAGCAGTACTATTATTGCAAAACCAAGAGAAGTATAGGCGGTTGTTATCTGCTAAATAATTATATCTTTGATACTAAAAATAGAATGGCAAAAGTAAAAAAAATAGAACGGACAAGAGCTCAAGAGTCTACGAATGCGATAGAAAAGTTATACATTTCTATGCGACATTTATTCAGCAGAGGGTTTTATAAGCCAATGGGGGTTTCGGGAGAGACTTTACGAAAATCCCTGCTATCTTTGAGGCCAGAAATCTATGGCTCTATCGCTGAAGACAGAATAGAGTTAAATGGATTGGCTTATGTAATAGAGCGACTTCCACAAGGAATTGAAGAATGTCAATTTATCAATTTAACCGCAGATGAAGGGTATAACGATTCTCATTTTGAAACAATAATTCCTCCTAAAAGAAGAAGAAATTGTTATCGAATTGATAAGAATCAAATGAATATCGAAATCACACGTGGAAGGTCTGAAATTTATGACATCCTGACACATTTGACTTTTTTATTTATTGAATCTCATAAAATCCAAAAAAGAGTGACCCTAAATGGAGGAAAAGATTTTGTTCGAGAATGGAAACACTTGGAGGAAATTGTTATTTTGAATAAAGTTATCTCTGAAGAAGAAAGAGAGGTTTCTATTGCACATTTGGGGAACATATTAGGAAGAACTTTTGATGAAGTAATTGCCATTCATAAAATTTTTCAAACAACAGACAACAAAGATCGATTTTTTCATTTGATTTATTGGTTGGGGAAATTAGGGATTGACGAAGTATTATCACAAAAGAAAAGAACGGTTACGTTTAGTTCCGTTTTAATAGAAGAAATCGGACATCATATTTATGGAGAAATCTGGGCAAATAACATCAAATCTATTTTAAAAGAAAACAAACTTTTACACAGGCCAATCCATATCATTAGTGCAAATATGCACAGTGTTTTAAATGCGATATATGCACAGGGCGCGCTGCCAGAAGAAGCTCAAAAAAACAAAGGGTTTGAATTGTATCAATTACTGAGTGATGCAGACAGTAAACCGTTACAAAAAAAAGTAAAAGATTACGCATCAAAAAATGGATTGATCTACGTAAAAGATACTTCGGGGACGAATATCAATGTACAGATAATAGATACCCATAAAATAAACTTTAAGGTTTCATCGTTTACACAAGTAAACTCTCTGAAAGAGGATGCAGTTATTATTGTAATGGATTACGCTTTTGGCGAACAGGCTTATGAAACGATGGACGAGTTGTTAAAACCCTATAAGATTGATAAAACAACTAATTTTTTAGATGTACAATCTGTTTCTATTATGGGGAAAGCTGGAGTTTTAGAGGGAGGAAAAGGAGATATTATGATTCCGTCTGCACATATTTTTGAAGGGACCGCAGACAATTATCCATTTACAAATGAGTTGTCTAAAGAAGATTTGAAAGGTTTTGGAGTAAATGTTTTTGACGGATCTATGATTTCTGTTTTAGGAACTTCATTACAAAATAAAGATTTACTCTCCTTTTTTCATGATTCTAGTTGGAATGTTATTGGGTTAGAAATGGAAGGAGCTCATTATCAAAAAGCCATTCAATCTGCCTCTAAAATTAGAGGGAATATTTCTGAAAATGTAAAAGTAAGGTATGCTTACTATGCGTCTGATAACCCCCTAGAAACAGGAGCAACATTAGCCTCAGGAGGTCTAGGAATGACAGGTGTTACCCCAACATATGCCATTACTCAAAAAATATTAGAACAAATATTATAACAAAACATAAACAATGTCAACAAAACAAAATAACAACGAAGAAGAGGTAGATCTAGGGTCTTTATTTCTAATTATTGGGAAAGGATTTTCAAATCTTTTTAATTTTATAGGCAATTTTTTTCAAGGTATTTTCCATGCAGTAATTAAGTCTTTGGTATTTTTAAAAAAGAATTTACGATCAATCGCAATTGCTACTTTTATTGGAGGAGTTTTAGGATTGGTGATAGAATTTAATAAAACAGATCTATTTGAAGCGGAATTATTACTTGAGCCAAATTTTAAAAGTACTAGACAATTGTATAATAATGTGAATTATTATAATGATTTGGTAAAACAAGAAGACATTGCTTCACTTCAACAAATATTCAATTTAGATGAAAATGAGGCAGCATCTCTGAAAAAGTTTGAAATAGAACCCATACAGATTGATAGTGATATTATAAACTCTTATGACGATTTAATTTTATCTGTAGATACATTGACGATAAAAAGTTACGAATATGCAGCTTTTAAAAACTCGTTTACGAAGTATGATTATACGATTCATAAAGTGACTGTTAAGGCCGAAAAGAATGATGTCTTTGATAAATTAGATGAGGTGATTATTTATTCGGTAGTTAACAATGCTTATTTTAATAGGTTGAAAAAAATAACGAATAATAATTTAAATAGAACGGATTCTTTGTATCGCCAGAATTTAATTCAAATAGACTCATTAAGAAAGGTGTACATGAAAGTGATGATTGAAGAGGCAAAGAAAGAAACATCTGGAACAAGTATTGATTTTGGGGGGCAAAAAACGATGACTAAAGAAGTAGATTTGTATGAGACCAATAGAAAAATAAATGAAGATTTGGAAGAAATCATAGAAAAAAAATCGACCAAATATGAAGTGATTAATGTTCTTTCAAATTTTCAACGCATTGGAACTGAGGTAAAAGGAGTTACAAAAAATTATGTTTTTTTATTAGGGGCTTTGGGAGCAGGACTCATGATTTTATGGTTACTTTTAAGACAATTAAACACCTATTTAGAAAACTATAAACAGTAAAAAATGCAAGTAATTCTTGTCACTGGAGGAGCGGGCTTTATAGGGGCTAATTTTATATCGTATTTTTTAAAAACAAATACAGCATGCAACGTTGTAAATTTAGATGCGCTCACCTATGCAGGAGATCTTTCTAATGTTTCTGAATTGCAGGAAAATCCAAGATATACTTTTATTCACGGTGATATTTGTGATCGAGAATTTGTTGAAACTCTTTTTAATAAGTATCAATTTTCTGCGGTGATTCATTTTGCAGCAGAATCACACGTAGACAACTCTATTACAAATCCAGATGCATTTGTGAAAACAAATGTTTTTGGGACTTTTAATCTGTTAGATACTGCTAAAAATTACTGGATGGAATCTCCAAATGTGTATAAAAAAGGATTTGAGGATGCTAGATTTCACCATATTTCTACAGATGAAGTATATGGAACTCTAGGAAAAACTGGATTGTTTACTGAAGAGACTCCTTATACACCAAACAGTCCTTACAGTGCCTCAAAGGCATCTTCAGATTTATTGGTGCGGAGTTATTTTCACACTTATGGGATGAATGTTGTTACGACCAATTGTTCTAATAATTATGGACCAAAACAACACGATGAAAAGTTGATCCCGACAATTATTAGAAAGGCAATTTCTGGGGAGAAGATTCCAATTTATGGAGATGGTAAAAATATAAGAGATTGGCTCTATGTTTTAGATCACTGTAAAGGAATTGAATTGGTTTTTACTTCAGGGAAATCTGGGGAAACCTATAATATTGGAGGAAAAAATGAACGAGAGAATCTATACATAGCGCACACTATTTGTGATATCTTAGACGAAATGATTCCGAAGAAGGTCTCATACAAAGAACAGGTTCAATTTGTAAAGGATAGACCGGGGCACGATTATAGGTATGCAATAGACGCAACGAAGTTAGAGCATGAATTAGGTTGGGAAGCTTCTGAGAATTTTGAATCAGGGATTCTAAAAACCATTCAGTGGTATATAGATAAATACAAAAGCACATGAAAGGAATCGTATTAGCAGGAGGTTCAGGGTCAAGGTTACATCCTTTAACATTAGCGGTTAGCAAACAGCTAATGCCAGTGTATGACAAACCCATGATTTACTATCCGATTTCAGTATTAATTTTAGCTGGAATCAGAGATATATTAATCATTTCTACACCCAAAGACTTGCCCTTATTTGAAAGGTTACTGGGTGATGGGAAAAAATATGGATGTAATTTTCAATATGCTGAGCAAGAACAGCCCAATGGATTGGCAGAAGCTTTTATTATTGGTGAAAAATTTATAGGAGAGGATACGGTAGCTTTAATCTTAGGAGATAATATTTTTTATGGGTCTGGATTGTCAAAACTATTAAAAGCGAATACAAATTTTACAGGAGGAATTGTATATGCCTATCATGTAAATGATCCAGAACGCTACGGTGTTGTTGAGTTTGATGATGATTATAATGTAATTTCTATTGAAGAAAAACCAGCAAATCCAAAATCGAATTATGTAGTGCCAGGAATTTATTTTTATGACAATGAGATTATCTCCATTGCTAAAAAGATCAAACCAAGTAACAGAGGCGAGTTAGAGATCACTGATGTAAATAACGTATATTTAGAAAAAGGAAAATTAAAAGTAACTGTTTTAGACAGTGGTACCGCTTGGTTGGATACAGGAACATTTAGTTCTTTGATGCAAGCGGGTCAGTTTGTCCAAGCCATTGAAGAACGACAAGGATTGAAAATTGGAGCCATCGAGGAGGCGGCGTATCAAAGTGGCTTTATTACAAAAAAGCAAGTGTGTAAATTAGCAGAGCCTTTATTAAAAAGCGGTTATGGAGAAAATTTAATGAAGTTATAATGAAGGTTACAGAAACGAATTTAAAAGGGTGTTTTATCATAGAACCCCAAGTTTTTGTTGATAAAAGAGGGTATTTTTTTGAGAGTTTTCATAAAGAAAAATTCCAACAATTAACAAATATTGAAGTCGATTTTTTGCAAGATAATGAAGCCTTTTCTAATAGAGGAGTTGTAAGAGGATTGCATTTTCAAAAAGGGCAGCATGCCCAAGCAAAATTGATCAGAGTTGTAAAAGGAAAGGTTCTAGATATTGTTATAGACTTAAGATCAGGGTCAAAAACATTTGGAAAGCATTTCTCAATTATCCTATCGGGAGAAAACAAAAAACAACTTTTTGTGCCAAGAGGGTTTGCACATGGATATGCTGTTTTAGAAGATAACACCCTATTTTCTTACAAATGTGATAATTATTACAATAAAGAGTCGGAGGGTGGAGTTATTTATAATGACAAGGATTTACAGATAGATTGGATGTTAGAGGAGAATGAAATTCAACTTTCAGAGAAGGATATTAAATTAACTAACTTTAAAACAATATTTGAGAGGTTTAAAATATGATTTTTAAAAATGTATTAGATTTTTTCAACCAGAAATCAATCAGAAGTCGAAACTTTCTCATAAATACGTCTTACAATATTTTTTTTGTTGGTGCTAAATTAGGGATAAGTCTTTTGTTAATTCCTTTAATTCTGGAAACAATTGGTAGAGAGAGGTTTGGAATATGGCAGACAATACTCTCTTTTGTTGCTTTTATGGGTGTTTTAAAGTTTGGGAATCACCATAATTTAAGAAATTTAATTACTAAACTGATTGCTCAATCATTAACAACAGAACTTAATAAATTAATTGGAGCAACCTATATTAAACTAATAAAAATAAGTGTTATAATATTGATCTTATTTATTCCCCTCATTTACTTTTTTTTTATTCCAGAAACTTTTTTTTTAGATTCAAAAATTTCTTCTAATGAGACGCTATACAGTGTTTTAATTTTTGTTTCATTCACATTGTTAAACAATGTACTTAGTTTAACTGACTCAATTGCTTATGGTTATCAGAAAAGCAGTTTAACCAATCTATTTCAGTTAATTTATTTCCTTCTTAGTTATTTATCAATATTATTTATAAGGATATATTATCAGTTAAATTTAATCGATATTTCAATTATTTTTGGGGTCATTCAAACCTTCACCTATGTCTTATTCATTATATATCAAAGAATTAAATTTAATCTAAGAATTAAATTTAATTCGAATTATTCCCTAAAAGATACTCGAAAAACTTCTTTTTCTTTTTTTATGGCTCACCTTTTAAGTCTTATCTTCTTATCGATGGATAATTTTATTATCTCATCAATGATTGGAGCTGAAGAAACTGCAAGTTATTCAATCGTTAATAAATTATTTTTTGCATTAATTACTCTATTTTCAATTTTACTCATTCACTTTTGGAATAGCGTTACAGATGCATATGAAAAAAAAGAATTCAAATGGATATCAAAAATATTAAATGCTCTGTATTTAATTGCTTTTTTTATTTTTTTAGGCGGCCTTATAATCTCTTTTTTACAAAGAGAAATAATAAACTTTTGGCTGGGAGATGAAGCGATTATTTTTAATTATATAACTTTTTATTTATTTTCAGTGTACACTTTTTTTCATTGTATAAATGCTATTTTTGTGTATTTGCAAAACGGACTAGGAACATTAAAAATTCAGATTTACACCTCTATAGTTATTATAATATCATATGTTTTAGCTTGTTTTATTATAGATATAAATAAGTATGGTTACGATAGCATCATTATTATAAAAATTGTTGCGATGGGCTTATCAATGGTCTCAAATTCATTTATTCTTAAAAAAGTAAAAGCGCATTATTTATTAAATTTATTTTCCACTAGGCTCCAATCAAATAAGGATTAATAATATTAAGTTTTAATGTCAAATTTAAAAAAAATAGATACTCCTAAAGTTACTGTAATTACAGTTTCTTATAATAGTGAACACTTTATAATACCTACTATAGAGTCAATATTAAATCAAAAATTTAATGATTTTGAGTACATACTTATTGACGGAAACTCAAGTGACCAAACTGTTGAAATTATTAAATCTTATGCGGCTAAATTTAAAGAAAAAAATATTTCATATACATGGATATCTGAATCGGATGAGGGTATTTATGATGCCATGAATAAAGGAATTTTAATGGCTAGAGGGCAATGGTGTAATTTTATGAATACAGGAGATTCTTTTGTTTCAAATGAAACATTACAGGAGGTTTTTTCTACTGTAGAAGATTACAATAACATTGCGTTATTATATGGGAATAAAATAGTTCAAAATAAACAGATAGAATCATTACCTTTAAAAGCATTAACTTATGGAATGATCATGGGAAACCACCAGTCTATGTTTTTTAATAAACATATTTTAAAACAAGAGTTAATTTATGACTTAAGATATCCGATTTATGGAGATTATGAGTTAGTGAACAAGATTTTTTTAAATTTTGGAAAAGCAAAGTTTCATAAAATAAACGTATCAATTGCAAATTACTTAGGAGGAGGAGTATCTTCTATACCAAGTTTTCAAAAAAGAAAAGATAAGTTTTTAATACTTTTAAGACATTATGGAATTATTGGTTTTATGATAGGGGTTTATTATTCAATAAAGGAAAAATTGAAATGATAGCATCAATTTTTATAGGTTTAATTATACTATATATTTGTTGGGTAAAGCCAATGGTAGGTATTGCGATATTGGTTCAAATAAACCTTATTCGAGCTGTTTTTTCACTTGACTTTAACAATCTTAATTTTAGAAGTGTTAACGAACCTGATGCTTTTCTTGGAGCTATAATTCCAATACTGGGTTTGATCACTATTTTTCTAAAATTAAATAGTATACACAAAAAAATAAAATTTAAATTAAGTTTCATAGATGTCTTTTTTCTACTGGCAATCTTTACACTTATATTTTCAACAATTTTTAGTTCAGATGTTTTAGAATCTATCGTTTATACTGGTAAATTTATATTCCTAGCGTTTAGTTATTATTTTACCAGTAAAATTGTATTATTAAATACAAAACATCCAGATAAACAAATCATTATTTTTTTAAAGACAACTCTATTTCTAGGAATAGCCCTAGGAATAATAAGCTTACTTCTTTTGTTTTTTCAAGGGATTGCCGTTAATAGATTAACAATACCTGGTGTTCACCCAATACCCTATAGTCAGTTAATGGGTTTTTCAATTTTGGTAATTTTTTCTTCTTTAATGATTGATAAAAAACTTTTTTTTATTGAGCTAGGGAGTCAATTTATAAGAGGTTTCCTATTGGTTTTTTTGTTAATATTATTATTTGCATCCAATACAAAAGGGATTTTATTAAGTGTTTTTTTAGCATTGTTGATTATGCTTTATTTAAAAGGATTTAGAATCAACAAAAAGTTACTATTACTAGTAGGGTTAATTATTATTCCTCTTATTATTTATGTTATTTCTGTTATTGGTTATGAGAGTTTATTTGATAGATTATTGAGATCTCTTGAGGATGATTCAGTAAATCATAGAGTTCTTTCATATGTAGAAAGTTTTCAGATTTTCAGGGATTTTCCATTAACAGGATCAGGACCTGGAGCATACGGTGTTTTCGGGTTTTTAGATTATCCTCACAATTTTTTTCTAGAAAATATGGCTCAATATGGGATTTTAGGAATTTTAATGAATGGATATTTTATTTTTTTACTATTCATTATTTTTTGGATATCCAACAAAGCAAAAAGTAGAAATTTTATTTATTCATTATTATTTATTTTTATTGTATACTTTTTTGTTGAAACCATGGTTAGTTTTACCCTATGGATGCACAAGGGATTATATGTATCCCTTGGTTTATTTTCAGGATATTATTTCAATAAAATAAAAACGAATAAGAAATCAATAGAAATAATAAAGACTCCTGAAAGTAATGTAAAATATGAATAAAAGTGTGCTTACAAATCTTGTCTTTTTAGGGATATTCATTTTCGGTTTATATCCTTTAATCCCTCATAAATATGAGGGCTTTAGTGTTGTTTTATT
>Ga0206677_10001883_pt1 | contig 19080 bp, 32 predicted proteins | sample M130m12015metaG_FD_155475 | JGI IMG/M metagenome (GOLD analysis project Ga0206677, IMG submission 155475) | Ammonia-oxidizing marine archaeal communities from Monterey Bay, California, United States - M1 30m 12015 | ecosystem: Environmental > Aquatic > Marine > Intertidal zone | place: USA...
ATGTTTTCCATGATGATATTTGATTAAGCATTAAACACTTGCTTGAACCTACCAGGTCCGAACTTGAAATAGAAAATGATTTTTTCTCTCTCGGTTAATTTTACTTTTGATTTTATAGTAGTATTTGTATCTCTCATTATGTTTATATACTACCAAAAATCTTATAAAAAGTCAAGTCTTATTTGACGAAACTAAAGAACTTGTTGGATTTGTGGGAAGATTCTAGATATTTCTTAACACTATTTGCGTAGTGATGCATAAACTCATCGTGACTCAATAACAAATTATCAGTATTATAGATATTGTCAGACAAAACACAACTTGGATAAGGTGTTGCAGTGGGTATTCTGAACTTTTTAGCAACTTCACATCCTTTAAATTTTTTCACGATACTCGTAAGTTGATGTTTGGTTGCATCGAAACAATACGGCCAGAAAATATAGTCTGGATTATGATTTTCACGTTGATATTTTATATTATAATACGCATTATAAATAGGTATTTCAAAATTCTGGTCAGATGCAGACCTTTTAACACTTATGGTATTAACCAACCAATCACATTCTGTGTCATATAATGGAATATCATTGTCAGGTTCAAAATTATATGATAATTCACGATCACCGAGTATATCATCAAATGCATCTTTAACGAGAGGATCAACCGTTTCGGGTGTAGAAACTCCTTTTTCAATAAGTGTGGCGTTTGGTCGAACCTTTGCTAAATTCTTTTCCACAAGAAACCGTTTTGCAATAAATTCATCACGTTGTTTTGTATCATGCATATAATGTTCTTCCTGTAAACTCTTTCTTATGTTTTCAAGAAACTTAGAAGTATTTGGGTCACCTGTTTTCGCAATTTTTAATCTTCCATCTTTGTCTACAGTTTTTAACACATCAATAACATCAAGTGACAATCGTTTCTCAGAAATTAGACCGGCCTTCCTACTTTCTTTACCACCCACTTTTTCTTTACTAATTTTCTGAATTCCCGGAAAAGTAAAATATTCAAATGTAGTTTCTGATTCATAGCATTTTTTGTATGCCTCTTCAACTGAGTCTGACAGGTTCTTGATTTTACAAACACTTTCGTAAATCCTCAAGCATTCACTACTTTGTTTAAAAGACTCGTAATCGTGGTCTACTTCACGCAATACTTCGGACAATGTAACTCCTTTTGCTTTTTGCGGTGACATTACAAATTCCCCTTTATTTAATAAGTATTTTCTTTCAGATTTACTATAATCTCTCATTTGGCACATTGGTTAATATTAATAATTTAATTTATATAATATAATACCTAACCAATACAAATTAGTCAAATGTTTTTTTAAATCCTTTTATCAGTTATACCAATAATTTACCTTATATTGGTAAGTTAGTCAAGCCAACAATCGCAATGTATGGTCACTTTAAAAAACTAAGATGCTGATATCCAATGAATTGCAACTTTAATTTATTTTATCTTTTCCCAACGATTATCGTAGTTCAAACGAAATGTTCCTACATAATTATCGTATCCACCCACTCTTTCGTTTGGAGCAAACAATGAAATAGTATGCGTATGTGTTGCATTGCTCTTGGTGTATAAATGATACTCATTGCCTATAACAGGTTTCAAACGAAATTCTGCGTTGAACATAATATCATTCCATTTGAAATCTTCCGCAAGTTCTTCAAATTGCTTTTTAAGAGCATCAAATTTGTCTGTATAATGTTTGTTTGCTGAATGAACTGCTCCGTGTTTCCAACCTGTTAATGAATGATCAGGTTTAATTACAGGTGCAGCCAAATCACTTGCATACGGAAGTGCATTCGGATGAGGAACTACATTATCAGGAATCTTTTTTTCTTCGTTGGTCATTACCAATGTCTTATTGCATTTGCAATTATAAAGAAACAAGTAATAACATTCAACAAAATAATGAATGTCCGAAGCATTAAACTAACTCTTGCTTGATTCTGAGTTAGAATTGGAATATCAGGTTCGTCATCATCTGTTTTACCGACACGATGATCAACGGTTCTTGCCCAAATGAGCCAAAGTCTTTTCACTTACTTCTTTTTCTCAGTTTTCCATTTGCCACCGGCATCTTTATACATTTTGGCAGCCCAACCATTTGCGTAAGCTGAAGGATAAACATCAAATTTCTTTTTTGCTTGGCCTACCCAATATGACCACTTGCTTGGAGAAGTGGGAACGTTCTTTTCTAAAAATAATTGTAATCTTTCTTCTATTGTTTTCTTTTCCATAAATTCTTTCACAGGTTTTGATTTGGTTTGTTTTCCTGCTTGTCGTTTTTTACGACCTGCACAATGTGCTTTTTGACTGAATCCTTTTGGATTGTTGCAGTCAATTTTCTTTTTTTGATCGTTGCTCCATTCTTCGTTCACGATCCTTTTCCTGTTCCACTTTTTTTGCCACTTTTCTTTGTGTATGTGCTGACACTAATAGGTTTCTTGCCTTGACCACTTGATTCTTTTCCACCACGATCAGCATCATTTTGAGCAGCCCGTTTTCTGCGAGTTGCACTTTCTTTTTCTTTGTCAGACATTTTGCTGGCAGTTTTTTGAGGAACGCATTTTGCATATCCTCGTTTGTCACCACTTGTGCCACACGGTGGATGTTTTCCGTCTTTATCTTTTTTACCGATGTTGACCCATTTGCTTTTAAACCAATTACGCAAATCTTCGTTCAGAATTTCACGGATGATTTGTTTTAGTTCCGACTTTTTCATTAAAGATTTCCCCAAATCTCTTTCCAATTATCAACATCTTTTGATAAATACTTTTTTAAATCTTTGTCTAAATCTGAACGAACTTGCTCTGCTCCTCTTGGAGTATGACCCAACGCATCTTGCAAAGCAATAAGTGCAGTATATGCTTTTACGTGCTTTGTATAACCACCTTTTTTTGCTACGAAATGACGTGCTTCTAAATGTTGATTACGATCAGTCATTTGTGCAACCTTTTTTAATTCTGCTTCACGATACGATGCACTTTCGTTTATCGTTGATTCAGATGCAGTACCTGCAAGTGTTACAATGATCTCTGCTTTTTTGCTTGCAGGTGAATCAGCATACTTTTTATCAACATACGCATAATGCTTTTTTAATAGTGCTTGTGCTTCTGCTTTGTTTGATCCTGCTTTGAGCATTGCTTGCAACACTTTTGCTTTGTCGTGTTCTGCAACTACTGCTTCTTCAAGTTCTTGTTTAATAAGTTGTTTAAGTTGTTCTTTTTTCATTGTATTATCCTTTTCCCAATTTTAGGGGACAACCGAGGTCATCAATTTCAAATTCTGTTCCGTTCCAAGTTGCTTCGTGTCCGTTGTTCAATTCAATTCCGACACTTACTTGTTGTGGATTGTCTGCATCGTATGTTCCAATTTTTCTGATTTGAACATTAACTGCTTCATTATCTTTGGTTTGAACTCCTTTTGGTCCTACCATTACATAGTTTCCACCTGAAAGTGGGAAATAATGAGCACTTGCACCTTTCTTGAACTTCTTTAGTGCTTTAACAAGTTCTGCTTTGCTTTTCTTGGGATTTTTGATAGCTTCATCCATTCGTTTTTCCCAATCAGGATATTCGTTGTGCAAATGCTTGCTGATCATACCACCCAACTTTTTATGTGCTTTTAGAAATTTGATCAAATCTTTGTCGTTGCGTGTATTATTAACAAGTGCTTCAAGTGCTTCTTCACCATGTTCCAATTCTGAATATAATGCTTTTGGTAAAACACTTTCGTTTAGATTATTTATTGCTTCACTTAATGCTCCTTCATAATTAGTATCAAGATGTTTTGTAATTCTTTGATGCAACTTATCTAGTTCACGCCAAAACTTTTGAAGTTTGTTGTCTTTAAGTTTAATGGCAATTTCTCTGAATGCAGTTAAACTTGATGAATAAACTTTATATGCTCTATCAAGTGTATTGGTGTTTTCTGACAACAACTCGGATAGCTCTGTTCGTATAATTTTTTTTAAGTTTGCTTTGTTCATTATAGTTGATTCTTTTGTTGCACCTTCACCCTTCTTCCATCCTTGCTTTGCACGAAGAGCAAACATTAATTCTGAAAATTGTTCACGATTAAAAGGTTTTTTGCCTTTTAATGCTTCCATTTCTTTTTTAATCTGAGTAATAGTTTTGTCTGCGTGTTCACCCGTTGATTTTACTTCAACGTCATCGTCCCATTCTTCTGCGACAATATCACGAATAATATCACTTAGTTTATTGTTGTTCATACCAATAAATATATATGAATATAATTAAATTATCAATCAAAATACACCCTTATAAAAAATGAGTTGCCATCAGGACGAACCTTAATGGCAACTCTGGGAGATGATGGTGATATAAGATATATATATGTATACTATGATTTTATTTCAAAAAAGTCAAAGTTTTTTTACTTTTTTTGCGAATATTCGTCTTCATCTATATCTTTTAGAAAATCTACGATGGTATTTTGAACTTCTTTAAGAACTTTTGCTTTTTCTTCCCACACTTCTTTTGACCAATCTGCGTCATCTACAACTTCACGTAGATTTTGTGCCATGCTGGTAATAAAGTCAAGTTCTGCAATAACCTTGTTACGTGCTTTGCATCGTTTGGACATTACGAAACGTATGCGTTTAATTCAAAATTACCACTTTCCATTCCGTATACTTGAAAGTGTAAATGCTTGCGTTGTGGTTTTCCGTTCTTTGTTAATGCGACACTAAATGAATTGCTTTTTCCAACACTTGGTCTTGCTCGTCTGTATTTTCCACCGAATGCAACTTCAGTTGTCCAATTTTCTTCGTCAATTTCAAATCCTTTTTTCTCTGCAACTTTACGTGCAGTTTCAGCTGCTGATGTAAATGACTTGTGATAAAGTTCGTATTGTCCTTCAAGTAACGACTTGAGTTCCTCACGAATAACTTGTTTTAAATCTGATTTGTTCATCTTAGAATCCAATCTTAATATACTTGTCATCAAACTCAATCCAACGATAATCAGGACCTTTTGTTAAGTTCTCAAATGTTGTAGATTCATGTCTTTTTTGTACCGAAGATACTCTGATTATTACAATGTATCCGTGGATTCCGTCAAAGACTTCTTCTGCTTTTCCTTTGAAAAGTTTTTCCCAATATTTTATACTAAGACGAGGTTTTCTTTCTAATTCATCAAGGTCAACCGTTCCAACCGAACCAGTTCTTGATACTGCCTCACCTACAAGTTCCCAATCATCTATGCCAAGTTTTTTCATTTCTTTGCGAAGTTCTTTATTGATTTTTTTTACCTCAGGTGAATCTGCTCCATGTTTATCACGTGCTTGAAGTTTTGCTAAAAGAAGATCACTATACTTTAGATACTTTGATCCTTCTGTGATTTCAGACGATATCAGTTTTTCAAATTGTTCGTTTATGTTCATAACAATAAATATATATGAACTGAATTATATTATCAACAAAATTCTGTCCACTCTTTGATTTATACCCCAACCAAAACCGCAGGAAATCTTTCGTATGGAATATCAAATTCCGATAATTCAGTTTCCATGAAAGTTCTTCCATCCGTTCTTTTATCAAGATTGATATAATAGATTTTTGAGATTAGTTTTGCCACGTTTCCACTCATTTAAGTTTAACTTCAGAGAATAAACTTTTGAATGTTTCCAAGTGACTCCAAAATTTACTCGGTGTTTGTTTCTTATAGTTGGTTTCATTTACATACTCATTGATTAGTTTTGCCATCAAATCACGATGCTCTTCACCAACAGTCCAATTTTGTTTATGCCGAATGTGCCTTGGTAATAATAAAGTTATCGAACATGGGTGAACCAAATGCAAACTCGTTTCAATGTGTCGCAGTTCTTTATATTTAACATAAGAAAGTCTGTGGACATTATTATGACCCCGAGTCCACTCACCACAATATTTTTTTGACTTTTCATATTTAAACAAAAAATTATTTGTATCTATTGGAAATTCAGACTTCGGGTTTTTACGATACAAATACATATCTGAAAAACTATATTTGCCATCATAATAACCTAAAATTATTGAATTACAATTTTCATTAAAATTAGAAACACACTCTTCGTATTCAGAGTCTGTAATCATGAAGATATCATCATCGTCCATTGGAGCATAAATGCTATTTTCATACTTCTGTTTATGATAAATGTGGACTTTTTTAATACAAGTTTGAGACTTCAATATGTCGTATGATATTCTTCTTAATCTTTTTCGTAAAGTGAAAAAATCAATATTAAAAGTTTTATTCCAAAAATTAACAGCAATCTTAAATTTTTCCATCTCATCCGAGTCTCCACCACCACAATGAGTAAATCCACCTTTCAGATAGTGTTTACTGGTTCTAAATATTGCTTCCATCATGTATCTTTGTAATCCATGAATTCTTTCCACTCTTTGATTTCGTAACCAAGAAAATCAAAAAGTTTATTAACATCATCTGTGTAATAATCTTTCAAGTATTCGACTTCCTTGTCTGAAATCTTTTTTTTATATTTTCTATTGTTATGTCTTTCGTTTTTAATATCAATACGACTAACTTGCAAAAAATCAAATAATTTATTATATTCAGTTTTACATTCTATATCACTAACCAATCGTTCCTGAGCAACCACGCAGATATTCTCTTTACCAAAGATATTACTATATCTATTTAAAACATTTATATAGCTGTATTTAAATGAATAATAATTTTCGTGATTATATATAATATCCTTGTCAGGATTCCACTCTCCCCAGGCTTTGCTTTTCGGTAAAGCATCTAAAAAATGATTGTAACCAGAGAAGGCACGATGAATTGGATTTCTAACTGAAAAAATAAATTTAGTTTCACCCACTACAATGTACTTTTGCATCTGAGTTAAAACTGTTTCCAAGTAATCACTATAATTTGGTGAAACCTCTCCACACATTTTATCGTGTTCATAAAAATGAGATTTGTACCAATCAATACCCATATAGTGTGTCGACTTGTGATTTTTTTTACTTGAAAAAAAGTTCAGTTCTTTACCATGTGAATCCTTACATAACTCATGTTCAGATTTTGCAATTAGAATTTCAGGATGCTGGTTTAAATTCCAAAATAATGCAGATGATCCACATTTTTGAAAACCGCACACTATAAAATCAGGTAACTTACTCATTGTAATCGATTCCTGTAAATTTTTTGAGTGTTGTATTATGCTCACTAAAATATTTCTGCATTCTTGCTTTTTCATCTGGATCAAGTAGTTTCATAATATGTGGATCAACTTGACTTTCAAATTTTGAAATGTTATTTAGATTACACTGCATAAAATTGCTTATTTTACTCATTAAAATTTCATCATGTATGTCTGTATCAATAAATAAAATATTTTTTAAAGGAATTCTTAATTCTTGTAAGACCCAATCCACGAGTTTACAATATTCATTGTTTAGCATAAAGGTAGAATTGAAATCAAGTGCACCATGTTCATCAGTAACATTAGAAGCAAACGACTTGCTTGGTTTTTTCCAATTCCAATTGATCGATGCAGGAAAATTATCGCAATAAAACTGATAGTGTTTAAGTGCTCTTATTATTGGATTTTTAAAACAGAAAATTATCTTGGGTCGTTGGAATTCTTTCCAAATTTTAATTTTTTCTGTGAATACGATTTTTAATCTGCTTTTTGTAATTTGAAATAAACTTTTATTTGATAGATCAAATTCAATGGAATCAAACCAGTCGTGGTTTGTAATTTTTGGAAACGAATCTAAATAAAAATGCATATGCTTTTGCCACATCTCGTTTTTAATATAGTTGTTGCCGAAGAATGATAAGTTTGGCCAAGATTGTTGAAAAAATGAAATATTATGTGATTTGCTTAATGCACTTTGCATTTCTTTTACTCCCGAGTGCACAGTTCCCATGAGTAAGTAAGTTGGTAAACCTTTTTTTCTAGTTAATGAATTCATTCTATTGACACGAATTGAATTGATTATTGTCCGTTTGTTTTCATAGATGTTATCAGAATAGTGTAATTCGTTGTCGTTGCAATAATTTTTAATATCGTGATCATATAAAAACGTTTCGCATTTTTTTCCAGACCAATTCATATCAGTTTCTCCTAAATGAGATACACTCATGTTTTTAATTTGTTTTAGATATTTGAATTGTTCTTTAAATTCCCAATCAACCCACCCTGCCGTGTAAGTTCGTTTACATAATTTAGATGAATCGTACTGATACAACTGAAAATATCCTGCTCCCACAAGAGAATTTTTATCTAAAACACCACACTCCTTTTCAAAATCTGAATAAAATATATAGTTTTTTCGGGAACAAACATAGATTTCTTCTTTCTTGATTTTTAGTTTGTTAATATGTTCAGATAATTCGTCTGGAATTGCAATGTCAGAATCTATCATCAATACCAAATCATTGGATGTTAAATTATATTTTGGAAGTAAAAATTTCTGAATTTGTCGTAATGCGCCTCCTTTATCAAATGTTACTCCGTCTTTGGTTAAATTATGATACTCATTTGCTTGATTCCGATTTCGTTCAGTTCCATTAGTTGGTTCTAAATAAGTCGGGGTGCTTATTTTTAAATCATCTTGTGTTTTTAATAAACTTGTTGTACAAGAAGAAGTTGATTTTCGTGGATCAAGTGGATACAAAACTAATTCTAACCTAGAATCATTTTTACTTTTAATTAAATTTATCGTTTCAAAATCATCGTCTTGAGTAGCAATAAACCACTTGGTAAAAAACTTTAAGTTGTAATCAAGTGAAACTGCTAAAACATTAGAGTAGTTTTTTGATACCGTTATTGCGTATATGTTGCGTTGGATTTTTCCCACACATATAAATATAATGATTACTTATTATCATCAAAGTAATGTAAAATAGCGAGCAGAAAAATTAGCAATGTAAACGCAATGCCTACATACCAAATTACTTCGTGATACATTATTCGTCAATGCTTACACTGAAAGTGTCGCCTTGACGAATTGAATCAATAACTTCTAAACCTTCAGTAACTTTGCCAAAGCAAGTATGTCCTCTGTCAAGATGAGCAGTTGCTTGTCGTGTGTGTACAAGAAAGAACTGAGAACCTCCTGTGTTGGGTCCTGCGTGTGCCATGCTCAACACTCCTTTGTCGTGATATTGATTATCACCCTGCGTTTCACATTGAATAGTGTAGCCTGGACCACCTGCTCCTGTTCCGTCTGGACATCCACCTTGAGCAACGAATCCTGGTATAACTCTATGAAATGTTAATCCCTCATAAAATCCTTTGTTTGCCAAATCAGTAAAATTTTTAACTGTGTTGGGTGCGTCATTGTCAAAGAACTCAATTTTCATTGAGCCTGCATTTGTTGTAATTGTTCCTGTTGTCATATTATTTAGTATTATAGAGTTAATTTTATTTTATTGCAAATCTTTTCTGATATATTTTTCATTTTATCTGCAATTGGTAAATAACTTATGTTTGCGATGCAAGTGTTCATTTCAGTTAGTTTTTCCACAATAATTTCACAACATTTTTGTTTTATGTTGTATGCTTCAAATAGTTCATCAATTTTATTTGCATTATCATCAAAGTCACCTATATCAAACAAATCGTAATTTTGAAACATTTCAATAATAGGTTTTCGTTCTTCTTCGCAACAACTTTTCAAAAGTAGTATAACAGGCAATGTTACTTTGCCCGTTTTCAAATCAGTTTTTAATGTTTTGTGTGCATTGCTCTCTGAACCAAATACATCCACTGCATCATCGTACAACTGATATGCAATACCAAGGTTTTCTGCGAATCGTGTAACATAACCTACTACACTTTCATCAGCATTGCTAAGTTTTGCTCCTAATCTACAAGCACACGCAAACAACTTACCAGTTTTTCCACGAAGAATTTGCTCATATTCTTCATATGATGTGTCGTATTTTTTTTGTGCGAATGATTGATTGACTTCACCAATACAAGTTGCTTTTGTTGCTTTAGATACTTCACGACAAACCGTTGTATCTGAAAACGATGATGCTATTTCTAAAGCATGAGATAGCAGAATGTCTCCGACAAGAATTGCTTCGTTGGCATCAACAATTCCGTGCAATGTTGATTGATTTCTGCGTACTTTTGCATTGTCAATAACATCATCGTGTATTAAAGTTGCAATGTGAATTAGTTCAACGATTACACTTGCTTTAATGATATCTTGCTTTGATGAATGATACTTGATGTTGCAACAACTATGCACAAGCAAAGGACGAAGTCTTTTGCCTTTGTTATCAACAACAAACTTTATCATGCGTTGAACTTTATTCTCAAACGAATTTACTTCATTTGCTAATGCAATTTCAAATTCTTCAAGAAAATCTTCAGTAAGATATTGTTGCGGTTTCTCTGATATCATGTAAATTATTATACATTAACCTTATGTTAGTTTCAAGGTTTTTAATATTGTCAAATGATTTAGTGAAAATTGGATAGTAAACTGGTGATGGTAGAGTTTCACACTCATCAATTTGAACAGAACCAAAGCACGGTTTCATTGATTTGTTTGTAAAGTCCCATTGCAATTTGCAAGATAACTTGTATTGACCAAATGTTTCATCACTTGATGTAGTATAATTTTGAGCAGTTGTTAAAGTATCCCAAGTTAAAATATGCTTGCGTTGACTAATTTGTTTTAAATGAACACCACATAAAATATTGCAATTAGAACTGAAACTCTGAATTGATGAATCAAGTTCATTGATATAAATCCCTACATCAATATTATTTTTATTGATACATTTTGCTAGTTTATCAGAAAAATCATAAATCATTTGATTTCGTTTTTGAATCAAATTATTCTGCATTGCAGTCATACCTCCTCCCATGTGACCCACTTCATCACTCCACTTTTCCATTTTTATTGTTATTGGGTCTTTCATGTGGTGATACATATGATCGTGAAAATCATCGGCAGAGTATGTTCCGTCTTCTAATTTTTCATTATAGATTTCTTGTTGATATGTTTCATCAGGTTCTGGATACACAAACAACCTTGAGCTCAATATAGTTCTTAATGTTTCATTTATACCTATATCCAAAATTGAAGTAGTATGCTTGACTTGTTCAATCATGTCATTCTCAAACATCTCAACCAAATTTATTTTTTGATCATCATTCAAATTGGAAGTTGTAATGTCAATAACTTGGTCTACATTTTCACCACTTTCTACAAACTTAATAATATTCTTCTTAATTTCTTGCAGAGTCATGTTGCTTGATAATTCTAAGTGTGCAATCATCAGTTCCTTTGATGATTCTGTGAAATGTATTTTTGGGGATTGTAATTAAATTGTTTAATGACACAGGAAGTTGATCATCGAATTGAAATTTCCAATCTGTAAAATGCGTTGCTTCTATGATTCTATCTTCTTTATCAAGATGCCAAATTAAATCAGTTTCAGGTGTGTCCGCAGAAAAAGTGCGAAGATATGTGTTGTCCCAAATTTTTTGTTCTGTATAAGGATTCATTTACCAATAGGTATTTTGATTATCTCCCATACCAAGTTGCTTTGCATATCGTGGTAAATTGCACGACCAATATCCTGCTTTGGTTCTATCTTTCTTGGTAGAACAATTGTGACGATCAGCAAATGCTTTTCGTTTTTCAGGGTCTTTGAACTTAACACTCAGTCCCGTAGTATCTCCGAATGATACTTTTTTGATGTTCCCACTACTTGGGTCTTTTACATAAACATAAAACTTCTTTTTTCCACCACGTTTTGGTTTGTTGAGTTCAACATCTTTTCCTTGGTATTCAGATTCATGAATTTGAAACGGACAATCCAAAGGTACACGCATTTCATTATATTCACCCCACTTACCAATATCTGTGTTCTCAATCAGATGCTGGTCTACCTCACTCAGTTGAATTTTACCATGTGCGTGAAGAGTTCTTGCTTCTACAAACAAATCAAGGTACGAGTCTGATCCATAACGAAAAACACCTTCAACCAACGTAGAATGGTTCTCAAGGTGATACTCAAGATGCTTTGATACTTTAACATTCGTAAGAAGACTTTTAAGTTCTTCTTTGATAATTGATTTTATTTCGGAAATCTTCATGTAAATATATATAAGATTACTCTGAAAAGTCTAAAGAATAAGTTGAATAATCAGTTTGCACAAACACAGGTTCGTTTTTCTTGTTGGTGAATGATCCTTGAATATTAAATTCAAACCACTCAATCGCATCATCAAAGTCCCAATGATGATCTGCACCAACTAAAGTTTTAAGAATATGCTCCACCGAATAAATGATTGATCCGTGTATTGAAATTCCTAGAATACAATGATCATATCCATTGATCATAATAGCATCTGAATTATGTTCGGTAATCCAGTCACGAACAGATTGTTCAGGTTTGTTTGTATTTGGTGTAATAATCATGCAGTAATTATACTACCACATAATTTAAATGTCAAATATTATTGTGGGATTCAACCGAGTTGATGTAGTTTAATATCTCTTGATATTTAGAATCAGAAGAATACGGAAGATGGTGTCCAGCACTTGAACTTCTTACATATATTGCATTTGAAAATTTATCGTATAAATCAGGTGCCATATCTTTAAAAGCATAATCATATTCACCTGAAAATACTACCGCAGGAATATCAAACGGAGCAGAAGCATTTACCGAACTCATTAAACCTTGATGAGTTGATGGTAAATATCCATTATACATTAAAGCAATATCAAATGTATTTGATGTGTTTGCTAAATACACAGGAATAAACGCAGCTCCTTGTGAGTAACCAAGAATACCGAAAAAAGGTCCTTGTTGTGCAACTAAATTATCTAAATATTCAATTGAATCATTTGCCCAATTTGGATCGGTTGTTGGATCATCTTTACCTCCAGGTGGGTCTTGCATCCACACACTATTAGATGGAGAATCAACAAATACAAATTCAACATCAGGTAAACTATTCATCAAATCAATTGAACCTTGTTGATTTCGTAATCCGTATGAACTATCACCACCACCATGCAATGCAAGAATTTTTTTACTTGATGAGTTTGCATCATCATTTGACCTTGGAGTTGGTGTAGTTTTCTCTTCATCGGGCAATGATGATGATCCACACTCTTTACTTATCATACCCGAACTAAAGTTTTTTTCGTAATAAGATAGTGTGAATCCTGGTATATGTACATAACCATTTCCAGGTTCTAAAACTAGTATGTATGCGTTTCCACACACAAGTTCAGAAAATGAATTCAAATAATCATATTGACCTCCAATATAAGAAGCAACCCCAACTCCATTTTTTGGAAATGCGTAAGCAGATGATATTATACTAAATTCCGATTCGTTTAGATTTATTGTTTCACACGTTGAATCACACGATCCATACCATCCCATGTAATTAGTGTAATTGTAGTTGTGCTGATAAAGTTTCATAGTTTAATTGAAAGGATTTGCTTTTGTATAATCAACATTATATCCGTAATCTTCTAAAAATCCAATTATCATTTTTGTAAGTGGTGTACTTTGTTCATCTGCAAATGGTGTCATCATTGCGGTTGAAAGTGCAGGATGATACACACCATTGATGTAACGACTTATACCAAATCCTTCTTCCCAGTGAGCTGCGACTCTAGGAGCTAATACTTCATCTTCAAGTGGTATTCCCACAATGTTTGGATGATTTGGAAAATAATCTCTGTATTGCTCAAGTGCGTTATCTCCATAATAATAATACTTGGTTTTATTATCGTTTTCATCTATATAACTTTGGATTGGTGCATCTTTAAATTCGTTCATAGAATAATAATTAAGACCAAGAGTATGAGCAATTTCATGCAGTAAAGTAGAAAAATACAAAGTATTTTCATTTTGATCTTTAATATTTTTCATATAAGAGATATTGCGGGTATTGATTAAAATTTGACTGTAAGTAGGAAATGTATTTCCAAACTGCCACTCACTCTCAGGTTTATCAAATGTCTCGGGAGATGCCATTGCCAACACATCTTCATACGAAGAATTAAATTCTGTTACTAAATCCAAAAAATAAATTCCGATTTCATGCACATAATTGTTGTCTGGATGTGATGCTATTGTTTCCCACAAATCAAGTGCTTTGTGAATGTCGTTCATTTGAAAATCTGTTTCGTAGTCTTCACCTTGGTTTACTTTATACTTAAACATTCTATTCTGTGAATGATAATAATATCCTTCTTTTTCACGATGATCTTCGTGGGAATCGTCAGATTGATGATCGTGGTCATGATCGTGTTCAAGTTTATCAGTATAATTCAAGGAATCTCCATCATATGTGGATACTTTCAATAAAGGAATATCAACACTACTAACTCCAGGTTTTAAAACAATTATATACATCTTCCCACAAGTTAATGTGCTGAATCCGTCTAAATACTCAAGTCCTGGTTTACCTATATATGAAACTGGAAATATTCCGTTTGACATAAACTGTACAACGCATTGAATTTTATTGGCATGAGGAGATAAATCAAAGTCTGAGCAATCTTTTTCAAATGCTCCGTACAATCCAAGAAAATTTCTGTAACTATATGGGTCCTGATATAATATCATAATACTAATTTGTTCTGCAAATAAATATTACAATAAATATTTATGAGGAACTATTCAGTAAACTTTACGATATATGTAGTAAAATAAGTTGCAGGTGTAGCAAAAATTGCATTGATCATTGCTGACACAATTTCCCAATTTCCTCCTGCAAGTCCACAACTAATTCCATGTGGAAGACCAAGAACACAATCAGGATCATTGTTAAGATGATTTCGCATCAAATGAAAATTACGATAAAGTGCTTCGTAGTTTACTTCACGACCAAAACCCATACGGTCTTGTGTGTAAAGATTGTATATTTGGCATTTTCGTTTATTCGTTCCGAACTCCTGATGTGGGAAACTTGAAGTATTTTCAATTTCAATGTCTGCAACACTAAATTCTCCTAAATCATTTCGTCCTGCTTTATCTGCAACATCATCTGCTTCTTTTGCTTCTGGATATCTTTTTGCAATTTGTTCTGCGATTCCTGCACCCATTACATTTAAAGTGTTGCAACTATGTGCAATAACATTTATTCCGTATGGAAAATCTAATAAATTTCCGTGTATTAATCCAACTTCTTTATTCTTCTTCATCATCCTCTATTTCTACATCTAATATTTTGGATTCTATTTTTTCAAAAATTCTATCACGACATCCTGCAATTTGATTCATTTCTTTGCTATCGTAACCAACATCGTTTTGCATCCAATTTAGACCATAATCTGTTTCTGGATCAATAACATCGTATCTACACGGAATGGTATCTATTTCAAAATACAAACAACACGCAAATCGTAACCAACCTTTGGTGATATGCAATGTATCTTCATTAACAATAAGAGGATACTTGCGTCTAAAACCATGTTTCTGAATGCTGTCTATTAGCACCTCAAATTCCTCACGGGCAGTTTGATCATACAACTTTTGCGAATGACCATCTCCAAATTCACAAGATTGATGAATACGTAATTTTCTGAACATTTCCCATCCATACTCATTTTCATTAAAGTGTTCTTCAATTGCCAAATATCTCGGAATCAAATCCCAACGATCAAATTGTGTTCCTTTGTTTAAAGATGAAAATTTATTAAATGAAGGAATCATATTATTCGCACGAATAATATCCAATGTTTTTATGTTTCGTATTCTTGTAGTTGCCATAACTATTTGTTCATCTGTTTCTTTTGATATATTCGTAGATGCTTGTTCCCACAAAATATCCGACAATTGCACAAATGATGTAACCCATCATTTTGCTATCAGAACTGTTACCATGCAGAAATCCCAATCCGTAGATTGTAGCACACGCAAATATTGAAACGACTTTATTCACTTATACGCAGAAGCACAACTCCAGTCGTTTGGAGCATCATCTTTTAAATCACACGCAATTTCAATGTTGCTGATATGATGCCAAGCCTCTTCGGCAAACTCTGTGCTTTGTTTAAATGCTTGCGTGAGATTTTGTGTTTCAATAAAATTAACAAGAACTGCGACATCTTCTTGAATACACTCAAGACGGTGGTTCAATGTAGTTTTATATTTTTGTTTTATCATCGTGTCCATAATTACCAAGGTAAATCTGCGTCAGTAAAATCATTCTGACGAATTACTATTTGTGCGTATCTACAAGCATTCACTTGACTAGTTCTTGAGTTTTTATCAAGCAGTTTTTCTTCATCACTTGCATCTTCTGCAATTCCACATCCGTGTTCATAGAAATCAGCAAGTTCTCCTATAAGTTCAAATGCTCGTTTGCGTCCTGCTTCAAATCCATTTGCGTATCCTTTGTCGTACCCACGTTCATGAGAAACGTGTTCTGTAATTTCTTCACTCATATTACTCACTCATCCACACACCGACATCTCGTCCTGTGGTGTTTCTAATTTGTTGTTCTGCTTCTTCAATGATAGCATCCCAATTGTATTGTGTTCCACCGAATTGATCGGTATATGAACTTAGTTTAATTGTTACTTCTTCTTCAGTCTCTGTTTCACTCATTTTATGTATTCTCGTTCTTGTAGGTTTAATTTGAATTCTTGTTCAAACTCTTTTAATGATTTAGCATCTTTTTTTATTTCCAAAATTGTTTCTGATAAATTGCCCTTAAATAAACCAAGATCAACATCATAATGAAATTTAATTTTGTCAACCAGATTCCATGTTTTAGTAAACTCTGTGTAAGTTACCAATTTGTTCATACCGTAATATCAATTTTGGTATTCTGCTTTTGAAATTCGTTCCAAGATGCCCACATTTTTTCGTAACGCACCTTATGCAAACCAATAACTCCGATGAGCATATTCATAAGTTCATCTTCGGTAGGTTGTGTTGGAGCATCTCCTACTTTATACAATATCGTTTCAAGTTCGTTGAAGATATCGTGGGTATCTGACATATCTGATTCAAATTGCTCCATTTTCATTATTTTTTACTGCCTCTTTTACTGATTCTTCTACAAGTTCATTGAAACTCATATTTCGTTCGTGTGCGAATTTAAGAAACTTAAAATATTCTTCATCATCAAAATCTAGTTCAACGGTTTCGTATTTGATTTTACGACAACTGAAACCACCATTTTCAGTTTCTTCCCACTTTAATTCGTCACCTGGTTTCCATCCAAGATTCTTCATTAAAACTGGTGGAAGTTCAAAAAACAAATCTTTTGTTTCTTCATCTTCTTGTATATTAACTTCGTATAAATTACTCATCGTGCATATCTTTCGTTACATATTTGTTTTGATCATTAAGTACATCACTTTCGTCAATCCATTTATTCGCATACTTGAAAAACTTTTCTATTCTCAAAATCTCAAATTCCCATTTTTTGTGTTTTGCCATTTCAATTTGAAATGTAAGTGCTTGATCAGCATCCTCACACATATAATAGTGATAGTTTGGAATTGCATTACCTTTAGTCAAATACTTAATCCGATATTCGTGTATCGGAGTTTGACTATACCTTTTCTTGTTCATCTTAAATACTGGTTCCTCAAGTACTAACATCTTTTGTAAGTGATTCTTTTTTAATTACTCTAACTGAAATGTGATGGTCATCTTGTTCTTTTGCAATTTCAAGAGTTACTTTGTCGCACGGGTTGTTTGGTGACCAAAATACTTCATTGATAATGTTTAAAATAGAACTTGGATGAAGTCCACCGTGATTAACATTTTCAGAATATGGGTCTTTTGCAACTCGTTCAACAATTTCGTGTATGTTCATTGTGCTTGTAGATCAGATTTAATTTCGGTTAATACCTCAGTTAGAAGTTCTGACTTTTCATATAACAATTCATATTCTGTTTTTTCACAATTAAGAATTTCTGTACGACCTTCTTCATTTGCAGTTTTAAGAGCAGTTGCAAGAAAACTATCTGCTTTTTGCTCTTCTCGTTCGGCAATATTTTCAAGTTTTCTTACGATGGATAATTGGGTTTCATTCATAATAATCATAATTTTTATATAATATAATTTTAATAATGGTTTGTCAAGAATTATTCGTAATCTCTAAATGCGATTGCATATGGAAATCTCGGAATTCCATCAGGGGTCAACTCAAAATACTTGATCGTTGCTTGTTTACCAATATAGTGATCTTTATTTTCAAGAATTTCCGCAAGATATTCATGTGTTCCTTTGATGTTGCTATTGAAAGTTTGACCAGTCTTTTCATCTTTGCAAGTAAGATTCTTTGCAGTACCTGCACGATTTCCGTCACCTTCTTCAATTCCAATAACAAGATATTCTGAATCAGTAAAATCTTTGCGTTTCAGCAGAAGTTTGCTTCGTTTGTTTTCGTAAGGACCATTCACACGAACGATTTGACCTTCATATCCAAACTCCATATAAGTGTCGTAGTATTCGTCAAGTTCTTTCATAGTTTGAACAATAGCAGTTTTAACGATAACACATGACTTTAATTCAGGAAAATCACATCCAAAGAACCTTGGATGAAAATCATCAGATTCGCCGAGACCACCACATCTTGGAACATCATAAATCCAATACTGAATTTTTTCTTTTGCTTCAGTTAATGCAATCGCAAACTTTTCCTCTTTCTTTGCGAAAGTTTTGTCAGTATCCTTTTCACTACGAACAGGTTTCATTTTACGAACAAGTGAAATGATTTTATTGAAATCATTTTTGTAATCGTGGTTGTAAAGTTCTCCGTCTAAAATTGCGTTTGGATTTTCTGCAAAGAAAGGTTGCAACTCTTCAAGAATATGAACAACTGAATCAATGGGTTTACCTTGACGAGATTTAGCAACAAGTTCACCATCTTGCATATAAACCACACAACGAACTCCATCTAATTTGGGTTGTGAATATAAAGGAAATTCAAGTCCATCTACTCTGTCTTCAAACTTTTGAGCAAGCATTGGAGTATACAAAGTGATTTTATGAACATCATCAACATTTTCTACATATCCTTTATCAAGATACTTGGTGTACTTTGCTGATGCTTCTGCTAATGCTTGTTGCTCAG
>Ga0206677_10001884_pt1 | contig 19079 bp, 17 predicted proteins | sample M130m12015metaG_FD_155475 | JGI IMG/M metagenome (GOLD analysis project Ga0206677, IMG submission 155475) | Ammonia-oxidizing marine archaeal communities from Monterey Bay, California, United States - M1 30m 12015 | ecosystem: Environmental > Aquatic > Marine > Intertidal zone | place: USA...
TTAAAAAGATTAAATTATTAGAGAGTTTAAGTTTGAACTCCTCATATAATATCTTTGCTGACTCTTTAAATATGAGTAATATCAGACTAAATGCAAGAACAAAATTATTTAATATTTTTGACATCACATTCTCTAGTGATTACGACCCATACCTTACAAATGAAAACAAAAACAATAGAATAAATCAATTTGAAATTGCAACTAACACCAGACTTGCAAGGTTAAAATCCTTTACAACTTCTATTGGTATAAATGTAAATGATAAAAGTTTCCAATCCGATAAAAAAGACAATGACAAAAGTGAGAAAGAAGATGATGCAGAAAATAGAGACTTCTACTCAGTTCCATGGAATTTAAATGCAAATTACTCTTTAAGTTACAACAAGGGTCATCAGTCATCTGCCTTTGCTGATACCACTCAGTCTTTAACTTTTTCAGGAAATATAAAGATCTCCAAAAAATGGAAAATTGGTTTTAGATCTGGCTATGATTTTGATGAAAAAGAATTGACTTACTCATCTGTAGATATTTATAGAGATTTGCATTGTTGGGAATTGCTTTTTAATTGGATTCCAATTGGGTTTCATCAAAGCTACACTCTTACTATTCGAGTAAAAGCAGCTGCATTAAGAGACTTAAAATATGAAAAGAAAAGAGATTGGTTTACTCCAGATTACGATTAATCAGTTAGCCAATTTTCAATCATTTTCAATCCATTCTCAGTCAATATTGACTCAGGATGAAATTGCAGACCAGTAATATCAAATTCTTTATGTTTTATTGACATTATTTTCCCTTCAATATTCTCGGAAGTAACAGTCAATTCATTAGGAAAATTTTCTTTAGAAACTGCCCATGAATGATAATGACCAACTTTAAAGTTTAAGGGAAGATCATTAAACACTTTAGAATTATTATAATGAATAATTTCAGAGGAAACACCATGCTTTACTTCTGATAAATTATAAAGTGTTGCTCCAAAAAACTCAGCAATGGATTGTTGACCAAGACAAATCCCTAAAATAGATTTATTCTGGTAGTATTTAACTAAAACTTGATTTAGAATTGGGTGCTCTTCTGGCAACCCAGGACCTGGAGAAAGTATGACTTTATTGTATCCTGAAATAGATTCAATATTAATATCTAAAGCCCTTAAAACATTAACATCTGCATAGAATTGCTGCACATAATGTTTTAGGTTATATGTAAAAGAGTCTTGATTATCAATAATTAAAACTTTCAAGTTACACCTTTGGTTTGCGAAAAAATTGAGAAATCTTTCTGAAAGGTTTTATAAAACGAATAAAAGGGGGCTTTTTAAGTCCATTTAAGTCCCAAGCAATATTATCTTCATTATTACCATTTAACCTATTCCATATTGACGCATTACTCTCCCCTCCCATTCTCATTTTTATTAAAATTTCTGGAATATATTCTACAATTATTTTTTCTTTATGTAATAATCGCAAAATCATTTCATAGTCAGCAGCACTTTTTAGGTTTGTATTATATAATCCATATTTTTGGTAAATTTCTTTTTTTACAAAAAAAGTTGGGTGAGGCAGCATCCATCCTTTTGTTATAAGGTTCTTTTCAAATTTTCCTGACTTCCAGTATCTGACAATTTTTCTAGCATCTCCTTTATTTACAAAAACTAAATCACCATATAAACAATCACAATCTGTATCTTCAAAAACTTTTGCAACTTTTGAGAGCACATCTTGATTGTAATAAAAATCATCAGAATTTAGAATACCAACAATATCCCCATTAGCAGCTTTTATACCCTTATTCATAGCATCATAAATACCATTATCTGGTTCCGAAATAAAGTTGTCAATTTCATCTTTTTTAAAATCTAAAATATCTAAAGTCCAATCATTAGAAGCTCCATCAATCAAAATGTATTCTTTATTCTTATAAGTTTGAGAAGAAACGCTATCAATAGTATGTTTTATTGTACTCTGACTATTGTAAGATACCGTGATAATAGATATTTTTGGGTTTTTATGCATTTTTTTGAATCACAAAAGCATGACAATTTCCAGAAGTTCTTTCGTATTTTTTTATCGTACATCTGTTGCTAACGCACCATCTGATTACATCAGACTTTGACTGAAAGGTAGCAACAGGAGTTATAAAATAATCATAAAATATATTTCTAGTTTCCGCTTTATTAAGTTTTTGATTCTTAAATAACTTATACATGATATAATGAAAGTTAACAAATATCTTTTCAACTATAAAATTTCCAAGTTTATTCTTGTTAAGGAATCTGAATAAACCACCAATTACATGATATACAAATGGGTAATATCTAAATTTTTTATAAACAGCAAGATAAATTTTTCCATTTGGCTTTAAAATTCTAACACATTCAGAAAAAGCTAATTCTGTATTTCCTGTATGATGACAAACACCATCACTAACTACAATATCAGCAAAATTAGAATCAATTGGAATATCTAAATTATTTCCCTGAAATAACTCTAAGTTTTCACTCTGAACAAAACTCCTAGCAAAATCAAGAGATTCTTTACTTAAATCAACTCCAAATACCCTAGATGCATATTTAGTTGCGTAAACTAAATTTCTACCACAGCCACAACCAATATCACAAAATATCTTGCCTTTGTTAGTTTCCATTAATTCTTTTAATAACGGATTCATATTCAGTTTTATTTCCTCTTTTGAAGAATAACCATACTCGAAAGGAGTATTATCATAAAATGTTTGTTCACTCATTATCGTTCAACTATTACATTTCCCATTACTAACATATCCATTTTAGTTCTTAAAAAACAACCTAAAGCCTCCTCAGGTTTATTTACAATCGGCTCATTTTCGTTAAATGATGTATTTAATAAAATTGGAACACCAGATTTTTCTGCGAATTTACTTATTAGCTTATGGTACCTAGGAGAAATATTCTTATCAACAGATTGCAACCTTCCAGTCCCATTAACATGAGTAACTGCAGGTATTTCTTTATGCTTTTCTTCTTTTATATCAAATACTTTTTCCATAAATGGAACTGTATCTTTTTGAATGAAATAATCTTCAACAGCTTCCTTTAAGATTGAAGGAGCAAATGGTCTAAAACTTTCTCTTCTTTTAATTTTATCATTAAGTAAATCTTTAGCATCTGTTCTTCTTGGATCCATAATTATTGATCTATGTCCAAGGGCTCTGGGACCAAACTCTGCTCTGCCTTGAAACCAACCTATAACTCCTCCTTCAACTAATTTATTTGATACTTTCTCAAACAATTCCTCATCAGAATAAACTGTAAACCTTACTTCTGCTCTTTCTAATACAGCTGTAATTTCATCTTGATTTGATTTTGCTCCAAAATATGCTGTAGTAATTTCCGGAAGTCTATCTTTACCTAAGATTTGGTTATATAGGTACAATGCAGAGCCAATACATGTTCCTGCATCATGACCTGCTGACGGGATATAAATATTCTGAAAAGTAGTGTTTTCTAAGATCTTACCATTTGCAACTGAATTCTGAGCCACTCCACCAGTAATGCAAATGTTTTCAGCACCTGTTTTTTTATGTAAATGATTAAGCATATGGAAAATCACCTTTTCAGTAAATATCTGAACTGAAGTTGCTAAATCAATATGCCATTGCTCTACTTTATCACCCTTAACCCTATGTTTTCCTAAGATTTTACACCATTCATCAGTAAATAACGATTCAATTGTTGGGCTTCCTCCTTCCCAGTCCATAGCAACACCCTCTTTAAAATGCTTAAAATACGCCTTATTTAGCTTGAAAAATCCATCATCTGTCATTTCAAGAATTTGTTCAAGTTCTTTCAAATATTTTGGCTGTCCATAAGGGGCTAATCCCATTACTTTATACTCATCACCATAATTTGGAAAGCCTAAAAACTGAGTAACAGTTGTGTAAAAAACACCAAGTGAATGTGGGTAATTTACTTCATCCAGAACTTCAAATTTATTACAATCACCAATTGCAGACATAGTAGATGTAAAATCTCCAAAACCATCAATAGAAAGTATAGCTGACTTCTCAAATCTAGAAGCAAAGAAAGAAGAAGCGATATGACTTCTATGGTGCTCAATATTATGAATAGTTGCTTTAATATCAGACTCTGGAAGCTCAAATAATTTTGCTAATTCACCTTTAATAGAACTAACCTTTTTTGAGTTAATTAATCTATCCCAAATATTAGAAATACTAATTGAATTTTTAAGTGTATGAATAATTTTTTTTGAAAAATTAGCCTTAGGATCTCTTGAAATTGTGACATGATCTATATCATGAATAGAAATCCCTTCATCTTCCAAACAAAATTTAATAGCTTCTGTAGGAAAGCCTGCCCAATGCTTAATTCTTCTGAATCTTTCTTCCTCAGAAGCACATAATACTACACCATCTTTTAACAGACAAGCGGAAGAATCACCATGATATGCATTAATTCCTAAAATATACATCTACTTGTTTTTAATTATTTTTAAAAATATACTTACAATTACTCCCCAATCATAATTAGATTTTAGATAGTTTTTTATCTTATTGCTATCAAAATCCTTATTTATTATATTTGAGAAAGCAGTAGCAAAACTTTCCTTTTCATTATCGACTAAAATACCACAATTATTCTTTTCTAAATGCTTCCAAGGAGTTTTGTTTGAAACAACACAGGGCTTCCCACAAGCAAGGGCCTCAGCAATTACAATTCCAAAACTTTCAAATTCAGATGCTAAAACAAAATAATCACAATTTGATAGCAGTATTTTTTTCTCTTCAAAGTCTACTTCTCCTATCAAAAAAACTGAGTTATTAAGTTTTAATTCTAATATTTTTTGTTCTAGTTTATCTCCGATTCCATCATCCCCTCCTGCTATAATAAGTTTAGCATTTTTATCTTTTTGTAAATAGATTTCAAATGCAGTTATTAAAACATCAAATCCTTTAATTTTATGTAGTCTACCCATTGAAAAAAAAATATTTGAAACTTCTTCAAAATCTATCTCAGTATACTTCTTTACTATTTCATTACTAGATAGTTTTTTAGTATTTTGAAAGGAATCAAAATCTACCCCATCATTTATAATTTCAACTTTTGATTTTGGGAACTTTCTTAGAATATCATCTTTTTCCAAATAAGAAGAGGCTTGCCAAATAACCTTTTTGAAAAAAGGTTTTATAAATAAGTTAAGCCATATTGATTTAATAAAAGTGAATCGATTAGACAGTGTATATGCCGAGAGACTCCCTCTCGGGCATATGATTATCTCTTTGTTTTGCAATGCACTAAAAAGCAATGAAAAAAGCACGGTATAATGAAAAAGGTATTGAATATAAACTACATCTGATTTTTTAATATCATTATAAATACCAAATAAAAAAGAAAGTGAAAAATTATTGATAAACTCTTCATGATAATATTTGACAAATAAATTATCTTGTTTTCTTAAGTATCTATTGGGTTCAAGATTTAATCTATTTAATCCATTTGCGTTAGTTGTAGAAACATATATTTCTACATTATTCTCAGCTAATTTGTTAGACAAATCCCATGTAGCTGATACTGGGCCACCATAAAAAGTTGCAGGGTAAAATGAAGAGGAAACTAAACATATTCTCATTTTTTATAATGTTTAAATTTATACCAAAATGACAATAAATGATCCCCACCTTTTAAAATTGATTCAAACTCAGTTTTATTTGCAAACTGAACTAAACTCCTTCTTTTTACTGAAGGGAAAACTTCATTGTAATAAAATCCAGGTAATGATGAGTACTGCTTTTTATAATCTAAGGAATTAGCTATTTGAACTACTCTATGATTAAATTTACCCTCAGGAAAACAAATTGCAGAGACTTCACAACCTAAAAGTCCTTCTAATTCAGATTTAGAATCTTTCAACTCGGCTCTAATCTCATCTTCAGAGATTTCACTTAATATTTTATGTGACTTAGTATGGGATGATATTATTAAAAGTGAATCATGATTCAATTCAATCAACTGTTCTTTGTTAATATGATTCTTTTTATTTAAGTATGAAGAAATCACAAATAATTGTATTGGAATTTTTAGTTTTTTTATCAATTCGATATTTTCAAATAATCCTAGGAATGCATCATCAAAACAAATCTCTATTTGTCCAATAGGTTTAGTGATTTCAGCAACAATTTCATAGCCATTTTCTAAGATAATTTGTATATGATTTTTAAAGACCTCAATTGGAGTTGACATTTCAGTATACTTTCTATCAGAATGGATATCATGATAAAAAATAACCTTACTTCTTTTCTTAAAATAAAAAAGAGAAGCAAAACGGACTATTGGAATTCTTATTCTTGCACTTAGTGCCATTTTTTAACTTTATCTATTGATTTATTTAAGCAATTATTGTAAAAATCATAATTCCATTTATTTTGCATCAAATCAGATCCATTTTTAGAGAACACTAGAAGCTTTTTAGGATTATTAAAAAGCTCTACCATATACTCTCCAAACTCAGTCATATTAGCTGCTACACAGCCTGTTTCTTTTCCATCTATTAAGTCCAATGTAGCTCCAACCTCTTTAGTTGCAATTACAGGTACTCCTGCTGATAATGCTTCATTTACAACCAAACCCCATGGCTCAAATATTGAAGGACAAACAAAACATGATGCTTGCTGAAATTCTTCAATAAGATCTTCTGTAAATTTCTTTCCTAAAAACTTTACTTTTTTTGATTGATACTTATCTCTCAAATATCCTGCTTCCTCTCCGTCTCCAACTATCCTGAGCTCAGCATTGAAAGTGCTAAATCTTGATTTAAAGACTTTAATAAGTTCTTCAACATTTTTGTGTTTTACTAACCTGCCAACATATAAAAATGTAAAAGTATCAGGAAATTGTTTTTTTGCTTGGAAATATTTTGAATTATCAACCATCATTGGCATTAAGAAAATTCTTTCTTCTTGCATTCCGTAATGTAAAAACAAATCTTTGTGTGAATTACTACCTCCAGCAAAACCTAAAACATATTTATTTCTAAATATAAAGGATAAATACAACCACTTGATAAAGCGTTTTGCAAAGTTATTAGGAATTACTAATTGAGTATCTGACTCAGTTGCAATATATCTTTTATTGAAACTAAAAAGGTTGAAAAGAAAAGTTAGTATAAAAGGATAATTATTATACCCATTAACAATTATAAAATCATGATTTTTAAAAGTAGAAAAAACGTATTTAATCTTTTGAATAACTGAGAATTTATCAAGAAATGTTTTGCTAGATTTTAGTTCAGATTTAACTAAGGAATAAGATTTTATAAAGCAATAATCTATATCATTTTTATCATAAACATTTTTCGCTAAATCTATCGTATATGAAGCTGGTTCTACAAAATAACAGAATACTCTCATTTCTTAATCTTTTTGTAAAAGTTACTAGCTATTGCTTTAACTTTTTTTGAGAATTTAAAAAGAAATACTTCAAAAGTACTGTCAAATATATTCAATTCATACAGGCTGTAAATTTCAGGTTTAAAATTCTGTATCTTATAATTATAAGCACCTCTACCAAAGTTAAAGATAGCATCATTTTTATGGCTAATTCTTTTAATAAAAAAGATGTTATGATAAAGGTTAACCATTGGCTTATTATTATATAAATCTACCCAAAAAGAATAGTTGTTTTTATCTCTAAAAAGTAAAGAAACACCTAATACCTCACCATCTGATTTAATCATACTAACAATCAAATTATTTGAGTTATAAAGTTTTTTTGCTAAATCAAGGAAATCAGAATCAAGGAAATCCTCATCTCTAGTTTTCTCCTCAATCATTTCGTTTCTTAAAGAAAAAATTTCTTCAATTGGGAATTTATCATTAGACCTCTCATATATTTTATAATCAGCTGAATATTTCTTTAGTATTCTTTTTAATCTCCTTCTTTGTCTGTAAACAAAATGGGTGAAATTATCAGGAAAATTCTCAGTTTGTTTTAATGAAAGTTTTGAATAATCAACTGAAGTTGATCTAGTATAAAAACTCAGGTTTTTTAATACTTTCTCAATATTTGACTTCTGCTTTAAGTTTCTTAATCTTAACTTTCCTTGCAAGTTATTTTCTTTCAAATACTCTTGGGCAATAACACTTTCTGAAGCACTTAAAATGTCACAAAAATCAGCATGAGTATCATTAATAAACCTTAATCTATTACTAATAAACTCTAATGGCCAAATTTGATTTATTTTTCCTTTATTCTCTAAACAAATAATAAAGGGTTTTGATTTCTCATTTAATGAATTATAACAAAACTGAAAAGATTGAAAAATGGTATACTCACCCTCCAAAAATATTTTATCCCATTCTTTTTTAATAAGTAATAAAGCCTCTTTATTTTTTATTACTCTAACTTTCATATTGCATTTTATATTTTGAATAAGAAAGAAAAGCTAATGAGAACCAAAAAAGAATAGTATGAAATTCATTTATACCTGTAATGAGAGTTTCGTAAATGGCAGTAAACAATGCATAAATAACTATGAATAGATAAATCCTTTCATTTTCAGATGTGTCTTTAAAAAAGGAAACTACCTGAATAGATTTGTTGATTATTACTAATAAAACTGCTCCACCAAACACTAGTCCGTACTGAGTTAGAATTGCCAAATATCCATTGTGTGAAGATATAATTAAACCTTTTAAATATATAGGAACTAATGATTTATCAATATACGCATATTTATCTAAGCCATTTCCTGAGAATAATCTCAACTTAATTGTTTGCCAAGCATATTTGTATTGCAGCAATCTATCATTAAATAAGCTCTGTTCTGCAAACCTATTTATACTAGTATCTAGATTTATTGATGAAATTAATAGAATACCTATTATTGATAAAATAGCATAAATAAGATTTCTTCTTGCAAAACCATACTTTACAAGAAATGCTAAAGCAATACCAACTAATGCGCCTCTAGATCCTGTGGCTATGGAAATAAAAAAGAAAAATACCAGTAAAAATAGATCATAATTTGAAAAACTTTCTTTTTTTAACAAAGATATTGAGAAAGCTATAACAGTAAAAGAAGACAACATATTAGGATTCCAAATAATTCCACTATATCTTCCACTAAAAATACTGGGGTTTACTAAAAGACTAAATATAGAGATAAAAAATACTGCACTAACAATATGGTCTAAAAACTTAGTTTGCAAATATTCAAAGTTATGATAAATTGACAAAGAAATAATTGAGAATTGCATCCCTCTTGCAAGTAAATATTTTAATGCTTCTAAATCTGAGATTGAATGAAACAATATAAAATATAACAAGTTTATACTATTCAGTAATAATAGAAAAAGAAACGACTTATGAAAAATGATTTTCTTTATTTGAATTGGATTAATAATTAGTACAACACTATATATTATCATCAACCCCAGAAAGACCTTATCTCCTAATACATATGTTTTTTTAATAGAGAGAAAAATCGTATTAAACAAATATATTACTGCACCATATTTAAATAACCATTTAATCATTAGAAAGTATTTTTACTAAAGATTCTGGAAGATTATCATTGTAATCTAATTCCCCTTCAAATATATCTTCTTTTGAGATTAATTTTTGTCTCATTTGCCCAGGAAACCAAATAGTTGGCGATTGTCCTAAAAATGAAGCCCACATGCTAAAAGTACTTGCAGAGGAAACTAAAACTTTAGCATTACTTAAGGCTAACATATCAGAAATTGCAGAGCCAAAGAAAGCTAGTTTACAGTTTTTTAATTGCAAGATTTCTTTCAATTCTTTGTTATCTGCATCAGAAAATATGTAAATTGGTAAGTTTGAGTGCTTTCTAATCTTTTGAATAATACTTATATACCATTTCATAGGTAACCTATAATTCCAATAACCATTTCTTAAAGCATCTTCATTATCAGGAACTGCAAAATCACCCATTCTTATATGAATAGCTATAGAATTTCCATCAAACTTACTTGACTCTGTAATATGGTAAGGGTTTATTATTTTAAGTAGCTCTTCTTTTACATATTCATGATTTTTAACAAATGGCTGAAACAACTGTTCCATCCCTGAGAATTTTTCCACTTTATTTGTGAAATTCAGCAACCAAAATTTTTTAAACCCAGAAATCCCATCTCTTTCAGTAAATAAATCCATATACATTCTCTTGTCACTTTCTTTTCTTATAAATGTGCCAATTTTCAGGTTTTTCCAAGTGGTCTGAATTCTTTTAAGGTTATGCTTTTTTGCATACACCAAAGCTGCTGCCCAAGGAAACAAAATATTTCCTAATCCAGCACCTCCTAAACGAATGCCCAAGCTCTCTAATCTTCCCAAGGATACAAAAGTATATTTCATTATAACAATTCTTTAATTAACCTCTTTAAAGGATTAAACATAATTAAAAAGTAGGACACATATATTCCGACAGGAATAATAATAAAATCTATTATTATAAATTCATAATCCTGAACCATACCAAAATACATTCCAATGAATGATAAGGAAAATAAAATTAAGAGTTCATTGGAAAAGGGTGAAATGTCAATATGTTTTTTAATATAAATTAACTGTGTTACATTTACAAACAACATAGATACTACATAAAGAAGAACAACACTCAACATTCCATAAATTGGAATTAATGACAAGGATAATACGATTAAGAAAATTAGGCGACTAATTTGAATATATAAGTTTTGTTTTTCTAAACCAGCCATAATCATAAAAGTACCAGAACTGCCAGCAGCTAATGATAACATACCCCCTATTAACATTAAAAAAAGAAAGCTCTTATACTGCAACATTTCAGCCGTATAAAGCACTAAAATTTCATCAGCAAAAATAACAATAACAACAGCCAATGGTATCGTTAATATATTAATAACAAAAGTTGTTGTTTTATATAAACTATTCAACTCCAATATATTTTTTTCATGATATAACTTTGAAATAGCCGGCGCAAATACTTTATTTAAGTTAATCAACAGAAAGGTTGTTAAACCTGTAAGGGTTAACAAGATATTATACGCTCCAATATCTTCTGCTGGCAATTTAATGCTAATTATAAAACCTAAAATTTGACCGGAAACAAATGCAATCATAGAGTTAAAAAACATCTTCTTCCCATACGAAATCATCTCTGAATTTTTAGTAAACTCATGTATCTCAGATTTATTAAATATTGAAAACTCATTCTTATTAAATAAAAATAATAAGATAGAAAGCACTAAAATTTGGGTAAATACTTCTATAAGAATAAAATAACTAATATTACTAGTAAATTGAAATATTGAAAATGTTAAAAGAGCTCTAATGGTTACAGTAACAAAAGTTCCATAAAGGACAATTTCTTTTATTCTTAAAATAGAACGATATAATGAAACTATAACGCCAAATAACAGGCTAATAGGTACATGAATACACATGACAAAAAGAATCCAATCAAGAGATTTTATATCGTTATATATAAAATGATTTATTGTTGGTGAGATAAAGTATATTAAAGCTAAGAACATACCCCCAATTAGCAAAGCATATTTTATAAATAAACTAGCAATTCTACTAGCTTTTTCTTTATTATCCTCAACAAATGAAGGGATAAACTTTATAATAATAAAAGGTATTCCTAAAGACAAAAATGTTTCTGATATAGAACTGAATGTTTGAGCAATAACATACTTTCCCCAAGCCTCTAAACCAACAATATCAATCAAATAAATTTTAACAAAAAAACCTATTGTAAAACTAAATATGGCACCAATAATCCCCCAATTTGCTTGTCTTAAAATTAATTTAAGCATCCTTCTTTCTTTAAGAAATCATACAAATCATTTGGATTAGACATATACGGTACTAAAACTAATTTTAAAGATGCTTTTCTAAATGCATTTTCGTATATCTTCCGAGTTTTATTATATATCTTATTTGATGATGGAAAGGTAGAATTTGGTAAAGAGGCTGCTGCATTAACTTTATGGTTCGCTAAAAAGAATTCATTAGTTAAAATAGGAATAGTAAAATCTAATAATTCTTCAGCAGATATATCTTTAATTTCAAATGTATCTTTAGTGTGATTACATAAATGAATAATCGTACTAATGTCAGATTTTAAACTAATTTGCTTAAACAAAGAGTTTGGATTTATTCTGAATGTTAATCTATTATCATTTAGTAGTTTCCATTGCAATTTATGCATTCTACTCATTAACAAACTCAGCTTATCCCCCAAGAAACTATAAAAAGTAAGATGATAAGGTTTAACGCTTAAACACCTTCCTTGATAAAAACTTTGAGCCTTATCTGAAATAATTGTTAAATCATCAGCAATGAATTTAAAATTATCATCTTGAGATAATTTAAACAAAATAGAGCTTTTCCCTACTCCTGAATCAGCAGTAAACAAAGTAGATTTACCATTTACTTCAATTGCAGAAGCATGAATATAACTACAATTATTTTCTAAATTCCATAATTGAGAAAACAATAAGAAAATACGGTAGTAAAAGGCAGTAATTTGAAGCTCTAGATTTGTTTTAAAAGCTTTGTTAAAAATTTTCAATGAAGACTTTAATGTTTCATTATCATTTACATTAATATATACTTTGTATATATTTGAATTATTAATTAGAAAATTCAACTCTCCATCTTTGAAATGAGTTTGGGTATCGCCAACTTTAACATTTTTTCCTCTAACAAATCCCTTATCATTTATAAAGGTGTTGATATTATCTGTAAAGATAAATTCAATAGAAATCGATTCGGATTTACAATTTATAAATCCTTTAAACACATCCTTTAAAGCATTGGCAACTCTCTCTTGTAAATCCTGATTTTCTATTTCAGAAACTGAAAGGGAAAAAGCTACATCCTTATGTTTTAATACTTGTATCATTAAAATATTCTTGATTTTATCATTCTTACAAAATTACCATTTATAAATAACATCCTAAGCTTACATTTTTGAATAATTTTTTTTCTAATATCAAATTGTGAATTTGAAATGTTTGTTAAAAGTTCACTAGCTAATTTTTTTCCAATTACTTCTGACAAACATTGTTCAATATCTTTTGGAATTCCTGTACTAAAATATTTTGTTAATCGATATTGATGACGCTTATGATATTTTGAGAATTTAAGTAATGGATCTAAAATTTGATAGATTACATATTCTTTCTTAGCAACCTCTTTTGTAATAAACGAATTACTATCAACCTTAAGAAAATGATAATATCCTACATTTAATGTTTTAAAATACAAATCAATCCTTAAATCATTTTCAATGTCCAAAAAAGAATTCTCTTTTAAGTATCTGAAGTTCTTTTCCGCTTTCAACAAACTAACTACATTATTTTCTTTACAATTCAGAACAAGGTCTAAATCTTTTTTAAAACCTATTGTCTCGTTCTCACATGAGGCTTCATCATGCACACCTTTTAATACTGCATAAGCAATATTTTTCTGTTCTAAAAAATTAAAAATATTAGTCATCTGATTTAAAAAAAGGATAATTTACAAACTCTTTAATTGTATTTTCAATATTATATTTCTCATCAAAAGGATAGCTTCTTCTCCTATTATATTCACCAAGTATCTTTTCTTTTAAAGATTTTGGAGACTTTTCATCAGCTAATAAATTATCAATTTCATTTTCAGGAATAAGCTCTGAAAATCCTTGATTTTTAATTGATAGGATTGGAGTATCGGTAGCCCACGCCTCCATCAAGACACAACCGAATGCTTCATAATATGAAGAAAGAACAAATAAATCAAGTTCATGATAGAAAGTATTCATCAGAATATGAGGCCTCTCTTTTTCAAAAAATACAAATGCTGATAAATTCTGCTTCTGCACATAATGCTTGCAAAATTCTAATTTCTCACCTGTTCCGATCAATCTAAGTTGAATATCAGTTACCCCATCTAAAACTAATAATTCAATTGCTTTTATCAAACTTATATGATCCTTTATTGGCCAGAAATTAGCGATACATCCTATCGTATATTTATCGTTAGTATCATTACAGTGAGTATTATAAAACTTAGTCCTATCTACTCCATTGTAAAGAATAAATTCATCTTTTGGATTGTAACCTCTATAACTATTCAACTCCTTACTGACTCTTTTAGAAACACTTAAGTTTAAACCAATTTTATTTAACTGACTCAAAGAACGATTTTGAAGGAATAATTTTTGGAATTTTGTTATCAGATAAAATCTACCATTTAATAACTGAAGAGCATCTATACCATGATGCTGTATTATTGTCTTAACCTTTACTATATTTGAAACAGCATTTGCTAAATAAGCAGAAGGATAACACACATGAGCATGAATAACTTCTAAATCTCTTATGTAATTGTTCTTTTTAAGTAGATGTCTTATCCTCATAGAATTTATCCAATTAAGTATTCCAGGGAAAATGAAAAATGGTAAATCAAGAACCCTAAAAATCTTAACTTCAAATTCATTAAAAGTATAATCTTTTTCATTTGAAAAAATAGACACTACTTTTATAACTCTCACATCATAATTTGTGATATCAGATAAAGTCTTTGCTTGATCATAAACATAACTACCAACATGACCTTCATTTGTAGGAAACAAGGGAGAAATAATAATATACTTATTCTTATTTATCATTATATAAGTTTTCTATTACCTTTTCCCAATCCTTAATGATTTTTTTCCAATCAAAGCTCTTAGATAATTCTATTGCATTCTCAGAAACAGATTGAAGTAATTTTGAGTCACTTTGTAATTCATCAACAATAGCTCTAACACCATTAAAATCATTAACAACAAAGCCATTCTTTCTATGTAACATCCAATCAGAAGCACCATAAGTATTATACACAATTGAAGGTATTCCTGCTGATGCAGCTTCTAAAATTACTTTAGGGAAACCTTCTGATTTTGCTGGTAAAAACATTAAATCAAATTTTTGAAATACCAAGTCCATTTCAATATGAGTTAGCTCACCATGAAAAACAACATTATAAGATGCCTCTATTTCTAATTTTTGTTTCTCAGGTCCATTACCTATTATATTAAAAATAATTTCAGGATAGTTTTTAGCTAAATCTAAAAATTCATCAACCCTTTTTCTTTTTATTAAACCTCCTACAAAAAAAATTGACTTTAGCTCTGTGGGTAATTCTCGTGTAAATTTTTTTCCATTTACCCCTAAATACAGAGGAGTATCCTGCATTAATAATTTTGACTTTGTACCTTGTACTAGAAAATCAGTAATCCCAAAAACTTGATCAAAATAACTAAAATGATTTTTCATTCTATATTCAGAGCCAAATAAATCAATTAAATTAGGTTTATTAAGATCAGTAACATTACCCTCAATGGTAGTAAAGATTGGTTTTTTAAAGAGCTTAGACAGCCTTAGCACCCACAATGGAGTGTCAATATGTTTTGGTAAATATGCTGCTTCACAATTAAGGATTCCCCATAAAAAACCTAAATGTTTTGACAAACTAAAAGGTCTAAAACAATTAAAAGTATTTATTTCAAAATGCTCTCTTTTTCCAAAATGAGTTGTTAAAGCTAATACCTCAAATTTATCTTTATCTAAATACTCTGCTACAGCCCTGCAGTTAAGGTTTTGAGCATTGGTATAATTAATATATCCTCCAAGAAATACTTTTATTCTACTCATCTTAGTAAATTTAAAAATTTGGATTCATTATATGGAGTATAATAAGCGGTAGCCCATTCTTTAATAATTTTAGATTTTTCACGATAAAAAGAATTATCTTTAAAATTATCAATTGATTGATTTAATGGATAATTAAAATCTTTCTGGAAACAATTAAACTTACTCTCAGAAGGTATTAAAATTGTAGGAATCCCTAATAAAGCAGCCTCAAAAGTAGAGGTTGAATAAGCGGTTGCATGCAAACTGCAAAGGTCAAAACAAGAATTTATATCAGAAGGTGCAATCTTTATATTTGGCTGTTTTAATATTTCAGATAAATCAACTTCATTATTAAATCTAGGGTGGTGTTTTAAGTAAAAATTAACATCTTTATTTGAAACTCTAATAAATTCATACAATTCTGCAAAAAACAATTCATTTTGCTCAGTAGTATGATCATGTGTAAATTGCAATGTAATAAGAATGTTATAATTAAACTTTTCATGCAATATATTTTTAGACCGAATATTACTACCAACTACAAAAGCATGATTTTGAAAGTAATTACCAATTTCATTTGAGACTAATACGTTTCTGTACGATTCTCCACTTAATAATAAATGAGCGTTATTATCAACTAAATTACTTTCAACCTTTCCATCTACTAAGTAATTTTTCTTGTTATTATGAATAATTCCATGTTGCAAGTCATACAAAATTGCGTTAGGATTGATGCCCCTAAAAACACTAAGCATACTTTGTGACAGTGTAATGTAACTTTTAAAATACAAATTCTTAAAAAAGACTTTAGCAATAAACCTACCTATTTTCTGATCTATTGATTGAATAGGTTTTTCTCTATTATAGAGTTTTCTCAAAAACAAAGTAAATAAATATACAAAATCAAATGGTATTGCTTTATAATTTCTTTTTCCTTTGATTGTGAAATCTGGCTCTTCAAACACAATGTACGTTACATTATTGGTATCACAACTTTGTAAAAGCTGCTTAAAGTATTGATTTTCATTATTTAATCCTCTATTAAAGTGTTGTGGATAATAAAACACAACATCAAATTTCCTTTTTATGATTATTCCTGAACAAAAGAAAAAAAATGATTTTAGAATATTTTTGAAATTCCTAAGCATCTATTTTAATAAATTTTGACTTTGCTTGGTATGCGAATAATTATCTCCAATATGAATAATAATATCATGGAAATAATTATCGATCTTAGATTTATATTTTTCTCTAATTTCTTTTTTTAATCTTTCTACTTCTTTAGAAATAAGTTGATTATTTCCCTTTCTTCTAAAATCTGGATTAGGGATTTCAATTTTAAGTACTCTTATATCTTTCATATATGAAGACATACCTTTAATCTTTAAATCAACTTTCCAGTATTTAATGTCATCAATTTCATAAAGCTCCCTGACAAATCTTTCAAAATTCTTAACATCATTATAGGTAATAGATTCTAAGACACTAAATTGTGAATTAATTTCCGACTCAATCTCAGAAAAATGATCAGAAACAGGAGGCCATAATATCACCTCAAAATACAGAAAATTAATACGAAATATTTCATTTTTTTTCTGATGAATTATTTTTAATTCTTCATTTGAGAAGTCCTGATTTTTAAACCAATCTATTCCGTAAGGAGAAAAACCAAGTTTCTTATTGATTTTAATAGGAACATATTTTTCATTAAAATACAAAGCACAAGCAAGCCTATGCGCTCCATCAACAATATGCAAATCGCTATTTACTAATATAGGATAACCTCTGTCTGCACCTTTATTCTTAAAACTTATAATTAGTTCCTTAAATATTTTCCAAGGGTTTTTATGGTCAGATCCACCCCTTTTTACTTGCATTTTATTATACAATTCAATACCTTCTCTTTTATTATTTAAAAAAGCATCAATTGCCATAAAACGAACGATTAAATCATATCTATAAAAAGTATTATTTACAACTTGTTTAGCTAGTAGAATAGCAGTAGGAAGCATCTGAAAAGCATCTTTATGCAAACAACAATCATTTCTGAAATAATCTCGTAATCTATTATCATGCAAATAAAATCTGTTTAGAACTTTTTTAAGTATTTTTTTTATAAAAGATGGATTAGGTAAGGAATCTTCTATCAATTTCCAATTCCATTCCTTATGCATTCTAGCATACTCATTCAACTCTATAATATCAGTTTGATCTTTCTCTCTATTATGCCAAGACTTTTTATGGTAAACAAGTTCTGGCACAACAAATTTAAAACCATTATACAATATATGTAAATCATTATTTTCAATCAAAGTATCATCTAGAAATAAAGAACTCCAGGGGGTGTTTACCCTTTCAATAAATTGATGTTTTGGAAGTTTAAATTTATATTTTGAGTGCACAACAATATCAATATCATTATGTACTCTAATTCCAATTAGCGATAAAGTTGTGCTTCCTACTAAGCAGATATCTTCTTTAGAGATATTATTTAAGTTCAGATAATTTTCTAAATCATATAAATCAGCACTATCAAATTTCATTTTATGAAAGTATTAATTCCACAAACTCTCTAACAACAGCATCACCACCATTCCTTTGTAGTTGAATAATATTTGGAATAGATTTAATTTTAGAAACTGCATTCATAGGGCAAGCAGAAACTCCTGCATTTGACAGGAGTTCAAAACAATTCACATCATCACCAATATATGCAATTTCATCTAGGGAAATATTTTCCTTTTCACACAAATCCTTAACAATTTGTAATTTATCCTTTGCACCATGAAAATCAAAATCCAAACCAAGTTTCTTAGCTCTTCTTCTATTTAACTCTCTATCTTCTGTTGTAAGTATTCCTACTTTAATACCTGTTTTTTGTAATAACTGAAACCCCATTCCATCATAAGTACAGAACTTTTTAAACTCATCTCCATTCTCAGTATAGTACATTCCCGCATCTGTCAAAACTCCATCTACATCAGATAAGAAGATTTTAATCTTTGAAAAATCTGGAGTTTTATCTTTCAAAATAAACTTTTTCATTAATGATTCAGCAACAATCCAATCTTCTGGCTCATCAATTTCAGTATAAGTAAATTCTGGCATTTTGTAAGTAGTAATATCTCCAGAAATTCTGTTTTTTGTTTTTTTAATATCTGCAACTGAAGAAATATAAAAAGCTCCATTTTCAATTAAAGTACCTTCAAAATCTTGTCTTCTTGGTCTGTTGTAAATATCGTAATTCAGGGCTTTTCCATCTCTCCAAGAAAATCTTTTTGATTCGCAACAGCTCAGGACAGAATCATGTTTATCAAATAATTCTAACCCTTCATTAAAATGATTTTTCTGAGTAAAAGGTGAAGTAGCCTGAACCAAAATGAAAGTGTCAGAATCTGATAATTTTACACTATCTA
>Ga0206677_10001887_pt1 | contig 19068 bp, 16 predicted proteins | sample M130m12015metaG_FD_155475 | JGI IMG/M metagenome (GOLD analysis project Ga0206677, IMG submission 155475) | Ammonia-oxidizing marine archaeal communities from Monterey Bay, California, United States - M1 30m 12015 | ecosystem: Environmental > Aquatic > Marine > Intertidal zone | place: USA...
GTAATAAAGTTTCCCATGATTCATATATTTAAAAAAACTTTCACTTTTTCTTATATGGCTAACTAACCTCTCCAATCAATTCATATTCATTAACCTCTGAAATTTTAACTTGAACAAAATCTCCTTTTTTAGCTTTACCGTTTATATGAACAATATTATCTATTTCTGGTGAATCAAACTCGGTTCTTCCAATACTTACTTTCTCACCAACCTCATCGACAAGGACTTTAAGAGTTTCGCCAACAAATAGTTCATTTTTCTCAAGACTTATATCATGCTGTATTTCTAAGATTTGATTTTTGCGATAGTCTTTGACTTCTCTGGGAATATTATCATTATGAGCCTCTGCAGTTGTACCTTCTTCTTCTGAATAAGTAAAAACGCCTAGCCTATCAAACTCCATTTCTCTTACAAAATCAGATAAAGACTCAAAGTCCTCCTCTGTCTCGCCGGGATAACCAACAATTAATGTGGTGCGCAATGCAATATCCGGGATAGCACTTCTAAGACGCTCAATACGGTTACGAATACCATCTTGCCCTAAACCACGCTTCATAGATTTTAACACTTTATCAGAGGCATGTTGTATTGGCATATCAAGGTATTTGCAAATATTTTCAGATTCAGCTAGAGATTCAATAATACCCTGAGATAGATGTGCTGGATGGGCGTAATGAACACGTATCCATTCTATATCTTTGATAGTATTTAACTCTTTCAAAAGATGACTTAGGTAGACTTTTCCAGGCAGGTCATATCCATAAGAAGTACTATCTTGAGCGATAACAAGGAGTTCTTTAGTACCATTAGCAACAAGCTTTTCTGCTTCTTCCATAATAGAAGGTATCGTTCTACTTTTTTGCAACCCTCGCATAAGAGGAATACTACAGAACGAGCAAGCATTATCGCATCCTTCTGCAATCTTAAGATAAGCGTAATGATTTGGTGTCATTAGAGAACGAAAAAATAATGGATCATCTTTTGCATAATCTTTTCCAGTTAAAAAACTGACAATTTGCTTATGGTCATTACTTCCGAAAATACGATCTACTTCAGGTATTTCTTTTTTAAGTTCTTCTGGATAGCGTTCAGAAAGGCAACCCATTACTACAAGCTCTTTTAAGGCACCTTCTTTTTTCATTTCAGCAGCTTGGAGAATTGTATCGACAGACTCTTCACGAGCAATATCTAAAAATCCGCATGTATTAACAACAATCGTATCTGCTTCTTCAATATTGCTGGTAAGTGACACATTTGTTTTTTGAAGACCACCAAGGAGAATCTCTGAGTCTACAAGGTTTTTTGCACAGCCTAAGCTGATCATATTTAATTTTTTATTTTTATCAGTCATTACATCTCATCATTTGAAATTTCTAAAAGGCTATCGATATAGGTCAAAGCGTTAAATCTTTCTAAATCCTCTAATGTTTCACCATATCCAATATATTTAACTGGAACATTCGTCTCTAAATAAAGTGGAAAAAGAATACCTCCTTTCGCAGTACCATCTAATTTTGTTAAGATAGCACCATCTAGGCTACAGTGTTTATTAAACTCTTTTGCTTGAACAAGAGAATTTTGCCCTAGATTAGCATCTAAAGTTATCAAAGTATTCACATTAAAATCAGAAAAACGAGTATCAATTAAACGATACATTTTTTTTAATTCTAGCATCAGGCTTTCACTATTGTGTAGTCTTCCAGCAGTATCCACTATAACCACATCATTGTTATTAGCTTGTGCGGATCGGAGTCCATCAAAAAGAACAGCACTAGGTTCTGAGGTCTTCTCATTACAAATTAGCTTACAATCAATTCTATTGCTCCATATTTGTAATTGTTGAACAGCTGCAGCTCTATACGTATCTGCAGCAATGAGCATAACATTTTTACCAGATTTTTTATATTTATCTGCTAGTTTTGCAGCAGAAGTTGTTTTTCCTGTTCCATTTACACCGACAATCATAATTATTTTTGGTTTAATTGTCTCTTCAGATTCGTCTTCTTTTTGGATTACGGACAACAAATATTTTTTTATATCATTCAACGGGTTTTGTGATTTATTTTTCTTAATTACATCCAAGACTTTTTCCACGGTACGGAACCCCATATCCGTTTGTAAAAGTTGTTCTTCAAAATCTTCTAATACTTCTTCATTTAAACCTTTTTTTATTAATGTAGAAAGGGTTGTAGAAAATTTGGATCGAGTCTTTTTTAGAATTTTAAAAAGTTTATTAAACATGTGCATTTCTTATGGATTGAATAAATTCTTTTAAGTACAAATAGAAACTTACTGTTAGAAGAAAAAAAGCTACATATATGGATGTCATTTTCAACCATGGTAAAGCCGTAAATTCAAAAATATGTAAGAAAATACCAAGTGCGGTGATATTCACAGACCATTTTCCCCACCAGTTAGAGTGCAAAATCATGTATTCATAATTAATACAGTATATTGCAAATCCTGCTATAATTACATGTCTTATTAGATAAAAATAAAAAAACCATATAGGAAATTTATCAATACCAACTAGGTAAACTAGGACAGAAATAATTACAATAAAATCTGCTGCTGGATCGATCCATTTTCCAAAATGTGTGACCGCTTTTGCTCTTCTGGCAAAGTAGCCATCAAGCGCATCTGATAATGCCGCCATGAGTATAAGAATCCCTGTAATCCAATTCCACCTAGGATTAGCCATACTGTAAATAATTGGAATTGCAGATAAGGCCCTAAGCATGCTTATAAAATTTGCTAAAGTAATAATTCTACTCGGATCTGTAATTTTTATTATTTCTGAAGTGTTTTCTTTTTTACTATTCAACATTAGGTCCTGAAATTCTATTTTTATCAAAGTCTATAATATTATCACAAATTGATTGTGCAAATTTCTTGTCATGTGATATGATTATGAAATGCTTACTTATCATCCCTTCCTTTAAGAAAGACCTCAATAGAACCCTTTGATTCCAACCTAAACCAAAACTAGGTTCATCTAAAATCAAAACATCAAAATTACAATTTGATAACATCACAACTAAGGATAGGCGAAGAATCACCCATGGTATCTCAATACCATTGAAGTCCTTTATGTTTTTCCATTCTATTCCAAATCGGTTAAGGTCATTTTCAAATGTACTTTGGTTTTTTGAATTAAATAATTTTAAGTCTATTAGTTTGTTCAAAAAAACAAATAATTTATCCAGCAAAAGCAAATTCTCTGGAAATTGATCTAGATAACCAATTTTAAGGTCTTCTTTTTCATTAATATGAAGCCTGACACTTCCTTTTTTTGGTTTGAAGTCTTTAAAACAAAAACCTGCAAATGTAGTTTTCCCAGACCCATTATCACCTATTAATCCTAAACATCTGGAATTTAAAATATCCATTGAAAATTCTTTAAAAATATTCTTTCCATTATCATAACTAAAACTGATGTTATCTATTTCGAGACTCAAATAACCATTCGGGTTTAAAAGAAACTCATGATTTTTTTTTTCATAAGATATAATTTCTTTCATTGCATCTTTATTTAGAATCCATTTCCCTTTGCATTTAAATTGCAGGTCATCATAATCTGACGTGCACCAAATTATAATACCTTCATTTCTCTTTGCCCAATTACTTAAAATATCTAAAGAATAAACTTTGTTTTTATCCGACAAGAAAGACAACCCATCATCAATTAATAATATTTTTCTTTCAAGCTGAGTTGCAGTGATAATATTTAAAAGTTCTTTCTCTCCTCCTGATAAAAAACCAGGATTCATATCAGTTTTAATAGTCTTTGGAAGTTGCGCAATAGCCCCTTTAACAATTGTATCAAGCTCTTCTGTTGTTTTCTGAATACATTCTCCGTTAAAGGAGAGTTCGCTTTTTACTGTCCTACAAACTATTTGATTATCTGGATTTTGATCAATCAAAAAACTCTCATAATCTGATGTTTTTAGATCAACAGTGAAATTATTATTTTTATATTCATGATTAGGGATAAAAGAATTAAGAAAATGACTTTTCCCAACTCCACTTTCTCCGTAAATGATATAGATACCACTAGAAAAAATAAAATCTTTTTTTTCTGTTGTGAATTTATCAAACAATAAGGAAAATTTTAATTCAGCCATCTATGATTTTTTTAATTATTTTTTGTGTTGCACCAAGATTACTTTCGATAATACTTCTTGAGCTTTGACTAGCTTTAATTATTCTTTTCTCATCCTTAATTAGTTTATCTAGAATTAGAAAGAAATCATTACTGTTTTGGATAAGAAAACCACCTCGATTATTGATTAATTGTTCTGCCTCTGGCGCATTTTGGTTTCTAGGACCAAAAATTATGGGCAATTTAGCGATAGCAGGCTCCATAAGATTATGAATCCCAGTGGAAAAACCACCACCTACATATGATATTTTACTAATCCAATAAAGATTTGCTAATAGACCAATCGATCTAATAATAGTAACTTTTTGATTGGGTATATCTTTATGGTTTCCCGTAAATAATACCGGTTTAATTCCTCCTTTGTTGAATTGTTTTTTAATATTTTCTATTGGCTTAGGATCTAAATCATGGGGGACGTACAATACATTCCAACCGGAATTAAGATTCAATAATTTAATAAGAGATGGAATCACCACTTTATCATCTTCCTCGTGAGAGCTTGCAATAATTATGGTATCTTTTCTCTTTAAAATATCAATTTTGGGTATATCAACATTTTTTTGCTCAAACTCATCTTTTACAAAATCAAAGCGCGGGTTGCCTAAAGTATAAATATCAGGAATTTCCTCGACACCATTCATCAAGCTTCTTAGTCTTACCTCATCATTAGAAGTGATGGTATATATTGAATTCAAAAGTCTATAAAACGATTGATAGAAGGATTTCAAAATTATATTATTTTTTTTTGAAACAGATGGAATTCTTAATGAAGTTAAAATGGTTGTAATATTATAGTATCGTGATAAAAATAATAAATTTGGCCACAAATCATAGGATGAAAAAATAATTTTATCCGGCTTAATTATTTTGAAAGCACTTATTATGGACCAAATAAAATCAAAAGGTAAATAAAACTTCAAGTGATATAACTCATTCTTTACATTATTGTATCCAGACGGAGAAGAAAAGCTTACTATTCGAGTTATTTGCGGGTTGTTCTTTTTTAAAAAGCTTAATATGGGAGCAATTTGATAAAATTCACCAAGACTAGAAACATGAAACCAGTATACTTTATTTAAATGTTCTTGAGAAGAAAAATATCTATCAAGAATTTTGATAGAATGAAACTTTCCAATAAAACTATCTTTTATTTTTTTATTAAAAAAGGAAGTAAAGAGTGCAATTATAAAAAATAAAGGATAAAAAAATAAGTTATACAGAATGATCCAGAAGTAATGCATTATTTAAGCTTCAGGTATTGTTCGCAAGACTTCATCTGGTGAGATAGAATCCATACATATTTGATTTTTCCGGTAACATTTAGCTTTACCATTTTGAGAACAAGGCCTACACCACAATTCCTTATCTACAACAGTCGAAGTTCCCAAGTTTACACCAGCTCCAGTTTGTCGAGAAGTTGGACCCAATATCATTGTTACTGGCTTACCTAGTGATTCAGCAGCGTGCGTAAGACCTGTATCACTTCCAAGAACATAATCTGCAATAGACAATATACACAGAGCTTCTCTAAGAGTTGTTTTTCCGGCAAAGTTGTGTACTTTTTTTGATCTTTTTTTTATATCAAAACAAATTTTATCACTATCAGAACCTAATAGAATAATATCCTTTTCAACTTTATCAATGAGTTCAATGTACTTATCCAGTTTCCATTGTTTTTGTTTCCAAGCTGCACCTGGAATAATCACAATAAAGTGACTAGAGATTCCAGTATCCTTTAACTTTTCTTTCATTGAGTTAATTTCATTTTCAACGAGTCTTAAATGCGTTTTTGGAATCTGTTTATGTGTGTTCCATATTAGTGTTAAAGATTCATGATACATTTTTAAAGTTGAAAAATCTTTGGAAAAAGTATCTAAATGAAATCTAAATAATAAAAACCTACTTAATCTTGGCTTTTTGACCCTAAATAACTCTGCACTCGTATTGAGGCATAATATTTTGGACCTTAAGGAACTATGCAAATCAAAAATTAAACTATAGTTTTTATTTTTAAGATAACTTCTAAAACTATAAAGTTCTGACAATGAAGCTTTTTTTGATAGAGTCATTAGGGCATCAATATCAGGATGGAATTCTAATAAAGAAGAAAAGACATCAAGTGTTAGAAATGTTATTTGAGCTTCTGGATATGCGGTTCTGATTGTTTTTAACGGCGATGTTGCCAGTACTATATCACCGATAGAACTAAATCGGATGATCAGAATTTTCTGATCATATTTCATCGAATTTATTTAACTCTATTACTATTGAAAGAAACAATATCTATCAATGATTTTTTATAATCAGATTCAGGATAAAATGAGATTGAGTCTATTGCTTTTTTTGAATATTCTTCTAATTTTTGGCGAGCATATTCAAATCCGCCAGCCTCATCAACGATGTTTTTAATTTCAGTTAAAACTGAATTATTTTTTTTCTTAATACTTAATAGTTTATTCAACTTTCTCTTTTCTGATTTACCCATATTGGATAAGGCGAAAATTAAAGGTAAGGTTTTCATATTTTTTTTAATGTCTCCACCACTATTTTTACCTGTATCACTTTCAGAACCCATTAAGTCGAATAAATCGTCTTTAATCTGAAATGCCATTCCTAAGGATTCTCCATAATCATGAGTTGCTTTCCTATCTTTAGGTAACTTAGATGTTGTGATAGCTCCTAGCTCACAGCTAGTAGCTATTAGCGATGCAGTTTTTTGACTAATCATATTAAAATATACTTCTTCTGTCATTGAACCTGTTATACTTTTCTCAAGTTGAAGAATTTCACCAGCACTTAATTTTTCAGCTGTATTAGAAATTTTTTCTAAAGCATCAAAATCTCTAATTCCTATCATATTAATTAATGCTTTACTTAAAATAAAATCACCCATTAAAACTGATATTTTGTTTTTCCAGATCCTATTTATTGAAGGTTTCCCTCTTCTTTTAGTCGCATCATCTACAACGTCGTCATGAATTAAAGTAGCAACATGAAGAAGTTCCATCATTGCTGCAGCTCGGTAAGTATTTTGATTTGGCTCGTCAATTAATCTAGCTGATAATATAGTTAATATTGGTCGAATATTTTTCCCTCTATTCCTAACCATATATTTAGAAATCGTATTAATTAAAGTAACATCAGAAGATAATGCACGATCAAATTCTATTTGGAAAATTTTTATATCTTCAGCTATCGAAGAGGTAATGTTTTTAAGGTTTAATAAGTCCTTATGCATATCAATTTAAAATTACCATTATTTAACATTATTATTCAATCAGCTTCTATCTCTATTCACAAGCCAAGACACACCAATACTCAGTTCATATAAAAAAATTAATGGAAACGCCATAATTATCATGGATACTGGGTCAGGAGGAGTAACAAAAGAAGATAGAACTAATATTACAATAATCGAGTGTCTTCTATAATGCCTCATAAATGGTGGAGTTAGTAAACCAATTATAGACAATATTAATGAGACTACTGGAAGTTGGAATATTAATCCAGCTCCTATGAGTAGCCATGTTAAAAAACTAAAATAATACTGAATTGAAAAGTTGTTCTCAACATAACCTTCACTTATTCCACTAAAAAATTCAAGAGAGAATGGTATTAAAATATGATAGCCAAATAAGACACCTATAATGAAAGAAAAAAAAGAGAAAAAAACAATTGGAATAGCATATTTTTTTTCATTTATTTTTAAACCAGGAGCAACAAATTTCCAAAATTGATAAATAAGAATTGGTAACGACAAGATACAACCTGAGGCAAATGCAATAAACCATTTTATAAGAAACATACCTTGGACAGATAGAACTTGAAGATTGATCGGAACTGATGTTTTCATGGTTGGTCGAAGTAGAATATTCATTATATAATCCATATAATTAAAAGATAGAATAGATCCAATTAAAATAGCAAAAATAGACTTTATTAACCTCCATCTAAACTCTTCCAAATGGTCAAAAAAACCCATTTCGTGATCATTTGTATTTTCCATCGTATTATTCAGATAAAATCTGCTGGATTACCCAATTTATATTTAAACTCTTTGAATCACTCAATTTTAATACTTTTTTAAGCTTATCTTTTTTATTCGATGTCCAAAATACTTTTCCAAGGTATTCAGAAACCTTATTATACACCCTGTCTTTCGATCTAGAAATCCTTCTTTGTTCTAAGGTACCATTGTCTTTCATTAGCATTAACAAATTTTGAATACCAAGATATAGTTCTGCAATACCAATACTTTTTGTTGAAACAACATTAAAGACTTCAGGTTCTTTCCTATTATTTTTTGAGAAATAATGTAAAATATTTTTCAAAAGGGAAGCCAGTTTATTCGCACCACTCCTATCAGATTTATTGACAACGAAAATATCGGCTATTTCAATCAATCCCGCCTTCATTAGTTGTATTTCATCTCCAGATTCAGGAACAAGAACTACTATTGTAATATCAGCAGCAGAGGCAATGTCAATCTCGCCTTGACCAACTCCAACAGTTTCAAATATAATAAAATCTTTACCGCTAGCTTCAAGTACATCACTTACATCTTGTGATTTATGCGCTAATCCTCCTAGATCACCATGACTACCCATACTTCTAATAAAAACACGGTCATCCCACATATATTTATTCATCCGAACCCTATCTCCCAAAAGAGATCCTCCAGTAAATGGACTTGTAGGATCAACAGCAATAATCCCAACCGTTTTTCCATTGGCAAGAATAGTTTCGATCAATTCATTAGTTAGAGTACTTTTACCCGCGCCGGGAGGCCCTGTTATCCCGATCCTGATACTTTTTTTATTTGAATTTAAATCTTGAAGTGGACTTTTTTCTAATAATGGTGCGTTTTCAACTAATGTAATTAACCTTGAAATACATACATGATCATTATTTCTAACACCTTTCAGTAATTCTTCGGTCATTTATGAATCGAATTCTTTAACAAATTTTTTATAACTTATTATAATCAGTAGCCTACCATCTCTTTTTATAAATTTTTCTTTTTCTAGTAAGTTGAGTGCACGAGAAACAGTTTCTCGGGAGGTCCCTGCCATGTTGGCAATGTCTTGTTGAATTGGTATTTTTTGAATATTCACTTGACCATTTTTTATTACGCCTTGATCATCAGCAAATCTTAGTATGCAGAGTGCAATTCTTTTTTCAGCATCGCTTAGTGATAAGCTAGCTATATGGCGATCACTTTTTCGAAGCCTATGAGCCATTTCTTTTAATAATTGAATTGCGATTTGTGGATAATCATGCAGAACTGTTAAAAAGTCTTTCCTATTTAAAGTCAACACTTCTGTTTTTTCTAGTGCAATTATATTGGCCGAACGTGATTCACCATCTAAAAGTGCCATTTCACCAAAAAATTCACCTTGATTAAGTATAGCTAAAATAACTTCTCGACCATCTTTACTTAATCGAGTTACTTTAACGCTACCTTCTCCAACAAAAAAGCATTGCTCGCCATCAGAATCTTCCATGAAAATCATACTACCGGGCTCATAGTGCTTTGCTTTCATCTTTTTTGAGATGTAGCCTAATTCTTTTTCACTTAAATCATAAAACAGTGCAACTGATCGCAGTAATTCAATTTTATTCATATACAAAAATACAGATAACAGACTTTATTTCAAATTTTATAACTAGACTTGTTTATTATTTGTGTTCTCATAATTTTTAATCACAGATTGCAAACACCTTATTGACAAGGGAAATCATTAAAGTGTAATTTAATAGGCTTTAAAACAAAGGAAAATACAAAATGGATAGACATCCTCAACAAATAAAAAGAGAAAGACAAGATATTAAAAGAAGAGCTCGAAACGTTGACGCTCTTTCAAAGCTTAGAACAAACGTAAAAAAAGTTTTAGCAACTACAAATAAAGTAGAAGCTGAACCAGTTTATAAAACAGCTGTCAGCGTTATAGATAGAGCTGTTAATAAAAATTTAATTCACAAAAATACTGGATCAAGAAGAAAAGCACAAATTGCAAGACATTTTAATACTTTGAAATAATACCTTTCTAAGATTATCCGTCAGACACCTGATAATTAGGTGCCTCTTTTACAATTCTAACTTCATGAGGGTGGTTTTCTTTAACGCCAGCTGCTGTAATTTGAACAAATTGAGTATTTGTGCCAAAGCTCTCAATATTTTCACAACCACAATAGCCCATTGATGATCTAACACCTCCAATCAATTGATGGATCGTATTTCGTACCGGACCTCGAAAAGGAACCATACCCTCAATACCTTCTGGAACTAATTTTGTTGATTCAGCTCCTTCTTGAAAATATCTATCTCCACTACCTTTTTCCATAGCGCCCATTGAACCCATACCTCTATATGACTTATATTGCCTTCCTTCGTATAAAATTGACTCCCCAGGGCTTTCATCCATACCAGCTAACATACTTCCCAGCATAACTGAATCTGCCCCAGCAGCTAAAGCTTTAGCAATATCTCCACTATATCTAAGACCTCCATCAGCAATAACTGGAATACCTTCCTCCCTAGCTATATCTACAGCGTCAATAATGGCTGTTAATTGCGGCATTCCAACACCCGCAATAACTCTAGTAGTGCAACTAGCACCGGCTCCGATACCAACTTTTACGGCATCAACACCAGTATCGATCAATGCTTTGGTGGCATCGCCAGTTGCCACATTACCAGCAATAATCTCTATATTGGAATATTTATTTTTAATTTCAGATATTGCTTTTAGAACTCCTTTAGAGTGACCATGAGCTGTATCTATTATTATAACATCTACATCTACATCTGATAAAGCCCCAGCTCTTTCAAGAGAATCATTTGAAATACCGATAGCGGCACCAACTCTCAATCTTCCATTTTTATCTTTACACGCGTCAGGATAATCTTCATTTTTTTGAATATCTTTAACAGTAATTAGACCCGTTAAATTATTTTCATCATCAACTACTAAAAGTTTCTCAATTCTATGTTTCTGAAGAATTTCTTTTGCTTTTTCTAAGGAAGTACCAACGGGTACAGTTACTAAATTTTCTGAAGTCATTCTCTCTGAAATATTTAAATTATTATTTGTTTCAAAACGAATATCTCGGTTCGTGATAATTCCAACTAAATTCCCATCTTCTTTGACAACTGGAAGACCACTAATTTTATATTCAGACATAATTTTTCTAGCCGCTTTTATAGAAGATCCTTCATTAATTGTAATTGGATTAAGGATCATTCCACTTTCTGACCTTTTAACACGATCAACCATATTAGATTGATTTTCAATGGATAAATTTTTATGAATTACACCAATTCCACCAGTTCGTGCAAGTGCTATAGCCATTTCAGTTTCAGTAACAGTATCCATTGCAGCACTCAAAATAGGAATATTTAATTTGATTTTATTGGTTAATCGGGTATTCAGATTCACATCTCTTGGTAAAATACTAGATTTCTGAGGTACCAAAAGTACATCATCAAAGGTATATGCATTTTTGAATGGTGGGCGATTTTTCACTTTTACTCCATCGTAATATTTTGTTCTATAGTGCTTAATAAATTACCAGATTTTATATAATCTTTTAACGTTTTTATTTCATTAGATAATGAACGGTCTCCGTCATTAAAATAGCATTTATCAGAAAGAGATTTAATTACTTTTTTTGTACCTTTACCAGACTTCATATTAGAACACCCAATAAAGTTAGCTGCACCAGAAACCAGTAATTCAATTGCTAATATAGTAGCTATGTTATCTTGTATTTGCAGCAACTTCAATCCAGCCCAAGGTGCCATACTAACTAAGTCTTCCTGACCTGCAGACGAATTAATTGAGTCGACACTAGCTGGATGCGCTAAAGTTTTATTCTCAGATGCTAAAGCTGTTGCAGTTACATGTGCAATCATATATCCAGATTCAAGACCAGGGTTTTTCGTCACAAAAGGAGGAAACCGACCTTCGACACCTTTCATGAAAAAATGAGTACGTCTCTCAGATATAGCCCCTAATTCACAAAAAGCGATTGATATAGAGTCTAATGCTTGTGCTACATGTTCTGCATGAAAATGCCCAGAACTAACTACTGAGCCATCTTTCATCACTAAAGGATTATCACTGACACTATTGATTTCATTATTAATAATTTTAGAAGCATTATAAAAAGTATCTCTAGAAGCGCCATGGACATGAGGGATACACCTAAAGCTGTAAGGGTCTTGTACTTTCCCACAATCATTATGAGAATTAACAATTTCACTATTTTCCAATAAACTAAATATATTTTTTGCTGATTCTCTTTGTCCTGGGTGCATTTTAGCTTCATGAATTTCTTTTTGAAAAACCTGTACGCTTGAAAAGCTATTTTCAACAGAAAGTCCACCTACAATATCTGATGACTTAATTAGACTTTGACCTTCAAGTAGCGTTTTTATGGCAATAGCTGTAGAAACTTGAGTACCATTAATTAAGCTTAAACCTTCTTTTGGAAAAAGCTCTAATGGCTTGATATTCAAACTATTTAAGACATCTATTGATTTACATATTTTATTCTTATAGTAAACATTGCTTTCTCCAATAAGTGCTAAAGCCATATGCCCCATTGGAGCGAGGTCACCACTTGCACCAACAGAACCTTTTTCAGGTATTACTGGTAAAATATCATTATTGATGAATTCAATTATTTTTTCGGCGACATCTAATCTTACGCCGCTGTAACCTTTCGCATAAGTCAAAAGTTTCAAATATAAGATCGTTCTAACGATGCCATGTTCAAAGGGAACGCCTGAACCTGAGGCATGACTTCTTACTAAGTTTTTTTGTAACTGCTTCTGATTATTTTCATCTATTAAAACATTACTTAGTTTACCAAAACCGGTATTTACGCCATAAATAATCTCTTTTGTTTTTAATTTTTCTAAAAAAAGACTATGCGATCTAAGAATATTATCACGCGCTTCGGATGACAAACTAACGACAACAGGACCGTTGAAAAATATCTTAAAATCTATGAAAGAAATGGGTGTTAGTCCTATAATAGCTGTATTCATAGTGTAATTTAAGAATTACAATATGTTTTAAACAATAACTCTTAATACTATCTAATTGAGTCCATTTCAGAAAATGTTTCAATTTCTACTGGTAGTGATTTACTAAAAATAGTACCATATCTTTTCAAAACAATTCGGTTATCAAGGCATATAAATCTTCCTGCATCGTAGCTTGTTCTTATCAGCCTCCCAAATCCTTGTCTGAAACGAATAGCTGCTTCAGGAAGATTATATTCCATAAAGCTATTTCCACCTTGTCTATTGATATATTCAGAATATGATTTAACCAAAGGCTCACTAGGAACATCAAAAGGTAATTTGACAAGGATAAGAATTTCAAGTAGGTCTCCAGGTAAGTCCACTCCCTCCCAAAAACTATTAGTTCCAAAAAGAATACCATTATCTTTTTGATGCATACCTTTTATAATTGCAGGTCTAGATGCACCCTTAATTTGAGCAAAGAGTGGTAGATCCCTTCCACCTGGCTTTTCTTTTAGATAGGAGGCTGTCTGGGTTAAAGCTTTAACTGAAGTGAATAAGACCATAATTCTTTTTGATAAAGTTTTATGCAAATGAAAGACCAAATCACCTATGCTAGTTGGGTCATTTGAAATTTCACGGTTTCCACCATATTGATGGTAAATAACTTGCTCATTATAATGAAATGGGCTTAAGAACTCTTTTTTGATTATATTAGTATTTTGGTCAATTCCAATTCTTTTTAAAAAGTAGCCGAACGAATCTTGGATTTTTAGTGTTGCTGAGGTTAGTACGCAATTTTCAATTCTTTGGAAAAATGTGGTGTTTATTGTTTCTGAAACATCTACCAAGGATGAGTGCATTGAAATCACAAGTTTTTCTCGATTCGTTCTTGGAGACTTAAAGTCACCTTCGAGCCAATAGACGTATTCCGGATCATGATTTTCAGTTAGATGAATAAGCGATTTTAGTAATGAGTTACAAACCTCCAAAGAACGTTCAAGTGTTGAATGTAAAGAGGGAAAGTCTTTTTTCTTATTATCTATTTCTAAAATTGTTTTCCTTAGGATATCAATGCTCGAAAAAATAGTTGTAAGACACTTTTTCATTTCTCCTAATTCTAAATCTAAATGCCTGTATAACTTTTCAACACTTCCAACTATAGGTTTATCTTGATATGATTTTTCAGTTGAAAATTTATTTTTATTATCTTCTCTAAACTCTTTCATGAAATTTTTTAGACATTCATAAGATTCTTTTACGGCTTCTTTCAATGCATCTCTTTGAGGACCAACATCTTTATTAACATCACTAATTTTATTTATAATATTATTCCAACGTGATGATCTGGTAAAAGCTGGATCAATAGTTTGCAACAAATAGTTAACCTGCTGTTCATTCCACTCAACTCTAAATTGATCATAAGCTGATTTAACTAGATTATGAGCTTCATCAATAATCACATTTTTATAATCTGGTAAAAAGCCAGGTTGCGCAACATCCGTCATTAAAAGGGAATGATTTACAATAATGATATTAGCATGAAATAGATTCTTTTTTAGCTTTCCGTAATAACATCCATCATTTTTTTTGCATAGATCCCCTGTGCAAAATCCAGGCTCACTGCTTATAAGAGACTGTAACCATGTTCTTCTGGAGTTATAGAAACCAGAACATTCAGAGAGATCACCTGTTTTAGTCCAATGCATCCAAAATACTATGGGCAGTAAAGCCTCTAAATCTTGAACTTCAATAGTTCTTGAATCGGATATCAACCAATTTAATCTAGTTTTACATATGTAGTTTCTTCTACCTTTAAGCATAATTGCTTTTATGGGTACATCCAGTGCTTTTGATAATTGTGGAAGATCTTTATAAAACAACTGGTCTTGGAGCGGCTTCGTGTGGCATGCAATAATTGTTGGTCCTTCAGAATCTAAAAAAGATGAACTTTTATAAGCTCCAAATAAATAAGCCATTGATTTACCAAGTCCAGTACCAGCTTCGATTACGCCAATTTTTGAGTTATCGACAAGGACATTTTCAATTAACTCAGAATATTTAATCTGATTGGGTCTTTCCTCAAAATTGGGATGTACGCTACTTAATAAACCTCCATTTCCAAATACCTCTTTAGCTGTAATTGAAGAAAGGTCATTATTTCCTTCTGCGCTAAATGTACTTTTGTTGAAAACACGTTTATTAGTATTCTTTCGCAACCCTTGATTTAGTTCACCTCTTTTTGTCAGTTCATTGCCTAAATTTATATACAACTGTTGATTTGGTATCTTTGAACCTTTTAGCATCGAATTAACTTTTGAAATTAACTCTAAGGGATAATTCGCCAATTCATCTAACATCTCTAAAAAAATTAATCCTGTATTTTCAGTATCTTTCTCTGCTCTATGAGATCCCTCAGAAGATAAACCAAAATACTCTGATAATGCTCCAAGGTTAAAAACAGGTTGCTGAAAGAATAAAGTCCTAGCAAGCTGCAATGTATCATACCTTTCGAACTTAGGCGCATCACGACCAAGCCTTTCACACATTTTTATTAAAAACTTTTGGTCGAAATGTATGTTATGTGCGACAAGTGGTGATTTTCCAATAAAACCTAATAAATCATCAATGACCATTTCTTCTGTTGGAGCATTTCTAACCATTTTATTTGATATACCTGTTAATCTAGTAATCATAGCAGAAATCTTTTTTTCAGGATTAATTAATTGAACAAATTTTTTGGTGATTTCTCCATTTTCAAATCGGATAGCAGCAACTTCAATTACGCGATCTTGCGATGAATCAAGGCCTGTCGTTTCAAAATCAAATGCTGTGAAAGTAGATAGGTTTAATAGTTTTAGTAATTCAGATCTTTTCAAAATATCTCCATTTAGGAAAAAAGGATTTTAAAATAAAATAGAGGATTAGATAATTCTTCTTTCGGAATTTCATGTGCAAGCATTCCAGCTATAATATTTTGTACCTCTTCATTACGTGCTGCTCTATTAATGACAAAATTCAAAAGAAAACTAGACTTAGCTATACTTTGAAGGCGAGTACTAGTATTTAATTCTTTTCCAATTTCATCCCATAATAACTTGTCATATTCTGAAAAGGATTTTTTAGTAAAATTATTTTTTCTTTTTGATTCTGATAATACTTTCATTGCGTATTTTCCTGAAACCATAGCGTTGCCTATACCCTCACCCGTAAAAGGATCTATTATTCCTGCAGAATCACCGATCAACATAAAACCATCACCATGGTTTCTTCTGTGAATACTACCACATGGAAGATTCCATCCTTTTGGTTTTTCAAGTTGAATCGCATTCTCAAATCGACTTTTAAAAGGTCCAGAATTTGTAACCTGATTAAGAATTTGCTGGAGAGTTCTATTATCTCTTTTAGCATAATTTTTACTCAAACCAATTCCTATGTTTGCTTTACCTTCTCCAATTGGAAATAACCAAAAATAACCAGGATTAACTTCTTTTATATAGTGGAGCTCAATTTGATCACTTAGACCTTTTACTCCAGAGTAGTAACATCGGATTGCAATAGAAGTATGCTCAATATCCATTTCGTAAAGACCTAATTTTCGAGCAACTATTGAATTTGTACCATCAGCTCCAATAACTACAGGAGCTTTTATTTTTTCATCTTTTCCATTTTTATTTTTCCCTACTATTCCATTGATTTTACCATGTTCATAGAGAATATTGCGGACGGTAAAATTTTCTTTTGTGTCTGATACTGTTTTAACTTTTTGGAATAAATAGTTATCAAAAATCAACCGTGGTATAACATAGCCCTTTTTGTTTGACTTTTTTAGATCCAAATCAAACTGTTTATAACTTGGGCTTCCGAAAGTGATTCTATTAATATCAGCTCCATCAAGATTTTCGATTTCTTTTAGTAAATCAAGCTCTCTCATAATTCGGATACATTTTCCGGATAAAGCATCTCCACAAATTTTGTCTCTTGGGAAATTAGATTTATCTAAGACAATAGTTTTTAAACCGTAATGTTTTGCATAAAGTGCAGCTGCAGATCCAGCGGGTCCTCCTCCTACAATAATAGCATCATACATATTTACTCATCATCTAAAAAATCTACAGCAAAAGAAGGATAAGCTATTCCATATCTGAAGTAGTTAATTACTCTTAGAGAGAAGAATAAGGTGAAAGTAGGTAGAATAAACCATGGAGCTCTAACACATAAAAACATCGCAAATGTAAATAGAGGATAAAACCTAGCTCTTTGCATGTGACGTACATGATTTGGCCACAATAAAGCAATTATAGCATACGGTGATGAGACCATACCGGCAGTGCTTACTATAGGATCATCAAAAAATATTCCTAATATTACAGAAAACAACATCAGAGAGAAAGATATTGCAAGGATAAGATTTTTATTTTTCCATTGAACTATATCCCATGTACCATTTTTCTCATCAAGAATTAATTTGAATTGAAAAATCATCAAACATGAAACAAAAACAAGAAGATAAGGAATAATTAAGATTAAGGATGAGATGTTAATTTGTGTATCTAAAAAACCAAAAATAATTAAAAATAGTGCAACTATAGAATGCTTTAAAATCTCATTATTTGATAAAATTTTAATTCCAACTAGCCAAACTTTTTTAGGAAATAGGTATTTTATAAAAATAAAAGTAGCAAAAATTAATTTTATTAGGCCTGAAAATGAATCAGACCAATCCCAATAGATAAAACGGTCATTTGAATGCATTTTGACCACAATCCCAGCAACAACTAAAGTCCAAATAGAAAATAGATGAATCAATCCTAATTGATCAACCCTTTCTCCTGTAATTTTAAAGAATGGTTTCAAATTATTATATAAATTTGATTTTTTTGAGAACAATTTTTCTATTATCATTTTAACCTACTATAGCTTTCCCCGTAATCTCTAAAATGATCTCATTAAAAAGTATAAAACCAATAAGGAGCGCGGAGATTAAGAAAAATATTTTGAACATTAAGAGATCTTCTTTTGTACCAATAATTTTATGACCAAGCTCAGAAACAAAAGATTTAATACCCCATTCTTTTAAAACAAAAACAGCTGTCAAAAGGCCACCAAAAGGTAACATATATTTAGAGGACAACTCATCCATAAAGTCAAAAAAAGTTTTATCCATCCATGATGTTAAATTAATTCCACCACCCATTGATAATGAACAAAAAACTCCAACAATAGTAATTAAAGATCCAAAGACAAGTGTGGCTTTCTTTCTTGACCAACCCTTTTGATCTATCATATATGCAGTTACAACCTCAAGGATTGAAATAGCGGATGTAAGTGCAGCCATGAATAATAGAGAGAAGAATAAAGTACTCCAAATAGTTCCATAGGCCAATTGAGGGAAAATTGAAGGAAGTACAAAAAAGATTAATCCAGGGCCACCGGCAGGATCTGCTTTTAATGCAAAAACGGTGGAAAATATTGCGACTCCTGCAAGTAGGGCAATAAAAGTATCTAGAAAAATAACCCATAGAGCTGATTTTATGAGATTCTGATTTTTATTTAAATAACTACCATAAGTAATCATTGTCCCCATACCAAGACTTAATGTGAAAAATGAATGTCCTAGTGCAAGTACGATTGATGAGGCAGTTAAATCAGAAAATCTCGGAAAAAACAAGAACTTTAATCCTTCTACTCCACCAGGCATCATTAAACCTTTAATTGCCAAGGCAAATAAAAGAACAATAATAATCGGCATCATAACCTTTGACCAACTTTCTATGCCCTGCTTTACTCCATTAATGATTACAAGAATGCATAAAGCCATAAAAAAAATTTGAAAAAATACTGGCGACCAAGTTGATTGAATGAAATTAGT
>Ga0206677_10001893_pt1 | contig 19024 bp, 15 predicted proteins | sample M130m12015metaG_FD_155475 | JGI IMG/M metagenome (GOLD analysis project Ga0206677, IMG submission 155475) | Ammonia-oxidizing marine archaeal communities from Monterey Bay, California, United States - M1 30m 12015 | ecosystem: Environmental > Aquatic > Marine > Intertidal zone | place: USA...
GATCGTCGCGCGTGCGGCCCTTGGCAAACATTGAGATCACCTGCGGAATGGCAAAAAGACCAATTAGCGCAGGGATGATGTTGATGCCTCCCGCAAGTGAGGAATGGAAAATAAAGCGCTGTGTGCCCAAGATGTCGTCGAAACCGATGGTGGAAATCCAAAGGCCAATACATCCGGCCAGTAATCCCTTGATGACAGAGTTGCTGCCCAAAGTGCCAATGACAGTAACACCAAGGATCGCGATCCAGAAACTTTCACTCGGGCCAAAGACCAAGGCCCATTTGGCGAGGATCGGTGTGGCGAAGATCAGCAGGAGTACCCCGGCGACACCGCCAAAGAGCGAGGCCAAAAAAGACAATTGCAAGGCGCGTTTGCCATCCCCATTACGCGCCATTGTATGGCCATCCAATGTGGTGGCAATATTGGCTGGCGCTCCCGGAATTTTCAGCAAAATGGCACTGACCGCGCCACCCGCGACCGTCGAGGTGTACAGCGCTCCGAGCAAAATTAGCCCATGAGCGGGCTCCATCTTAAAGGTGAAAGGAATAGCCAAGGCCACCGCCATGGTGGGCGAAAGCCCCGGTGTGGCGCCAAGAATCAACCCAAAGATTGTGCCCAGCAACAGCATGCCAAAGGCCCAAAGGGTGAAGACATCGTCAAAGTAGTAAAGGAACTCCATCGGTGGTCCACATTTCAGTATTGTGCTTGACTTATTAAATTAAGCAATGAAAATAGTAATGCAAACGTTTTCATAAAATTTATCAAAATGAGGTTTTTATGACTTCAAAACAAGGTAATAAGGCTGATATTGTGGATGTCGCACGCCGTGCAGGCGTCTCAATTTCGACGGTTTCTCGCAGCTTTAACCATCCGAATTTGGTGAATCTTGCGACTCGCAAAAAGATTGAAAAATCCGTGAAGGCCCTGGGTTATATCCGCAATCGTGCGGCCCAGGCGATGCATGGGCGGCGCAGTGGTACGATTGGTTTGATCGTTCCTACCATTGATCATGCAATCTTTGCAGAGGTTATCCAAAGTTTTTCAGACGCGGTAGATCAGGCTGGCTTTACCTTGTTGATTGCCAGCCATGGGTTCGATCTGGAGCGCGAGTATGCCGTGTTACGAAAATTTCTTGAGCACCGGGTGGATGGGGTGGCACTGATTGGTCTGGATCACTCCGAACCGACCTTCCAGCTTTTAGACCAACAGGCCGTTCCGGTGATTTCTATCTGGAACTATGAAGAGGATAGCCGTATTTCCTGTGTTGGCGCTGCCAATAATGAGGCGGGGGAGATGGCCGCAAGACATATGCTCGATTTAGGGCACAGGCGCATTGCCTTGGTGTTTCCTAAGACTGTCGGCAATGATCGCGCGCGGGGAAGATTGGAGGGAGCTTTGACGCAATTGCGGCGCCAACAGGCTGAGCCGCCAGAAGCCTGGACCATACAGGCCCCTTATAATATCGCCGAAGCTAAGGAAGCCTGTAGCGCATTGTTTGATCTGCCGGAACGCCCCACCGCGCTTCTTTGCGGCAACGATGTAATCGCGCAGGGGGCAATTTACGCCGCTGTCCAGCGGGGTGTGCAGGTGCCAGAAGAGCTGTCTGTTTTGGGAATAGGAGATTTCAAAGGCAGTAAAGAGATGGAGCCGCCCCTGACCACGATCCATTTTCCGGCCGAAGAGATTGGCGGTTTGGCCGGGCGCGAAATGTGCGATTTAATTGCGCAGTCGGAAGACTTGAAATCTACGGGGCAGCTGGTGCGCAAAAAATGTCAGATCAGCTTGGCGGAGCGCGCAACCTGCCTGCAAGTGCGTCGTCTGCGCAGATCTGATCGGTGAAATATTGTGTAAAGTAAAATGGGATTTTCCGCAAAAAAGCTGAGCTGCCCCTTCCAATAAGGGCCGGTTGCGCTATCGTCCGCTAGAAGCCAAAATAAGTTCGGCTCACTATCTGGGAGAATAATATGAAGAATCTAGGAATGAAGACGGCTATTGCTGCATTGACCGTGGCCTTTGCTGGCGAAGCGATCGCGACAGAGTGGAATGTCTCTGTGTGGGGCAAGCGTCGGGCGTTTACCGAGCATGTTGAGAAGTTGGCCGAATTGGTTTCTGCGAAAACCAATGGCGAATTCACGATGAATGTCAGCTATGGGGGTCTGTCAAAAAACCGTGAGAACCTCGATGGGATTTCTATCGGGGCCTTTGAAATGGCGCAATTCTGTGCTGGCTACCATCCTGATAAAAACCGCGTTGTGACAGTGTTAGAATTGCCGTTCTTGGGCGTTGCAAATCTTGAAGAAGAAGTCGCGGTCAGCCATGCTGTATATGCTCACCCAGCAGCGACAGAAGAGATGGCGCAATGGAATGCGCGTTTGCTTATGACTTCGCCCATGCCGCAATATAACATCGTTGGTACTGGCGATCCGCGCTCGACCCTCGCTGACTTCGAAGGCATGCGCGTACGGGCCACAGGCGGTCTTGGCAAGGCATTTGCGGCTGTTGGCAGTGTGCCCACATCCGTGACAGCAACCGAAGCCTATCAGGCGATGGAATCGGGTGTTGTAGATACCGTGGCCTTTGCGCAGCATGCGCATCTGTCCTACGGCACAATTAACCGTGCGGATTGGTGGACAGAGAACCTGAACCCGGGCACTGTAAATTGCCCGGTCGTGGTCAATATCGATGCCTATGAAAGCCTGTCTGACGCACACCGCGCTGTTTTGGATGAATCTGTTGATGAGTCGATTGCCTATTACCTAGAAAACTACGGCAAATTATTGCAGCGTTGGGATGAAATTTTGGCCGAAAAAGGCGTTGAAAAAGTCACAATCAGCGATTCAGAATTGTCAGCATTCCGTGCGAAAGCTGCGGATCCAATCCGTGCGGCTTGGATTGCCGACATGGAAGCTCAGGGCATTCCTGGTCAAGAACTGTTTGACCTCGTGATGACGACTTTGGAAAACAGCCGTAACGGCAACTAAACCATGCGCACCTGCCCCTTGCGTAAGGGGCAGGTGCTTTTGATGTTTTGCACCCTGTCAATTTAATCTGAAGGCAACCCTATGGCTTCATCCTCATCGGTTCTGCAAGACAATTCTTGGCTCAGCCGCGCGGACCGTGCGCTCCTGCCCGTTGAGCGCGTCTTTGCATTGATCAGCGGACTGGCCGTGTTTTCGTTAATGTTTCTTGCGGCCTATTCTGTTTCAGGCCGAAAATTTTTAAATCAGCCTTTGAATGGTTATGTTGACTATATCGAGGCCGCCATGCCGGTGATTGCCTTTATGGGAGTCTCCTATGTGCAACGTTTTGGCGGTCATATTCGTATGGATATGATCATCGGCAAGATGCGCGGCCGGGTCCTTTGGGCGTTGGAGCTGCTGACTGTGGCGTTGATTTTGGTGGTTATTTTGGCGCTGATCTGGGGATCCTGGGCGCATTTTGACCGCAGTTTTGATTTTGCCAAACCTCTTTGGAGTCGAGACAGTTCGATCGATATCGGCATTCCAATGTGGCCGGCCAAACTTTTGGTCCCCGTCGCTTTCTCACTTTTGGCGGTGCGGCTCGTGTTGCAGATGATTGGCTACGGCCGGGCATTGGTCTTCGGACTTGAGCGTCCGGTGGCCGTGCCCTTGATTTTAACAATTGAAGAACAGGCTATGGCAGAAGCTGCCCATTTGGCGGAGCAAGAGTGATGGATCCTATTGCAATAGGTCTATGGACTACCGGCGGTATGCTGGTCTTGGTTTTCATCGGCATGCGCGTGGCTTTTGCGGCGGGGCTTGCCGGTTTCGTCGGCTTGTTATGGCTGCGCTGGAATGGCTTTGACTATGATCCAGCAAAATTTATGAAAGCCCTGACCATCAGCGTAAAGATTTCCGGTCAAGTGCCGCATTCGAAAATTGCTGCGCAGGCCTTGAGCCTCATTCCGACATTCATTTTGATTGGCTATTTGGCCTATTATGCCAAGCTGACAACGGCGCTTTTTGAGGCCGCCAAACGTTGGATCGCTTGGGTGCCTGGCGGTCTGGCGGTGTCTACGGTTTTTGCCACCGCAGGCTTTGCAGCAGTTTCTGGCGCATCCGTGGCCACGGCCGCGGTATTTGCGCGAATCGCAATCCCAGAAATGCTGAAAATTGGTTATAATAAGCAATTTGCCGCTGGCGTTGTAGCGGCCGGCGGCACCTTGGCGTCGCTCATTCCACCCTCCGCGATATTGGTGATCTACGCGATCATCGTTGAGCAGGATGTGGGCAAGCTGCTGTTGGCCGGTTTCATTCCTGGGGCCTTTTCGGCAATGGTCTATGCCGGGCTCATCATCGGTATTGCCGTGATCTTTAAAAACGTTGGGCCGCCGGTGACGGGCTTCACGTGGCGCGAGCGTTTTGCAGCCCTGCCACCTGCTTTGCCGATTGTCGCCGTGGTGGTGATTATCATCTTCTTTGTTTACAACCCTTTTGGCGATGCCTGGGGTACGCCCACCGAAGGTGGCGCAGTTGGTGCTTTCATCGTGTTTCTGATGGCGCTGTATCGTGGCATGCGCTGGGCGCAGTTGAAAGATGCTTTGCTTGAAACGGCGAAGCTGACGGTGATGATTTTTTCAATCATTTGGGGCGTGCTGATTTATGTACGGTTCTTGGGATTTGCAGATCTTCCGGGGGTGTTTTCTGATTGGATTACCAGTCTCGACATGGCGCCTTTGCTTATTCTGATCTGCATCCTTTTGGCCTATGCGGTCTTAGGAATGTTCATGGATGCGATTGGCATGTTGCTTTTGACCTTGCCCGTGGTCTACCCGGCTGTGATGGCGCTCAATGGCGGTGAATATGTGACTGCGGCCGATAGTGCCTTTGGCATGAATGGCACAATGTGTGCGATTTGGTTTGGGATATTGGTGGTGAAAATGGCGGAGTTTTGTCTCATCACCCCGCCTATTGGGCTCAATTGTTTTGTGGTTGCTGGCGTGCGCGATGATTTGACGGTGCAGGATGTCTTCAAAGGGGTCACCCCTTTCTTCCTTGCGGATGGTGTCACGATTGCGCTGCTGGTCGCGTTTCCGGGGATTGTTCTCTGGCTGCCCTCTTTGGTTGGCTAGGGCGTCTAAATTCCTCTTGCCTCTTTTGACAGGGCGTGAAAGCCATTGCTTATGAGCGAGAAAGCTGCGGATAGGCCAATTGTTGGCGCATTGTGGATGGGGCTGTCGGGCCTGTGTTTCATCGGCGTCTACGTCGGCGTAAAATTGGTGGGAACGCGCCTGCCCGCCGCCGAAAGTGCCTTTCTTCGCTATGTTTTAGGCTTGGTGTTTTTATTGCCGGTGCTGCGTGCCTTATGGCGCGAGGGGCTCACTTGGCAGGTGACCAAACTCGGCGCAGGGCGTGCGTTTTTGCATACTTTTGCCGTGACACTTTGGTTCTATGCCATGGCCCGCATTCCCGTAGCAGAGGTCTCTGCGATGGGATATTTGACGCCAATTTTTGTAACGCTGGGAGCGGTTGTTATCCTCGGGGAGCGTTTGGCGCTACGCCGGGGATTGGCGATTGTCGTGGCGATTTTGGGCGTCTTGATCATCTTACGGCCCGGCTTTCGTGAGATCACATCGGGCCATATCGCCATGCTGGGCACCACCCTATGCTTTGGGGTCAGCTATCTCATCGCCAAGCGCCTGACGGATCTGGCCAGCGCGGATATGGTGGTGGCTCTTTTGTCTATCGGAGTGACCATCGGACTTATTCCGCTGACCATTCCTGTTTGGATCACGCCGACAAGTTTCGAAGTCGCCATGCTCTTTGCTGTCGCCACCTGTGCGGTTGCCGGGCATTATTCCATGACCTTTGCCTTTCGATCTGCGCCGCTGACGGTTACCCAACCGGTAGGTTTTTTACAGTTGATTTGGTCTGTTGCTACCGGATATTTCTTATTTGGCGAGCATATCGATGCTTTGGTTATATTGGGTGGGATGATTATCATCGGTTCCGTTCTGTATCTCACTTTGCGCGAGGCGCAGTTGAAACGAAAACGAGAAAGAAAGACCCCTTTATGATTGATCCAAAACCCACAGCGAGCCACTTTATCAATGGCGCCTATGTTGAAGACAAGGCCGGCGAAGCAATTGATGTGATTTACCCCGCAACGGGAGAGGTCATTGGCCGGGTGCACAGCGCGACACCGCAGATTGTGCAGGCGGCGCTTGCGGCGGCCAAAGCGGCCCAGCCAATCTGGGCGGCGATGACGGGCACAGAGCGCGGCCGGATATTGCGCCGTGCGGCAGATATGATGCGAGCGCGCAACCGTTCATTGTCTGAATTGGAAACCTATGACACCGGCAAGCCCTTGCAGGAAACTTTGGTGGCCGATGCCACCTCTGCGGCAGATGCTTTGGAATATTTTGGTGGCCTGGCCGGGAGCCTCACCGGGGAGCATGTGCAGTTTGGTGAGGATTTTATCTATACGATCCGGGAGCCGCTCGGGGTTTGCGTTGGCATTGGCGCTTGGAATTACCCCACGCAAATTGCCGCTTGGAAGGCCGCGCCAGCTTTGGCCTGTGGCAATGCAATGGTCTTTAAACCCTCTGAAACAACGCCGCTTTGCGCCTTGCAGGTGGCGGAAATTTTGCATGAGGCCGGTTTGCCAGCTGGGCTGTATAATGTGGTGCAAGGATTGGGCGATGTCGGGGCGGCCTTGGTGAGCGATCCTTTGGTGAATAAGGTCTCGCTCACAGGCTCGCTGCCGACAGGCCGCAAAGTCTATGCTGCCGCTGCGGAGGGAATGCGCCATGTGACCATGGAACTGGGTGGGAAATCGCCGCTGATCATCTTTGATGATGCGGAGCTGGAAGCCGCGGTGAGCGGCGCCATCTTAGCCAATTTCTATTCCTCTGGCCAAATTTGCTCGAATGGCACGCGCGTCTTCGTACAAAAAGGCATCAAGCCGGCCTTTCTCAAGCGCCTCTCTGAACGTCTGGCCACAGCGATCTTGGGGGATCCTATGGATGAGGCCAGTAATTTTGGTCCGATGGTTTCAGGGCGGCAACGCGATATTGTGGAAGGGTTTATTGCCAAGGGTAAGGCGGAAGGCGCGCGGCTGATCTGCGGCGGCACGCGGCTCGATCGCCCCGGCTTTTGGTTGACACCGGCGGTATTTGCGGATGTGACCGATGATATGACCATCGCAAAGCAAGAGATTTTTGGGCCCGTCTTATCGGTGCTGGAATTTGATGATGAGGCGGAGGTCTTGGCCCGCGCCAATGATACGGACTACGGGCTGGCGGCCGGAGTTTTTACCCAAAACCTGCCGCGGGCCCATCGGATGGTGAAGGCTTTGGAGGCCGGGACCTGCTATATCAACACCTATAACGACGCCCCAGTCGAAGCGCCGTTTGGCGGTGTAAAACTCTCTGGAGTGGGTCGGGAGAACTCAAAAGCTGCGATCAATCATTATTCACAGCTTAAATCTGTCTATGTCCGTCTGAGCCCATTGGAGGCGCCCTATTAGGGGCAGCTGGGTGCCGCTGCCGGATGCGGGCTTCGCTTCATCCCACTTGATAGGGCAGGATGCCGCGCAGATCTGGGTCTACCTGCAAATTGCGCTCTAGGGGTGGCACGGAACGTTGGTGGCAGTTGCGGCGCTCACAAATTCGGCACGATATGCCAATGGGCTCCACCTGTGCATTGGCGCTGGTGTCGAGCCCGTCGGCATAGACCAATGAGCCTGCGTGCCGCATTTCGCATCCCAACCCGATGGCATAACGCCTTACGGGTGCGCCCCATGCGCCGCCAGATTTGCTCACATCCCGCGCCAGGCAAAAATAGCGTTTCCCGTCGGGAGTTTCGGCCATTTGTCGCAAAAATTGCCCCGGGGTTTCAAAGGCGCGATGCACATTCCAAAGCGGGCATGCGCCACCAAAGCGAGCAAATTGCAATGAGGTGGCTGAATGGCGTTTGGTAATGGTGCCGGCCTGATCGACACGGACAAAAAAGAAGGGCAAACCCTTTTGCCCGTTGCGTTGCAACGTGGAGAGGCGATGGGCGACCTGCTCGATGCTGGCGCCAAACTTCCCGGCCAATTGCTCAAGATCATGTCGCAGATCCTGTGCGGCGGTCAAAAAGGTGCCATAGGGCATGAGGCTCGCCCCTGCATAGTAATTGGCCAAACCCAATTTGGCGATGTCGCGGGCAGCAGGTGAATGGAATTTGGCAAAATCCAATGTCGCATCCAGCAGATCGTTTTGCGTCAGCAGGGCAAGTTGGATCAGGAGTTGAAACGTCGCGGTGGGCTCGGGCAGATGCGCCGAAAGGGTTAGAATTTTGCTTTCTGGCTCATAGCTGCGTAAGGCCGGATCGCCGCTGCGCCGTAGCGTTACGCCATAGGCTTCAAGCCGGGCAATCGCATGGGCGTGGATGCTTCCCTTGGCGTCGCCTGCGAATCGTTCTGCGGCGCGGTCCACCGCATCAATATAGTTGTCACAATAATGGAAAAAATCTCGAACCTCTTCCCAGGGGCTCGATTGCAGGCGACTGTCGGCGCGGCCGAGAGCTTCATCTAAAGAGGCGAGCCGCTCATGAGTTTCACGATAGGCCCGGTGGAGCTGCAAAAAAGCGCGGGCCAATCCTGGGGCGTTGTTTGCAGCCATGCGGATATCGGCCAGATGCGGCGCGTCTGCGCCAAAAATTGGGTCCGTTGCCGCCTCGCGCATATCGCTGACCAGTCGCGCATTATCGCCTGAAACCAGTTCTGTGACATCAAAACCAAAGACGTCAGCCAAAGCTAAAATTACCGCCGCTGACACCGGGCGGTTGTTGTTTTCCATTTGATTGAGATAGGGCAGTGAGACCTCAAGCCGCTCAGAAAACTCCCGTTGAGTGAGATCAACTTTGCGCCGCAATTCGCGCAGTTTTGTTCCGGCATAGAATTTTTGTTTGGCCATAGAAAGCTGCTAGCACAGTAAATTTGCAAACTCAACTTTGCGGATTTGCGGCTTCAAGACTTCTGGTGCGTTTTATCACATAGATGATGGTCAAAATGGACAGGCTGGTGGTGACCAACATGATCAGCAGCAGGGGCAAAGCTCCGGTTCCGGGCACCAATATGGCCCCGGTGCCGATTGCGATCAAAGCGCCGCCACCGGTATTGATCGTGCCGCCAATGCCGGAGGCGGAGCCAGCCAAATGTGGCCGGACTGACATCATGCCCGCCGTGGCGTTGGGCAGAACCATACCATTGCCGAGGCCCATAAAGCAGACACAGCCAAAGAAAGAGATCGGTTGCGCCTCGGTGAAGAGAAACAAGCTGATACTCAAGACCAATCCCAGACAGGTCAAAATCGTGCCGATCAGCACCATACGGTTGACCCCAAGCGCGCTTGAGAAACGCCCTGATATGCCGTTTCCGGCGATATAGCCCAATGAGGGCGCGCCGAGGTAAAACCCCAAGGCGGCGGGCGATAGGCCGAATATTTCACGGCCAACATAGGCACCGCCGCCCAGATAGGCGAAATACGCGCCAGCACTGAAGCTGGCTGTTAGGCAATAGCCCCAAAAGCGCCGCGACTTCAGCAGCTCTGGATAGGCGCGAAATTGCTCTGCCATCGAGCTGGTTTGATGAAGATTGGTTTCTCCCATGTCCAAATAGGTCAGGGCAAAGACGAAAATACCCACACCCAGCAGAAGCCAAAAACTTGCAACCCAGCCAAATTGTGCTTCCAAGCCGCCGCCCATTGCTGGTCCTATGAGCGGTAAGATGGCCATGCCCATTGTCACATATCCCAGCACTGAAGCTGCTTGATCTTGGCTGCAGGTGTCACGAATGGCCGCGCGCGACAGAACGAGGCCAGTGACCACAACCGCTTGCAGCAAGCGACAGATAAGAAAAACCTCAAAGGAGGGGGCAATGATGCAGCCTACTGAGGCGGCGCAAAAAATGGCCAAGGCGACCATCACCACAGGCCGGCGTCCGTAGCGGTCTGACAGCGGTCCGACAAAGAGCTGGAAGACCGCATTCATCGCTAAATACAGACTTACAGAGAGTGTGGCGCTGGCGTAGCTGACATTGAAGGTTTCGGCCATCGAGGGCAGCGACGGCAGAAAGATGCTGAGGCCCAAGGCGCCGACCGCCGAGAGGCAAATCAGTGTGAAGATGCTGGGCGGAGTTGAATTGTCCAAGAACTTGGAGCGGGAATGGCTATTCATTATAAATCGCTATCGTCGGCTGATGGGCTTGTCCAGACTCTTTGCAATTATGCAATTATTCAAATTAACGCCGCAAAATATTTGCAAATATTCGAAATTCACCTTCGCTTTGCCTGCATGGCAGGCTATGGTCCCGCAAAGAGGATCTGCCATGACGAATATTTTGAACGAATTACAAAATCGGCGTGACATTGCCCGGATGGGCGGTGGTCAGCGCCGGATTGATGCGCAGCACGCAAAGGGAAAACTCACCGCGCGCGAACGGATTGATTTGCTGCTCGATGAGGGCAGCTTTGAAGAATTTGATATGTTTAAAGCCCACCGCTGTGTGGATTTCGGCATGCAAGAGCAAACCTACCCCGGTGACGGTGTGGTCACGGGTTGGGGCACGGTCAATGGACGGATGGTCTATGTCTACAGCCAAGATTTCACCGTCTTTGGGGGCTCCTTGTCAGAAACCCATGCGGAGAAAATCTGCAAGATTATGGATATGGCGATGCAAAATGGTGCACCGGTCATTGGATTGAATGATTCTGGCGGAGCGCGGATTCAAGAGGGCGTCGCCTCTTTGGCCGGTTACGCCGAGGTGTTTCAGCGCAATGTCATGGCTTCTGGCGTGGTGCCGCAGATCAGCGTGATCATGGGCCCCTGTGCCGGCGGTGCGGTCTATTCGCCCGCGATGACCGATTTCATCTTCATGGTTAAAGATAGCAGCTATATGTTTGTGACCGGTCCTGATGTGGTCAAAACTGTGACCAATGAGGTGGTGACGGCCGAAGAGCTGGGCGGAGCTGTGACGCATACGCGGAAATCCTCCGTGGCGGACGGTGCCTTTGACAATGATGTTGAGGCACTGACCGAAGTTCGTCGCTTGGTCGATTTTTTGCCGCTCAACAATCGTCAGAAATCACCCGTCCGGCCGTTTTTTGACGATCCGCTGCGCATGGATCACAGTTTGGACACATTGATTCCGGCCAATCCGAACCAGCCTTACGATATGAAAGAGCTGATCCATAAAATCGCTGATGAAAGTGACTTTTATGAGATCCAAGAGGAATTTGCCAAAAACATCCTCACCGGTTTTATCCGTATGGAAGGCTCCACCGTTGGCGTTGTGGCCAATCAGCCGACCGTTTTGGCCGGTTGTTTGGATATTGACGCCAGCCGCAAGGCCGCGCGTTTTGTGCGGTTTTGTGATGCATTCGAAATTCCGATCCTCACCCTCGTGGACGTACCTGGGTTTCTGCCCGGAACAGGGCAGGAATATGGCGGCGTGATTAAGCACGGGGCAAAACTCTTGTTTGCTTATGGCGAGGCGACGGTGCCAAAAGTGACGGTCATAACGCGCAAAGCCTATGGCGGCGCCTATGACGTGATGGCCTCCAAGCATCTGCGCGGAGATTTCAACTACGCTTGGCCGACAGCGGAGATCGCTGTGATGGGCGCCAAGGGGGCGACAGAAATCATCCACCGCGCCGATCTTGGTGATGCTGAGAAGATTGCGCAGCACACCAAAGACTATGAGGACCGCTTTGCCAATCCTTTCGTTGCAGCTGAAAAAGGCTTTATTGACGAGGTGATTATTCCCGCTTCGACCCGTCGCCGGGTGTGCAGAGCATTTGCCAGTTTGCGGGGTAAATCTCTGAAAAATCCGTGGAAAAAACATGATAATATTCCATTGTAAAGTCGAAGAGAGCCACTAATGGAAAAACATCGTGGGTTTCCCGGCCGTCTGCCCGGCACGGATGCGCAATTTACCATACGGCGCGCGAGCAAGAATGGGGCGACAAAAATCATCAGGCGCGAGCGCTATGCCGATCGCCGTCCCCCCGATCGCAGGGCGGATGAGGCATTTTTGCGGGCCTTGATTGAATATTTTGGTGAGGAGCCATTTGAGCGCGGTAATCTTGATGGGGGGCGTCTGTCCTGGCTGTTTGAGCGCGAAGTGGTTCCCGCACAGGATGACTTTGATCCCGAATCCTATGTGGCTTTGCTGCGCGTGGACCTGAAAAAAGCGCAAGCGAGCTTTCCGCAAATTTTCGTTGAAGGGTGGTCGGCGTGAACTTGCCGGGTCTCATAGGGTGTTTTGCGCGGCTTTGTGCCCAGTGCGTGGCCAGAGCAGCTACTGCCCTTGGCCTAGGGAGCTGCGCGCGTCATAACTTGGGTGTGAACGTTTCAAAATCCTTTGCATTGGTTTTGAAGACATATCGACCCTTTCTTTCCTTAACCGGTTCTGGCTTTGGCCAGCGCCGGTTCTTTTTTTCGCGCAGCTCCTATGCATTGAGTTGCGCGCGCCGAGAAGGATTCCTCAATGTTTGATAAGATATTAATTGCCAACCGGGGCGAGATTGCCTGCCGTGTGATCAAAACTGCCAAGGCGATGGGGATCAAAACCGTGGCGATATACTCCGATGCGGACGCTCAGGCGCTGCATGTGAAAATGGCTGATGAGGCGTTGCATATCGGTCCTTCGCCTGCGAATCAGTCTTACATCGTGATTGAAAAAGTCATGGATACGATACGGCAAACTGGGGCACAGGCGGTGCATCCTGGCTATGGGTTTTTGTCGGAAAATCGACTGTTTGCTGAGGCCTTGGAAGCTGAAGGGGTCGCATTCATCGGCCCCCCTGCTTCTGCGATTGAAAGCATGGGCGATAAGATTACCTCAAAGAAGTTAGCCAAAGAAGCCGGCGTCAGCACAGTTCCGGGCTATATGGGTCTGATTGCAGATGCGGATGAAGCGGTGAAAATCGCACAAGAGGTTGGATATCCGGTGATGCTCAAGGCCAGCGCTGGGGGGGGTGGCAAGGGCATGCGCATCGCATGGAATGATGCGGAGGCGCGCGAGGGCTTCCAATCGAGCAAGAATGAAGCTGCCAGCAGCTTTGGTGATGACCGAATTTTCATAGAAAAATTTGTCACACAACCCCGGCATATCGAAATTCAAGTTCTGGCGGATGGTCATGGCAATTGCATCTATTTAAATGAGCGCGAATGTTCCATTCAAAGGCGCAACCAAAAAGTGATTGAAGAGGCTCCGAGCCCCTTTCTCACGCCTGAAGTGCGCCAGGCGATGGGCGCGCAATCTTGTGCATTGGCGCAAGCGGTGGGCTATACCAGTGCAGGTACGGTGGAATTTATCGTCGACAGTGCGCAGAACTTCTATTTCCTTGAAATGAACACCCGCTTGCAGGTCGAGCACCCTGTGACAGAGTTGATCACTGGGGTGGATCTGGTGGAGCAGATGATCCGCGTGGCCAATGGTGAGGCGCTCTCCATTAGCCAAGAGGACGTGAAAATTAACGGTTGGGCGCTGGAAAGCCGCCTCTATGCGGAAGACCCTTATCGGGGATTTTTGCCCTCAATTGGTCGTCTGACACGATATCGCCCGCCGGCTGAGAGCCGCAGCGTGACCGCCGCGGTACGCAATGACACGGGTGTTTATGAGGGTGGAGAAATTTCCATGTTCTACGATCCGATGATTGCCAAGCTGTGCACCTGGGCACCAGACCGTCCGGCGGCCATTGCGCAGATGCGCAATGCGCTGGACGCCTTTGAGGTAGAGGGCATTGGCCATAACATTCCTTTCCTATCTGCGGTTATGGATCACCCGAAATTTTGTGCCGGAAATATCACTACGGCATTTATTGAGGAGGAATATCCAGACGGGTTTCATGGAGTCGATTTGCCAGAAGAGACGCTTAAAATAGTCGGCGCCTGTGCGGCGGCGATGTATCGTTTAGGTGAAATTCGCCGCACGAAAGTCTCTGGGCGCATGGACAATCACGAGCGCCGGGTGCGGGATGATTGGGTTGTTGGTATTCAGCACCATGAGTTTCCCGTGACCATTGCAGCAGATCCCAATGGATCTACAGTACACTTTGAAAGCGGCAGCCATAGGGTGGCCAGTGATTGGACACCGGGCAAGCCTCTGGCTTTGATGAATGTCGATGGCGTTGATATCGCGCTAAAGGTTGAGAAATGCACCAGCGGGTATCGAATTCGATTCCGCGGGGCTGATATGCGCGTGACCGTGCGCAGTCCGCGTCAGGCGGAGCTGGCCCAATTGATGATCGAGAAAGTCGCGCCGGATACCTCTAAATTATTACTCTGCCCCATGCCGGGCTTGATCGTCAAAGTTGATGTGGCGGTCGGCGATGAGGTGCAAGAGGGGCAAACGCTCTGCACGGTTGAGGCGATGAAAATGGAAAATATATTGCGGGCCGAGAAGAAAGCTGTGGTCAGCAAGATTCATGCGGCGCCAGGGGACAGCCTGGCCGTGGATGCGATCATCATGGAGTTTGAGTGAGCTTGAAGGTCTCAAGCCCGCAGCTGGTGCGGCCCTTCTTGGGTCTCTCCAAGCATTGCGGAGGGGCTCAGGGCTGGCGCATCTCGCGCTGCCGGATGGGCATTTTGTCGATCACCCGGCTCAACTCCCGCATGTCCCAAGCAAAGGGTTTGCGTAGTTTGATTTTTCCATCCTTGCCAATTAATATCCAATTGAAGCCTTTGGGGTGCAAGGTTTTGCGCAGGGCGGATTTGGCACTTGGGTCGGTGTCGACCACGATCATGACGTCTCGGTCCTGCAAAACAGCTATTTCGGCCTGCAAAAGCGCCATTTGCTGGGCGAAGGTGGGGTCCAGCGGGCTATCGGCAAAAACGACCCATGGCCGCGCCACCCAGATGACCTCTGATAGCTCGACCTCTTTGGCGTTGAAAATATGGGTCGGATCGGAGCGCCAAATGTCTAAGGTCTCCCCTGCCAATACTGGTGGGGTGATAGCCAGAAGCCCAAGCCACAAATGGAACACTCTTTTAAACATGATATCTCCTTCAACGCTTTATATAGAGCCTTTGCACCTGCAAGCGAAGGGGTTGAACAAAAAATACCGGGGAATATCGACCCGTGGGACAAGGAGCGTGGATAATGACAGATAAGACATCTTGGAGCGAAATTGCTGATAAAGAGCTGCGCGGCAAGTCATTGGAGTCTTTGACTTGGGATACGCTCGAGGGCATCAAGGTGCAGCCGCTTTATACGGCTCAGGACGTACAAGGCTTGGCGCATATAGGCAGCGTGCCGGGACAAGAGCCCTACACGCGCGGTGTCAAAGCGACTATGTATGCGGGTCGACCCTGGACTATTCGGCAATATGCTGGATTTTCCACAGCTGAGGACTCCAATGCTTTTTACCGGCAAGCGCTCGCGGCTGGGCAGCAAGGGGTTTCGGTGGCTTTCGATTTGGCCACCCATCGGGGCTATGACAGCGATCATCCACGCGTCGTTGGCGATGTGGGTAAAGCGGGTGTCGCGATTGACAGTGTCGAGGATATGAAGATCCTCTTTGATGGCATCCCATTAGATAAGATTTCCGTATCCATGACGATGAATGGTGCAGTCATCCCTGTTTTGGCCTCTTTCATCGTGGCCGGTGAAGAGCAAGGCGTCAGCCGCGCGGCTCTGTCTGGCACGATCCAAAATGATATTCTCAAAGAATTTATGGTGCGCAACACCTATATTTACCCGCCTGAGGCCTCTATGCGTATCGTGGCTGATATTATCGAATTTACCGCCCGTGATATGCCGAAGTTCAATTCGATTTCGATCAGCGGTTATCACATGCAAGAGGCTGGGGCGAATTTGGTGCAGGAATTGGCCTATACCATTGCAGATGGGCGTGAATATGTGCGCGCAGCGATTGCGCGGGGTATGGATGTGGATGCCTTTGCCGGGCGGCTGTCGTTTTTCTTTGCCATAGGTATGAACTTCTTCATGGAAGCGGCGAAATTGCGGGCGGCAAGAGTGCTATGGCACCGGGTCATGGCGGAATTTGAGCCAAAAAATCCCAAATCCAGCATGCTGCGGACTCATTGCCAAACCTCGGGTGTCAGCCTGCAAGAGCAGGATCCATATAACAATATCGTGCGCACGGCTTTTGAAGCGATGTCGGCAGTTTTGGGCGGTACGCAATCCTTGCATACCAACAGTTTTGATGAGGCCATTGCCCTGCCAACGGAAACCTCGGCGCGCATCGCCCGCAACACCCAGCTTATTTTACAAGAAGAAACTGGGGTGACCAATGTTGTTGATCCGCTGGCCGGTTCTTACTATGTGGAAAAACTCACTGCCGATCTTATTGATGAAGCCTGGGCGCTGATCGAAGAGGTTGAGCAGATGGGCGGCATGACCAAAGCCGTGGCAAGCGGCCTACCCAAGCTGAAAATTGAAGAAACTGCGGCGCGGCGTCAGGCGATGATTGATCGTGGGGAAGAGGTGATTGTTGGGGTTAACAAATATACCGCTGACAAACAACCCGACATTGAAGTGCGCGATATTGACAACAATCAGGTGCGCGAAGCGCAGGTCGCGAAACTCCAATCCATCCGCGCAAGCCGTGATCAACTGGCCTGCGATGCCGCCCTTCTTGAGCTTGGACGGCGCTGTGTCGAAGGCGGCAATCTCTTAGAAGCAGCTGTTGAAGCGGCACGTCACCGGGCAACGGTGGGGGAAATTTCATTGGCGATGGAGGGCACATTTGGCCGGCATCGCGCGGAGGTTAAGACATTGGCTGGCGTGTATGGATCTGCCTATGAGGGTGATGAAAACTTTGAATCTATTCAAAGGTCTGTGGAAGAATTCGCGAAAGATGAGGGGCGCCGGCCTCGGATGCTCGTGGTGAAAATGGGGCAAGATGGCCATGACCGGGGCGCCAAAGTCATTGCCACGGCCTTTGCCGATATTGGTTTTGATGTGGATGTCGGACCCTTGTTTCAAACGCCTGAGGAGGCGGCGCAGGACGCGGTGGACAATGACGTGCATGTGGTGGGTATTTCTAGCCAAGCGGCGGGTCACAAAACCTTAGCGCCCAAATTGGTGGAGGCATTAAAGGCAGCAGATGCGCAGGAAATTATTGTCGTCTGTGGTGGTGTGATTCCCCAGCAAGACTACGATTTCCTCAAAGCCGCGGGCGTTGCGGCGATCTTTGGACCCGGTACAAATATTCCCGATGCGGCCCAAAATGTTTTGGATTTGATCCGAAAGGCGCGGGCTTAAATCGCGGCAGAGGGGAATGATATGTTAAGATTGGACCACATCGCAGTGGCGGGCGAAACTCGGCAAGCTGCGACGGACTATATTCAAGACTGTTTAAAGGTCGCGCCGCTTGCGGCTGGTCAGCATCCTCATTTCTCAACCCACAACCATCTTTGGGGCATGGGCGCGGCATGTTACCTAGAATCCATCGCTGTTGATCCACAGGCACCGTCTTTGGCCTATCCCCGGTGGTTTGGCTTGGACCGCTTTTCTGGTCCGCCACGTATTGCAAGCTGGATTTTGGCAACCGATGATATCCAAGAGAGCCTCACCCGGCTTGGCCCGGAGTTTGGAACGCCCGTTCGGCTTGAGCGTGACATCTACACTTGGGATATTTCCGTTTCAGATACGGGAGACTTGCCATTTGGGGGCTATGGGCCGGCGTTGATTGAATGGCAACCGCCTGCCCGTCCTTGCCAGAATTTACCCGATAGCGGCTGCCGTCTGATCTCCTTGCAAATTCAACACCCTCAAGCCCATCAAATGCAGGCCCTTTTGTCAGAGCTCATCCGTGATGAACGCATTCGCTTCTCAACCGGACCTGCGCAGATTTCCGCTGAAATTCAAACGGATCACGGTTTGGTGACACTCAAATAGAGGCTTTGCCCTTTCGTCCTGCGGGCGTAGAGCCTAAGATGCCTTCCATGTCTATTTGGACCCGCATCACCGCTGCGCTTGGTGCCCTTGCTAAGGGCGAAGGGCTTTCAGCAGTTTTTGAGAAGCTGCGCAGCCCGCCGGAGAAATCCGTCGGGTTTACAATTGCGGTCATCGCATTGAGCGCAAAGATGGCCAAAGCCGATGGCAATGTCACCCGTGCGGAGGTGGTGGCGTTCCGGGAGGTTTTTTATATCCCCGCCGCAGATGAGAGCAGCGCGGCCAAAGTGTTTGACCTTGCGCGCCAGGATGTGGCCGGGTTTGAAACCTATGCGCGGCAAATCAAATCTATGTTTGGCGCAAGAATGGATATCCTCGAAGACTTGCTTGAAGGTTTGTTTCACATTGCAACAGTGGATGGGGCTTATCATGTGCAAGAGGATGCGTTTTTGCGCCGGGTTGCCGATATTTTTGGCCTTTCAGCACGGTGCTTTCGCGTGATCAAAGGCCGCTATGTCAAGGGAGCGACCGCAGATCCTTTCGATGTTTTGGGCGTCTCAACCGAAGCAAGCTTTGAACAGATACGCTCCGCATGGCGGGCACTCGTGAAAAAGAACCATCCCGACCAGCTTGTGGCGCGCGGCGTTCCGCGCGAAGCGGTGAAATTGGCCGAAGTACGTTTGGTGGCGATCAATAAGGCTTGGGAAGAACTGGCAAGGGTCCAAGCCTAAATAAGGCAGAACTTGGATGAGAGACATGCTTTATGTCAATCGCATGTCGGTGCGAAGATTTGCATTTAGCGATGAGGCCAAAGATTGGAGCCGGGCTTCGGCGACTTCACCAAACAGAGGTGAGGCCTCAGCTGTGAGCGTGAGCGACAGCGTTCTTGTCTTTTCAGACCAGTGGAGCTGGGCGGTCTCATTGTCTGGATCGGCCCAGAGCATCGCGCCGAAGCGCATGGCTTTGCCTAAGATCTCTGCCTGTTTCTGGCCGGGCTCATCTAGAAGACTCAAGAGCTCCTCAAACCGTGTGCCTTCCCGGCCATTTCGGTAGCGATGCAGCAATGCCAAGCCCAAAAAAATTCGTTCCTCATGGCTTAGCCCGCCCAAATTGGCACGGGTGGCATATTCAAAGCAAACCTCTGCGCGGAAATCTG
>Ga0206677_10001896_pt1 | contig 19006 bp, 18 predicted proteins | sample M130m12015metaG_FD_155475 | JGI IMG/M metagenome (GOLD analysis project Ga0206677, IMG submission 155475) | Ammonia-oxidizing marine archaeal communities from Monterey Bay, California, United States - M1 30m 12015 | ecosystem: Environmental > Aquatic > Marine > Intertidal zone | place: USA...
AGACAATACGACCCAAACCTATACGGCCCGCGGAGAGCGGGCTTTAGCTGAGGCGATAATTTAGCGGCGACAAATTTACGATTTTGAGCAAACTTTGAACAAGCACCTGCAAACAAGCATTTATTACGATGAAAAGTCATTTTCAGAAGATGAACATAGCCAGAGGTTAGCGGTTACGCGTACAATCTCAGACGGAAGAGCGTCGCTCCCGGTGGGGTGCGCGGCCTTCAAAGCCGTTGAGGTGCGAATACGTGCCTGGTGGGTTCGACTCCTACCTCTTCCGCCATATAGAGCACCTAAGCCCATGATATTATGGGCTTTTTATGCGCGAGACTTTCTTGACCATCAAAACGACCATCAATATTATTATTGATTGGTTGACCGTCCAGAACACCCACTATCGCCAGCTGCCAACGCCCTACTACTCTTTTGTTACCTGGCTCGCCGAGGCTACGCGGTGGATACGCCAGCACGGTTAGAGCACACCAACGCCAGCGGCATCCTGGAATAATCTACCAGGGGCACAGACTCGATCGATTGGGCAGGGAGAATCGCCAAAATCGGTGACTAGCCGAACGCTGCAGTGGCGCGACACCCCTTTCCAGAAGCCCTCAGAGTACCTTGGAGGAGCATTGAGCCTTTTGACATACCCTGTAGTCTGTTCGAAGTTCGAGCCCTGTGACGCATTCTGGACCCTTGAAGCCTGGTGTACATCGACTGCTTCCCAAGGCCGTCATTTTTGAAGCGGCGATCACCAAGGCCCTCCCCAACCGAAAAGCACTAATCTGCTCAATGAGTGCAGTGGAGCACGGTGGTGACAACGCAGCATACGAGGGCTTCTTCGACATGCTGATACAGAAGGCAACTCATCACATGAAGTATCCGACCTTGGACAGTGCCACGGCCAACGTGATTCACTACATCAAGTGAACCCATAATCGTCGTATCCGGTGAGGTGTCGCGAGGTAGACCTGAGGGGCACACAGGCGATTCAAAAACGCCCGTGGAGATGGGGCAGAACCCCTTCTTTAAATCATGAGAATAAGAACGAGGAGAATAAGTCGTTTAAGCCGCACCTCCCTGAGAACGCAAAAAATTTTGTTAGTGGGATATTTTGTGATAGGCGTCTGATACGTGACATGCGTACCCTAGTTTAGGCTTGGACCTGATTTCATGATATCTGGCATTGGCGTTTCCCTACCAAAACATTACCTCCACAGACTTCTTCTAACAAGAAACGCCAATCAGCATGCTTTTGCAATCCAGGGTAAATGTGGTCTATATTTACTATCCTCCCCGTCTTGCCTTCTCCCGCCGAGATAGGTTCGCTATGCCGCGGCAACCGCTCTCGCAATTTCTCCCCAACGATTTATGTTAGAGGGATTTCGGTGTATGTCCTCAGCAGCAAGGTAGGTCACAACACGACTCGCTATGCCTTGGTATCGTGCAAGGAGGGCGTCTGCCATATCATCCCATTTAGCCTCGACAGCAAAATGCGCCAGCATTTCATCACTGATTGTATTCGCTAACCCTGCTATGTCACCCTGTTTCATTAACGCGCCAAGTTTAGGCGTCGTGCCTTCGAAGCCAAGGTCATCAAATTGGTAAGCGTAGTTTGGCGTAGAACCGTAGAATGCAATTTGAGTTCTGGCTCGCTGAAGCATGACCGCACGTTCTTCTCGCGTATCACCAGGGATCGCAAACACCGGCACTATGAGATCGACGTCCAATAAAGTCCGGCCAGCTTTGGTTGCCCCGGCTGTGACATCAGGAATAAGGCGATTTTGTAGATAGTGCAAAGAGTGCATCGGATGCACATGCACGCCATCGCAGAGTTCGCCGGCAACACGGCACATGAAAGGCCCCACTGCCGAGATATCAATTTTGATGTCTTCGAACTCGTGACGACCGGGCGACCATTGAGAGGGAAGCAAACTCAGATTGTAGTAGGGCCCCTCGTGATGAAGTTTTTCTTCCTGACGAAATGCTCTTAAACAAGCATGAACCGCAGAAACATAGTCGCGCATCTGCGGCGCTGGTTTGTGGAACTGACTGGCATAGCGGCGCTCAACGTGACCTTTTACCTGACTACCCAACCCAAGCCTGAATCGACCTCCAGTGTTCTCAGCTAACTCCCAAGCTATTTGAGCACTCATCATCGGACTACGCGGAAAGGCAACTGCAATACCGGTGCCAAACTCTAGAGATTTTGTGGCCATGGCAGCCGAGGCAATCATCATCCAGGGGACCTTGGCTGCTTCAGTGAACAACATCCCGCAGAAGCCTTGCTGTTCTAATTGCTGGGCGATCTCAGCACTTTGTGACCAGTTTAACCCGCCAGTCATTAAATCAAATTTCATAAATCCCCTTGTAGACTATTTACCCCATTGAATAGCTCCAATAATGCTGGGGCCAGAGTAAAGTGACAAAGTACGCTCGCTGCCGATGCGAGTATGCCCCAACCACGTTATACTTTCTAATCAGTTTTAGCATTGAAGAACGCAGCTGCTTTCGACCAGAGGCTTATAAAACAGGCATAAACCGTAGCCATCCATCCACAGCACATAGATCCGGTCAAGTCCTCTGCCATGGAACACAAACATTTGGCCAGAGGCCTGATTCGCAGCAAGCGAGGTCTAGACAAGCCCCCCAAACTATCAAACACCTTGCGCATATAGGTGATGCCGGAAACAAGCCAGAGCGCACTGCCGCCAGCACCAAAGTAGCGGAACCCATCTCGCTTCAGGCAAAAAACGTGGGTTTTGGTGAAATATCATCACTGCCCTTGATCGCCCGCGCCAAGCGCTCAGTCATAGGCGCCCGCAGCGTGTTATTGTCCTGCTGGTTGTGGCTTTCAGGGGGATCGCTCTTCAGACCAAACAATTCAACTCCGGCATACCCCCGATAAATCGTCAGGCGCGTCTCTTCAGCTATCAGGGTGGGCATCCGCAAAGGTTTGCTCACATGCAAAATACCGTTCAGTTGGTCTTCTTCGACTAATATCTCACTACGTACCTTGGCTTTCGGATCTGCAGGCAGGAACTCAAAAAAGAGATTTCCCTCCGAGACGCTCCGACAACTTCCGATGAAAATATTGAAGTGCTGGCTCATTGCGTCCAAAAATTAGATTCTCTTTTCTAACAGAAAAATCTTTTTGCATACTTGTCGCCAACGGAAAGTCCTCTCCCAATACTGTGCCCATAAGCAGGTCCATATTCTTTTGCCAATAACGTCTGGCTGACCTCCCCCCAATAATCCAGGCCAATTAAAACTAGAAGATTCTGGCAAAATCACGATAGCAGAGGAGTGATTTTGTGAAGAAGACGAAGTACAGCGAAGAGCAGATTGCGTTTGCTTTGCGGCAGGCGGAGACAGGCACCAGGGTCTCAGAAGTCTGCCGCAAGATGGGGATTTCTGAAGCGACTTTCTACAACTGGAAGAAGAAGTATGGCGGGCTTGGCGTATCGGAGCTGCGGCGACTGAAGCAGCTTGAAGAGGAGAATACGCGCCTGAAGCGGATGGTCGCGGATCTCAGCCTCGACAAGCAGATGCTGCAGGATGTACTGACAAAAAAGCTCTAAAGCCAGCCAGAAAGCGACAGTTGGTTGATTTTCTGCGTGATTCCTATCGAGTCGCCACCCGACGAGCCTGCCGAGTGTTGCTCACGCACAGGACAGCCTATGAGTATTAGTCCTGCAAGGACCCGGATACGGCCCTTCGAGAACGGATCAAAGAGATCGCGGCAGCCCGGGTCAGATATGGCTACCAACGGATTCACGTTCTTTTGCGACGGGAAGGCTGGCTCGTCAATCACAAGAAGGTCCACAGAATATACTGCGAGGAAGGATTAAACCTGCGACGACGTAGACCCAGACGCCATGTTGCCGCAGCTCGGCGCATGGAGCGACCAGAATCGGTCACGGTGGACCAGTGTTGGAGCATGGATTTTGTTGCCGACAACCTGTTTGACGGGGCGCGTATTCGGGCGTTAACTATAGTCGACAATTTTAGTCGTGAGTGTCTGGCGATTCATGTTGACAAAGGCATTCGGGGAGAGCATGTGGTTAGCCTGCTTGAGCTGATTGGCGATGCACATGGCCGCATACCGGAGCGTATTCAAGTGGACAACGGCAGCGAGTTTATCTCGAAGGAGCTGGATCGCTGGGCGTACGAGCGTGAAGTGACGCTGGACTTCTCAAGGCCGGGTAAGCCTACAGATAATCCGTTCATCGAGTCATTCAATGGGAGCTTCCGCGACGAATGCTTGAACAGCCACTGGTTCTTGTCAATTGAAGATGCACGAGAGAAGATTGAAGCCTGGCGAGAAGACTACAACGCCTTTCGACCTCATTCCTCGCTGGGAAATCTATCGCCCAACGAGTTTGTTGAGAGGCATTTTGAAGCCGGAAATCTCTAATTTTGGATGGCCCAGATTTGGGGTGGGGCTCACAGGAGCTATTTACTACAATTTGAAGAGCGAGCTAAAAAGGGGGGAATCACCATCCGAAATGCCTCGATCTCAAATACCCTTGTGTACGTTTTATACGACTGACTTTTACTGGTCATTTTGAATACTCCTTGAGCGACATTGTCACCTATTAGAAGTATTCGTTAAACTGGAGGAGCTTCACGCTGCCCCCACCACTTGCCAAAAACCCAGCGCTTTATCGTAGACATGTCGGATGGAATCATAAAGGCTGCAGGTACAACTAAGAGTGTTAGCAAGGTAGAAGAACTCAAGCCGCCGATGAGCAGAGCGCCCAAACCGTTCCTCCATTCAGCACCATCAGATGCTGCAATTGCCACGGGTATCATGCCAAAAATTGCGGACAGTGCTGTCATCAAAACCGGGCGTAGCCTCTCAGGACAAGCTGTTGTAATAGCCTCTTGAATTGACATGCCTTGTTCCACTAACTGGTTGGCTCTATCAACCAGGAGAATTCCATTTTTCATTACTATCCCCATCATCCCGACCAATCCAATCTGGGTGAACAGCGACACTTCCATTCCACCGACATAAAGTGCAGCAAAGGCCCCAGAAAAACTCAGCGGGGCAGTGAGCATGATGATTGCAGGCTGGGAGAAGGAGTTAAACTGACTTGCGAGCACCATATATAAAGCAATTACTGCAAGCAATATGGCAAAACCTATTGCCACCGCTGATTCAGCCATGTTTTTTGCATAGCCTTCAAAACTATGGGTTATCGATTGTGGAGGAGGCGAACCTATTAATATCCCCCTCAACTTTGTTGCTGCCTCCCCAAGAGAGATACCGGAAGCTGCGTTTGCCAGGATAGAAATTTTTCGAGAACGATCCACTCGATCTATTTGCGCTGCGCCCGACACAAACTGAACATCTGAAATCGAACTAAGCTCAACGGGACGGCCATCCGCACCTCTTACTTGAAGTCTTCCCAAATCTTCAATATTTTGGCGTTGATCTTCCGCTAGCCTAATCCTCACATCGTATCGCTTACCTTGGTCCTCAAAGGTGACCGCATCTACACCACCTAAAGCAATCCGCACCGTGGATGCCAAACTGCTTGCACTGACACCTTGATCGCCAGCGGAAAGGCGATTAATAACGACTTGAATTTCAGGTCTGCCTGATTGATAAGAAGATTGAACATCGGAAAAGAGACCACTGGAAATCATTTCTTGCATGACTACATCTGCATATGACTCTATTTCAGCAAGATCAGCCCCCTTAAGGTTCAAATCAATATCAAAGCTCGATGTTCCTGATCCACTCACCCAAGGAACTTCTACAATAGCGGATTTAGTGGCATCAGGGAGTACCCGAGCAATAGCTTGGCGGGCGGCATCCATGACGGGGAACTGGTTTACATCTCGTGACTTTTTGGGCGTCATGGTGACGTACAGTTCTAACAGGTTAGACCGCCCATTTACCCCAGCGCCCACGGTAATGAAGACAGATTCGATATGTTCAATTGAGCGCAGCGCGTCATTCAGGCGGATTGCCTGGTATGCCGACTCGGCGATCCCTGTGCCAAGTGGCAACTCAACGGTTCCCATGAATTCGCTACGGTCCGCCTTGGCTGTAAACCCCGATGGAACCTGTGAGGCGAAAAAACCACCGAGGTAAACAGAACCCACGGCCAATAACAAAACAAGGTAACGAAATCGGACTGCATAGATAACCAGTGAAGAATACTTCCTGTCTGCGGCGTCCCAGAATCTTCTGATGGACATCAGCCAAACAGGAGTCGCATCTTTTTTTAGCAGCTTGGATGCCAGCATTGGCGTCAACGTGATGGCCACAAGCAAGGATACCGTGACCGAAAATACAATTGCCAGACCATACTGAAAGAAAAAGCGGCCAACAATGCCATCCATAAATGCTATTGGAATAAACACCGCCAAAGTTGCCACTGTTCCAGAAAGCACAGCCAAACCAACTTTTCTTGTTCCTTCACGGGCAGCCTCCATTGGAGAAGCACCATCCTCCAACTCCCTTGTTATCGCCTCAACCACGACAATTGCATCATCAACCAGCAACCCTATAGCAACAGTGAGGGCTAAGAGCGTAAGCATATTGATCGTGAAGTCAAATAGATAAAAAGCAAAAAAAGTCGCGACAAGAGAAGTAGGGATTGCCAACGCAACAATGAGTGTTGACCGAAAATTGAGTAAAAATATAAAAGTCACCAAAACAACGAGCGCCATAGCAATCATAAGATCAACACTGACATCTTTAACCGAACTTTCAATAAACCGAGCAATATCACGCGCTACAATTATCTCGACACCTGCTGGCCTTTCTGCACTCAATCGTTGCACTGCATCTCTTATCACCCGCGAAACTTCCACCGTATTTCTACCCGACTGCTTGCGTACCTCAAGTGACACACCGCGCAGTCCATTTAATAAAGCAACAGAGTGCTCGTCCTCCATTCCATCCTTCACCTGCGCAACGTCACTTACCCTAATAGTTACGCCATTTTCGTGGTAAGCAATTGCAATGTTGGCAAACTCCTCTGGCGTCGTGGCCTCCGCGATTGTTCTGATACCGAATACCTGCGAGTTGCCATTGATCTCCAGACGCCCACCAGGCATTTTCACATGCTCGCTTTGAATCGCCCTCAATACGTCTTCTGTCGTCACACCAAATTTCTGTAATTTATTGGCATCGATTTCTACACGAATTGCTCTCTCTCTGCCTCCAACAATAGATACCGAGCCAACGCCAGGCAGTCTTTGAATGGCTTCTTTTACAACATCATCTGCATATCGGGTTAAATCGCGAATAGGAATATCGCCGGCAATCATCACTGAAATGATAGGCGCCGCATCTGGGTCAACCTTTTCAACAACTGGCGGATCTACACCATCAGGCAAATCAGGCAATGCTATTTGAACACGATCTCTTACATCTTGCGCCTTGATATTTCCGTCTTCAGATAGTTCAAACTGAATAAATACCTGACTAATCCCTTCCGAACTGACAGAGCGCAGTAGTTCAATGCCGGATATAGTGTTGACGCTCTCTTCGATAATATCAGTTACTTCCGTTTCGATCGTTTCGGGGGACGCTCCTTCTAGCCTTGTCGTGACAACAACATAAGGAAATTCAACATCCGGAAATAAATCGACACCTAGCCTATCAGTAGAGATGACACCTAACCCAACTAAGGCGCTAATCATCATCACGGCAAAAACCGGATTTTTGAGAGACAGGTTCACCAACCACATCATGACTTTCTGATCTCGACTTTCATACCGTCCCTTAAATCACCTTTAGGATTGACGATGACTTTCACTCCGGTGGAAATCTCGGACAGAACTTCCACCCTAAGCACATTAAGATCAGAAATTTCTATGCTTTTCCTCAGGGCCTTTCCATCTTCTACGACAAAGATATAGTGACCTCCTTGTGAACTTTGAACCGATGAGCGGGATAAGCTAACAGCTTCACGCGCAGGCAAATTTACTTCACTCCTTACAAATTGCCCCGCCTTTATCCTGCAGTCGGGATTCAGAAATGCCATACGAAACTCAGCAGTTCTGTCAACAGGATCGACTCGATCATTAATAATTAGTATCTCCGATTCGATCGGCATGTCATTCGCAGCAACAAAGAGTTGACCCGAATATCCTAGATGAAGCTTCGACAGGTTATTCTCAGATGTAAACAGGATCGCGGCAGCAATTTCACATTCCTGTATTTGCACAACAGAAGAGCTACCCATCCCAGAAAACCGATTGCTCATGTACGTACCCTCATCAACATATCTCGCTGTGATAGCACCGTCAAAGGGGGCACGGACAATCGTGTCAGTGAAGGATTGCTCTGCTGCAAGTAGCGTAGTTCTAATCTGCGCCAATCTGGCGAGGGCAATATTCAAGTTTGTTTCAGCATCCTGCTCCGTAGCAGTTGCAGCCAATCCTTTGCTTACGAGCTCAGAAATTCGATCCAAATCACGTTGAGTTTTTGCTGTTTCTGCTTCAGCAACCCTTATTCCTGCTTTTATCTCGTCGATTCTCCGAACAAAGTCGACAGTTCGAGTTTGAAAAAGTGCCTGACCTTTCTTAACGCGATCGCCTACTTTGACTAGAATTTTCTCAACAACACCCTCGACAAGCGGACCGATGGCACTGGTTTGCTTAGCAGCTATAGTACCCGTCGCTACCAGTTTATCTCTAACCATCTCGCGCCGAGGGTATTCCACCGCCACACTCACCACTTCCGTTGTTGCAGCCTCTTTCATAAGGGAGGGAGATTCAGAACCCTGACTACAGGCAGCTGATGCAAAAACAATAATTAGAATGGGCAGCCAGCTAGCCCCTCGAAAACAAAGCTGCACTCTATTCTTGAAACTCATGCGGACTTGTTCTCCAATATCTTAAGTGACGCCGTTGCTTGAGCCACCAAGATCAATTCCTCACCATCTCTGCGCTGCCAAACATCAGCGGACACAGATACAACACGCCTTCCCGTGCGGTTGATTTTGGCGGATGAAAATAGATCGTTTTCTATTTTTGCTGACCTTAAAAATGTCGTAGTGATGCTAATCAGCTCTGGTGGATACTCTAGGTTTTGGGCATGCATGGTCGTGAGACGCATGGAGCATCCTAGCAATCCGTTAATAACCCCACCGTGAAATGCTCTAATCATGGGGTTTCCGATAAAACGCTCATCTGCTTGCAGAATAAATTGGATGCCAGAGACTGCCTCCTGGCAAACAATACCGTGATATTGGGCGTAGGGAATCTTGTTGATCAGAGATCTATAGTCCGTCATACACTCCCTCGCTCATCTGGAAACTCCTGCTCTTTTGCGGCATTCATGATGACTTTTGACAGGTTGCCCTCTCCCCTGGTTAACATGAACCTTGCAGTACCCCTGCAAAATGGCGTTACAGAACCTTCTTGCCATGCCTCTGCTTGAACAAAAATCAGATCTTCCACCACAGTATCAACTTTGGTTCTGACGCTGATTTCACAATTAGCTCTTGGGTTTTCGATCCAGTCCGTACGAAGCTCGAGAGTAGCAATGGAGGAGAACTCCTCAAGGCTTAGCATTACGCTCATACCCATAGCTGAGTCCATCACCGTTGCTACAGGCCCAAGATCACAACTATTCGTGCTAACCGAGCCTGCCATGGAGGCTGTCGGAGAAAAACTCATAGTTACCCCATCTTCCCCCACATCGAGAATTCTGATGCCGAGCTCACTATGAACACCCGAAAGACCAGTATAGCTATCTCTAAACTCTGGTCGTGAAAGATACTCCCGAAACTCATTTCTACTTAGTTGTTTCAATGTCATGTTTGGTAGACCTGCATTAGCACTTCTATGTTGAGCTTATTAGCTATTATACTTTAAGATAATAACTATGGTTATTATAATCAAGTCTTCTTTTACAAGACAGTTGTCAAAGACGGCCGAAGCACAAAATTAATACAGAAGGGATGCTAGTGAACACACTAAAGAAGAAAAAACCCAACGAGACCCAACTAGCCGTGCAGGTCCATGAGCTAAGCCTTGCTTTTTCAAAATTATTTAACCGGCGTGTAAAGCATCTTGGATTAACACGCGCTCAATGGCAGGTACTTAAGGCACTGTACTCAGAAGATGGTAGGACACAAACCCAGTTAGCCAATGAACTGACGATGGCGACACCACCTCTGGGAAAGATAATTGACAAGCTGGAAGTAGGTAAATGGGTTGCTCGAAAGACAGACCCCATAGATCGACGGGTAAAGCGAATATTTTTGACATCAAAAGTTGATCCTCTCATGGAACCTTTAAGAGATAATGTTGAAGACCTTAGAAAGATTGCTACACGCGGTATGACAAAGAATGAAGAAAAGCACCTATATACCCTATTGAATCGGCTCCAGGTAAACTTAGATGCTGAATTGAATTAGAGACGACGCCCCGATTGCTCGAAGCAATTGAGGTGGCCCCACTTTTCCAGACAACTATGGGAGTGTTAGAAATTCTGTGTCAATCCATTAATCTCACTATGAGAGGATTGACCTATGAGCAAAGAGTTTGATTTTGACAAAGCCCTGAAAGCCCTGCAATCAGGTAAAGCGATCACCGGGAAGGATGGTGTCCTGACCCCGCTGATCAAGCAGCTTACCGAGGCAGCACTGGAAGCCGAGTTGGATTCCCATCTGGCCGATGAAGTTACGCCGAACCGCAAAAACGGCACGACCAGCAAGACGGTCAAGAGCACTGCCGGCCCTTTCGAGTTAGATACTCCACGGGACCGGTCTGGAACCTTTGAGCCACAGTTGGTCAAGAAGCATCAGCGCCGCTTTACCTCCATGGATGACAAGATCCTGTTTCTTTATGCCCAGGGCATGTCAACACGGGAAATTGTCACGACCTTCAAGGAAATGTATGGCGCTGACGTTTCTGCCGCGCTGATTTCCAAGGTTACCGATGCAGTCCTGGAGCAGGTCGTAGAGTGGCAGTCTCGGCCACTGGATGCGATCTACCCCATTGTCTACCTCGATTGTATCGTGGTGAAAATCAGGCAAGACAAGCGCGTCATCAACAAGGCCGTTCACCTGGCTCTGGGCGTGAATATGGAGGGTCACAAGGAGCTATTAGGGCTGTGGCTCGCAGAGAATGAAGGTGCCAAGTTCTGGCTTAACGTTTTGACTGAACTTCAGAACCGTGGCGTCAAAGACATCCTGAGCGCCTGTGTCGATGGCCTGAAGGGCTTTCCTGACGCTATCAGTTCAGCATTCCCCGCGACGCAGATCCAGCTGTGCATAGTCCACATGGTTAGAAACTCAGTGAAGTATGTGCCCTGGAAGGAGCACAAGGCAGTAACTTCAGACCTTAAGCTGATCTACCAGTCTGCGACAGAGGAAGAAGCCCTGCTGGCCCTGGAACAGTTTGCTGCACGCTGGGATGAAAAATATCCACAGATCAGTCGTTCCTGGCAGGCCCATTGGCACAACCTCAATACCCTGTTCAGCTACCCGGAGGATATCCGCAAGGCGATCTACACCACCAATGCCATAGAGTCGCTCAACAGCGTCATACGCAAGGCTATTAAGAAGAGAAAGCTGTTCCCGACCGATGAATCTGCCAAAAAAGTGATTTATCTGGCGATCCAAGCGGCATCAAAAAAGTGGACAATGCCCATCCGAAATTGGAAGCTTGCCCTGAATAGATTTATGATCATGTTCGAAGAACGTCTGACAGATCATATTTAGCCACTGCAGTTACACAGAAATATTTACAGGGTCCGCTGGAGGCGATTCAAAATATACTTGGTCAGGTGTGCATTCGTCGAATCTAGGGAGCCCCCGCCCCTGATCATTTTGGTATTATTAGAAAAGCTCGTGCATTTCACGATTCAAACCCATCTTTGCACCGGCTCCGGCCACAATCTTAAACAACATCCATCAAACTCATCCGCCAGTTCTGCTCATCCCTGAGCGCCTTAATGGCCTTAAATAGCTGATTATCGAGGGTCGTCTGGTATTTCGAGAGCACATTCAGTTTCTGCCAGGGCACGGCAAGCTTGTCCTTGGCCTGCGCCGCAAGCTTGAGGACGGTGGGTTGGCGTGCCTCTTGGGTTTCGAGCTTATGGACGTGACCGTAACACCAGTCCATTAGGTCCTGTATGTACTGCTCAAGACCAGTCTCTGCCAGGTGCTCCTTGATGGTTTCGCTATCCGCCTCGGCATCTTGAGTCAACTGGTCGTAAATTAACGGGGCGGCCTTGCTCAGGTTGCGCAGGGTCAGTGAGTCGGACTCGTCATATTCACTTATCATGGCCCTGCATTGATCTAACAGCTCAGATTGCTCTTGCGTGAACGGTTGTAGGTCTTCAGGTTCGATCTTGTCACCAATGAACCCCGACAAGCCCATGCAAGAGCTCACCTCGCTGGCAATTCGTTGGGGGGTCATCACCAGCTCGACAACGGCAGTTTCAGCACCAACCAGACGGCGCTGGCGCCACAGGATGACCGCGACCTTCTCGACTAGGCTCAGCTCCAGAACACCTACGGGCCGTAACTGCACCTGCAGGTCACCCAGCAAGGCTTGGTAGTCCTGGATATCCTCACCCGCCAGCAGCAACTTGGTTGATAGGATGCCGTGGGTGATGCGGTTGCTACCGACTTTCTGTTTACCATCAAGACTCTTAGGGCCGGTTGATTTCTGAGCGTTCTGCTGGTTGGCGAGTACTTGTGCTTTAGAGGTCATGTTATTCCCGTGACGTGTAGAAAACATACCGTAATTATACCCCGCTAGCACCGGAAGACATACTTATCTCGTTGATATATAACGTTTTTATCTCCATCGCGCGCTCTGATTCTTCCAGGAGCAATATTGCCTCCTCTGACCCCGCCTCTTCCCAGGTCTTTCCTACGCCAATCTCAACCAGATTCCAGTCAGGAGCACCCGGGAAACAGGTGCGAAATCCGTGGTAGAAGGCATCCCGCAGCAGATGTGCAGCCTCGATTGCCTTGGGTTCCGGTGCCAATAACGTCAGTTCATCGTAGACATGGTGACTGATGTGGATACCCTCTCCGGCATGTTTGTCGACATACAGAATCGCTAGTGCGAGCACCTCCCAGGCAGACGATTGGATCGGGTAGTTCATCGCGTGCGTGTAGACATCCTCGTCGTAATGACGGGTGAGCTTGATCAGATTGCTTTTAGATGACTCGTGCAAGTTGGTAGTTTTAACAATATCCTGCTGCCACTCACGGAACTGAGGATATGTTTCGAAGAATAGCTGACGGTAGTCCTCAGCCTCTTCCAGCGACATAGCGACGCCGTAACTGCTGACCGCTTGCCGCTGCAATGTGGCTGCACCCGCGCCGAACAGCAGTCCGAAGTTGACGGCCTTTGCTGCCGTCCGTTCAGCCTTGGTGACGTCTCCAGGTGCCTTACCTGACATCCGGGCAGCCATGCTGCGATGCAGATCCTCACCATTACTATAAGCAGCATTGATCACATCATCTCCTGACAGGATTCCCGCAACCCGCAACTCAACCTGTGACAAGTCACCCGTGACGAAGACGAAGCCCTCTGGCGCACTGAAACAGCGTTTGAAGCCCGACCGAGGCATGTTCTGCATGTTGGGGTTCCGACAGCCGAATCTGCCCGTCACCATGCCCGCGATCTGGTACCCGGGGTAAAGGCGCCCGTCAATCAACTGCGCTTGCACCTTCAGTCCAAAGTTACTCAGGCGACTGGTGATCCTCGTGTACTCTGCCAATGGTTTGGCGGCAGGGATATGGCTCGCGTTCTCCAGCGCCTCACGCGCAGTCGACAGGTTGCCGTTGTCAGTCAACGGCCAGTCCAGCAACTCGTCGTCACTAAGGGCCTGCGCGAGCCATGCCTGCTTCTGCTGGGCGCTGTTAGGGTTGTCGATGTTAATCTGCCCGAGGGCGTCGTCCCGCGCCTGCTCCCAGTCAGTAATGATTCTGTTGTGGCACTCAACGTCAAACGGCACCCCTTTGCTGATCTGACGGGACAACGGGTATATCAGACTGCAGAGAAACGTATATGCTCCTCTGTAGTGGGGTACATTCTCAGCGAACCACTGATCAAAAACATTAGCCAACTCGAAGGCCACTACGGCATCAGCCGCTGCGTATTCAAGTTGTTCCCGCAATAGCTTAGGGCGCGCCCAGTCTGACACCTGCAAGGTCTTGTCCAGACCCAAGTCAAGGCACTCTTCGGCCAAGTCCTTGAGCGCCCTGTTTTCGTTGAAGAATACACGCCCCATCAACATGCTGTCGTGCAGATTACTAAAAACCATGCCCTGCTGCATGAAGTGCCCGGCCTCAAACAGCGCGTTATGGGCCACGGTCTTGACCGACAGCAGCGGCTGAATCCAATCCAGACTATTGATCTTAAACTGATCAAAAATGTAACAGTCGGTCCCGTCGCAGTATTGAATCAAGCGTATGCGACTCAGCTTTGGATTCAGACCGCTCTGGGGGTGACAGGGGTCTGTCTTGGCGGTCTCTATGTCCAGCCCCAGCATGTCGCAAGCGGCAAGCTTGATGGCCACCGGACGGGCAAGCTCGAGGTTATCGACCGTGTGCAGCGTCACACGATCCGCCAGCCACTCACGCAGGTTTCGAGCCTTGCCCTCCGCCTGCCAAATATTTTTGAGTTTGCTGACGCGCATGACCTCTTCGTTGTTCGGATCAAGGCGCCGCTGTTCCAACCAATCCTCATAGCTCATCATGGCCATGCCCTCCCTGGTTGGCAGATTGCGCATAACTATGTGTCACCGCTTCTGTTTCAGCCGCTACCTCGCTACCATCGGTAATCGCTTGATTTGTAGGGCCTCCAACCGATTGGACGGGTAGCGGTAGCGTCTCGTCATCCGCTACCTCCCCAGTGACACCGACCGCAGAGTGCTTTGTTGATACTGTGGTTGTCGCCGAATCGACGTTAACAGCCGCTACCGCCACCTCACCCGCTACCATCACAGGCCGCGGTAGATCTAGGTTTCCGGCCTCAGGTAGCGGTTTAGCGGTTGATTCAGGGGGAGTGTTCGCAAATTCTTTTCTAAGGTACCTTTCAAAAAGGGGCCTGAGATCCGCAAGAAAGTAGTGCTTCAAGTTCTTGGCGCCCACCTTGGATTGGTGGGTGTAAACATCAAAGTCCTTGAGCAGTTGAGCGAGTCTGTTCTGGGAGAGAGGTTTATCTCGGTTGTATTCTGACCATGGACGCTCCTCCATGGCAGTCAACATCTTCACCAGAACCTTCGACGGCAATTTGTCTTTGCCCTCATCGCGGAAGAGCTGCTGGATGTCCGCCAATAGCTCCACCGTCAGGCTATCATCCTCCTTGATGGTCAGCTGTCGGCAGGCGGCTTGCGCGTCGTCAAGCAGTCCACAGCGCAGCGCGATTGCGGCCAAAGGTATCCAGTTGTCCCGTGCCCGGTCGTTGCTGATTTCCTCCGGCGTCAGATCTCGGTCACCTTTTAAATCTGCCACGTTATCCTCGGCCCAGCGGAGGCACTTTTGACGAATGTCCGAATATTCATTTTCTGCCTCGAGCGGCAGTGGTGTAACCTGATCGGCGCCCAACTTGCGTTGCATGCGAACAACTACCGATCGATCCAACAGCGTGTCCGGCGGTCGCTTAATCATCCCTATAGCGATCGGTGCAAACGTTGGAAACAACTTCGGCTCGTGTTCATCGCCCACCGTTCGAATGACAAATGCAGTAGATTTTGTGTGACCTGAGTTGAGAATTCCACGCAGCTCATCATTACCCTGCAGGAATGTGTCGGCTTCATCTATCAACAAAGTGGGTGACCAGGCCTCTAGCCCCCGATACAGCGACGCAGCTGAAATATTTGCAGCCGCAAGCCCCCTAAAACACATTGCCTGAATCGTTTCCAATAACGTCGTCTTGCCGCAGCGCTTCTCGGGCGACGAAACCAGCAGCCTGGGACAGATTCGGAACGCCCTGAAGACATAGGTCAGCACGATCCAAAGCGCCACAGCCATGGACTCCTGCGCCGAAAGGATAACGTGATTTCGGATGATGGATTGGATCTCAGTCACCAGCACCCTACCATCAACCGCTTCCGGCCACGGTTCCTCGCCGCTAAACAGACCTCCTTGCTCAGGCTCATCATCGCGGGCTTGATCTAAAGCCTTACGGGCTTTATTGACCCCGCTGTCCACAGTACGTTTACTCACTCCCCCCAGTAAATCGACGAGCCTGCCTTTGCATCGATCGTAATCCAAGGGCGACAGGCGGGCTGCGGCCTCGATGATCAGATCGTCCATGCCATTCATCCCAGCCCACTCACGGACTGGGATGCGCTGCTCTGTCAACCATTCCTGCGTCAGATCAGCCTGGTCTGCAACGTCCTCACCGTCAGTCCAGCCTAATGCCAGTGTGTCGATGATGAACACCTCTGACCCGTTGACCAATAATTCAGCCGCGATTGTCATCGCGTACTTGGTGCCTGGTTCATCAGCGTCAGGTATCAACGTCGTAACTCGCCCATAGAGCGGTGACCAATCTGATTTCAGCGCGTTACTGCTGCCGCTTGCCGAGGTAGTGCAGATAGAGCCTGAAAAATGTTTGCTGGCAGCGTCTACAGCCTTCTCGCCCTCGACGACAACTATCGCAGCGCTCTTGTCGCGTAAGATCTGGTCAAGGTGATATACCGGCAGCGGTGAACCTGGCAGCCGCCACTGCCAGTCCTGTGCTTCAGGGTTGTAAGACACAGAGCGTGTTTCCTTCCCTTTGTGGGTGTCGAAACGATAGACGATGAAAGCAACCCGGCCATCAGCAGTCAGGTATTCCCATGACATGGCAGGAACACCGAGCTCAGGGTGAATATCGGGGGGTAGGTGACAGTCGTTCGGCGCCGGAGTCGACAGAACATCCGGTTTGACGGTCTTGCTTACCGACTTTGTTGATGTATGTGTGGTTATAGGTCTCGACTGGCGAAGCGTTTCCTCCAGCGCGGTCACTGCAGCATGTTCGTCCAGCTCATTTAGCACCATATACAGGCTAACTAAATCAGGTCCTGAAAAATCCTCGACTGCGTAGTCCTTCCAGAAGCCCGTAGCCAGAGTTACCTTGAATGACCCAAGGTTTTTGTCATCTCGACACGGGTTAATCGCAACGAAATGCTCGCCCTGTCTCTCGCCTTCCAACCAAGCCCTAAGAACAGCCTCGCCGTTAGATAGCAGTTGACTATTAACGCGAGACCTTCCTTTATTAAAAGTTTTGCTCTTCATGATGTATTCCTTTTGTGTGCAGGGGCTGATTCCAAACCACGCCCCCAAATGTTTAGGAGTGGCGGACCCGTTTTGAAACCCAGCCCTTGATGTCGCGGTGCAACTTGAGATAGACATCACGATCCATCTCGTCGGCATCAAATTCCAACATCTCGGTCATCGGTTTAATCGGTTCAAACCCATTCTCTAAACACAATATCCCGGTGACGCGCGGCCACTTGGCGTCATGTACTTCCACCTCGATCAATACCGACTTACCGAGCAAATCGGTCAGCCCTAACGCTTCATTGGCTGATTCGTCGTGAATAGGGAACGCTGAATTGAACAGAGCGAAGCAGCCACTGGATGGGTGGTCCGAGAACTTCATGCGCTTAGCTATCAGTTCACCTGAAGCAACCTCAAAGGCTACGGCCATTTGGCCCTCAGGCTCTTTGTTTCTGTCGAACGCCAACTGCAGGCCGATATGGGCAACCTGAACCACTACAGCGACATGGAGACCGTCCTGAATGGTGATCGGTGACTGAGTGGTCGATGAAGACTTACTGAAGGTGAATTTACTCATTGAGAAACCTCCCGGGCCATAGTGCGCCCAGGGCGGCTGGATTCGATTTGCTCAGCCAGCCAATCGTCGATCTCCGATTCGATCCAGCCGACTGCACGACCGCCTAAAGACACCGGTTTCGGGAAAAGGTTTTCAGAGATGCGTAAGTAAATTGTGGAACGGGAAAGACCCGTGCGCGCTTTTACTGTGGGAAGTCTTAAGATTATTGTAGCCATGTTTGAGCCTCCTCAGGCGTCGTTGAACATGGCTATAGATTTGAGCAGGGACCTACGGGGTGTTTACCAACTTTGGAAAGATATCCTGAAAGTTGGTAAATCTATGTTTGCCGAAAATCAATTGCGTCCGGGATTTTTTTCAAAATTAAGCGTATTTTCTCATCTGACAAACTAACACCAAGCTCATAGACGATGCCCCCTATCCTTTTCGGCATACCTCGCTCGCGAATATCAAGCCCTGCTTTTTTACAAAGTGCACCCAGCAAAACCAGGTAAGTCCCCTCCGCATCTGACCTCAGTTCATTATTCAGTCTACTTATAGAGCCGCCAAACTGGGGCGGGGTCTCAGACTTGTATTTTTTAAAGTCTGGCGACTCATCTTTGGGCCATCCAAAAAGCATCAAGGGGCTTTCGTAATCTTCTGAGAGTTGACGCGCGAACTCCCCACCAGTGAGACTGTCAGTCACATTCTTGTAATACCAGGCCAATAAATTCAGGGCACTTTCTTTAACACCTTCGCATTCAGGGCCGTTGCTTGTAGTAGATGTTCTACGACCAAACCTGTCGTAGCCTTGAATACCTTCTTTTTCTATCGAGGTTGCGAGCACACCAGCCGATATAGGTTCTTTGCCACATAAAAGTAGATCAAATAAAGATAGCCATGGATTTTCGTCATCGTCAGGTGCACTCATTTTTTATCCGCCGTTCATGATGTAATTGATTCATATTCTCAAAAGATGAGCATTTAGCCCACTGAACTCGCTATCCAATGTTTATATGTTGCCGTTGACTTGTATGGTCATAGCCTCGGTTTACCCGTTGGAGCAGTACACAGCCCAATCTGCCATCAACGAGGTTCGCTTCGTGAACTGTGAACCGCGCTGGTAGGCCCGCTCGACAGCATCAGGCAGCTGGTGCGCCAGAGCATGTTCGGCAACCTCACGAGGATAGTTCGTCATCTCCGCTGCCCACATGCGAAACGTTGTACGAAAACCGTGCACTGT
>Ga0206677_10001901_pt1 | contig 18940 bp, 21 predicted proteins | sample M130m12015metaG_FD_155475 | JGI IMG/M metagenome (GOLD analysis project Ga0206677, IMG submission 155475) | Ammonia-oxidizing marine archaeal communities from Monterey Bay, California, United States - M1 30m 12015 | ecosystem: Environmental > Aquatic > Marine > Intertidal zone | place: USA...
ATGGAAAGATTTGTAGCAATTCTACTTGAACATACTGCTGGGGTTTTCCCGTTATGGTTAGCAACAATTCAAGTTGAAATCTTAATTGTTAGTGAGAACTTTAAAAATTATGGTGAAAAAGTTTTAAATATCTTAGAAAATGACGAAATTCGCGCGCACTTAGATGATAGAAATGAGACTGTTGGGAAAAAAATTAGAGAATCTGAAATAAATAAGATTCCTTTTATGATTGTTGTTGGTGAAAATGAAGTAAAAAACAACACAATTTCCATTAGAAGACATCATGGTGATGACCTAGGTGAAATGAAAATTGAAAAATTTATTGATATAATCAAAAAAGAAATTTCAGATTGTATCCCAAAATTTAATATTAATTAAAAATAGTTGTTATAGCAATAAGAAGAAGAAGATCGAATAGGAGATTCAGTAGAGTAATTAAAGAAGATCCTCATAAAATCAATACAAAAATAACTGCTCATGAAGTTAGACTTGTAGGTGATAATGTTGATGTAGGAGTGTATTCAACAAATGAGGCCTTAAGAATTGCAAGAAATCTTGAATTAGACTTAGTTGAAATTTCTCCAAAAGCTTCTCCTCCTGTATGTAAGATTTTAGAATATAAGAAGTTCTTATACGAACAGAAAAAAAGGGACAAAGCATTAAAATCAAAAGCAACAAAAATTGTTGTAAAAGAAATTAGGTTTGGACCTCAAACAGATGAACATGATTATCAGTTTAAAAAGAAACATGCAGAGAAATTTTTAAATGAGGGTGCTAAATTGAAAGCATTTGTATTTTTTAAAGGGAGATCGATTATTTTTAAAGAACAAGGTCAAATTTTGCTACTTAGATTAGCTCAAGATCTTGAAGAACTTGGAACGGTTGAGCAAATGCCACAGCTAGAAGGAAAAAGAATGATAATGTTTATACAACCTAAAAAGAATTAAAAACAGGAATTATGCCTAAAATGAAAACAAAATCCAGTGCAAAGAAAAGGTTCAAAGTAACTGGATCAGGTAAAATAAAGAGAAAGCACGCCTTTAAGAATCATATTTTGACAAAAAAATCAAAAAAGAGAAAATTAAGGTTAACTCACTTTGGACTTGTCCATGAAAGTGATGAAAACAGTATTAAAAGACAATTAAGATTAAAATAAATCACTAGCTATGCCAAGATCAGTAAACTCAGTTGCTTCAAGAGCAAGAAGAAAAAAAATAATTAAACAGGCTAAAGGATACTTTGGAAGAAGAAAAAATGTATGGACAGTAGCTAAAAATGCTGTTGAGAAGGCACTTCAATATGCATATAGAGATAGAAAAACTAAAAAGAGAAACTTTAGATCTTTATGGGTTATGAGAATTAATGCTGCTGCTCATCAACACGGGCTATCATATAACGAGTTTATGTTTAAACTCAAGTCTAATAACATATCTCTTAATAGAAAGGTCTTAGCAGACTTAGCGATGAATAATCCTATTGCATTTGAAGCGATTGTTAAATCATTAAAATAAGCTTACCCCTCTTCTACCTCAACTTTATCTAATTTTTTAGGTCTAATTAAAAAATATAGATTGAAAGAAGGTACTTTACTCAAACTTTTAAAGAATTCTAAAACTAAGAATGAAGGCTTTAAACTTCTTGTAGATTTATATCATGAAAAAACTTATTGGATGATAAGAAAAATGATACTATCACATGATTCAACAAATGATGTTCTTCAAGAAACATATATTAGAATATTTAAAGGAATAGATAACTTTAAAGAGAAGAGTAAACTTTCTACTTGGATTTATAGAATTGCATATAATGAGTCTATCAGGTTTTTAGCTAGTGAATCTAAACTTAAAAAAGTTGAACTAGATTCTAATGATGACAACTATTCAAAGAAATTATATGCTGATGGATATTTTGATGCAGAAAATTTATCTCTTAAATTTCATCAAATATTATCCGAATTAACTTTAAGACAAAGAAATGTCTTTAATATGAAATATTTTGATGAACTAAAGTTTAGCGAAATATCTAAAATTACTGGGATAAATATTAATACAATTAAGTCAACATACTATTTAGTTGAAAAAAAAATTAAAAAAGAAATAAATGAATCAGCATTATAAAAAACTAGGCTTTAAAACACCTAAAAATTATTTTCAAAAGTCTAAAGATCAAATTTTAGACACTAATATTAATTATAGAACTAAAAAATTTGAATATCAATCTAGATATACATTTCAATTGTTAATTGCTGCAATTTTTATAACATCTATACTGTATTTAAATTTTTCAAGTTTAAATACTGAATCCAAGAACTTTAGTTCTAAATCACCTATTATTTCTACTATTCTATTAAATGAGGAAATAACTGAAGAGTACATTATTGATTATCTAACTGATAAAATAGCTGAAAATGATATATATATACCTAAATAAACTTTTATCTTTTTTAAAGGTCAAACAAACAATGATTAACTCAAACAAAATATCCTTATTATTAATCTTAATATTTTTTACATCTAATATTACTATTGGTCAGGAAAATCAAAAAATTGGATATAAGAGAGGATATTCAGCAGAGTTAGCTGAATCTTTTTCATCTTTTCAAAAAGATTTACTTAAGAAAGAAACAATGTTATGGACAAAACATCATGAAGTAATAAAAAAATCACTTTCTGAATCTCAAAAAAAAATTATTCAAGACAGTTCAATTAGTCGAAGAGATGCTCGTAAAAAAATTATTCTTTCATTGAATAACAATCAAAAAAATATGCTCAAAAAATTTGAAAAAAGAATAGATACTATTCGAAGAAAATTTTATGAATCATTAACAGAAAATCAGAAACAAATGATTAAAAAAAACAGAAGAAAATCAAAGAAAAATGATTAGATTTTTTAACAAATCCTTGTGTTTTCTTTCAATTAATTAAAAATATATTTGCCAAACCAAACATTAAAAAAATGAACAAAATCTACTTATTTTTCTTATTAACTTTTACTTCGTATACATTTTCACAAGAATATACTGCTGAGCAACGTGCAAATTTTGCTAAAATGATTTTTAATGTTTCAGGAATTGTGACTGATTCTGAAACCTCTGAACCACTTGAGTATGCTACTATATCATTAGAGCACAAAAGAATTCCAGATAAAATTTTTGGTGGAATAACGGATGAAAACGGAAAGTTCTCAGTGGATGTAAATCCAGGAATGTACAATATAAAAATTGACTACATATCGTTTGAATCATATGTAGATGAAAACTTAAGAGTTGTAGAAAATACTGATATTGGAAATATTGCTTTGAATATTGATGTTTCTATGCTTGATGAAGTTGAAGTAAGAGCAGAAAGAACTCAAGTTGAAATTAGATTAGACAAAAAAATATATAACGTAGGTCAAGATATTACAGTAAGAGGTGGAAACGTCTCAGATGTTTTAGCTAATATCCCTTCTATTGATGTAGATTTTGATGGAAATATATCATTAAGAGGAAATAACAACGTTAAGATATTAATTAATGGTAAACCCTCTGGACTAGTTGGCTTATCTGGCCCTCAAGGGTTGAGATCTATTCCTTCTGAATCAATTGAAAAAGTTGAAGTAGTTACCTCTCCATCTGCTAGATATTCAGCAGAAGGAACCGCAGGAATTCTTAACATTATACTTAAAAAACAGGATCTTTTAGGTTTTAATGGTAATGTAAATTTGAATGTTGGTGAACCTAAAAACACTGGTGCATCAGGAACATTCAACTTAAGGAATAATAAAATAAATATCTTTAGTACAACTTCAATTAAGGATTCTGATAACAGTGGAAGCTTTATAGGAAATACTGAATACTTTAACAGTAATCTAAAAATTGATAATAACACAAACAGCGACAGAAATAGAAAAAATACATTCCTCAATTTAGGAGTTGAATATTACTTTGATGATAATACATCCCTAGCTCTAAGCGGATTCTATAGAAAAGGTGATGAATTAAGTTACTCAAAAAATATAGTTAACGATATAACTAATATCAATATTGTATCCTCAAATGAGAGAGTAGCAAACGATGAAGAATTAGAGGAATCCTTTGAATATTCATTGGACTTTTATAAAGATTTTGATAAAGATGGTCACACATTAAGCGCCAAAGTATCATATGAAGAGAATGATGAGAACTCAATTGATAAAATTGAAGATTACTCTACAATTCCATTTGTTTCGGAATCTTCTTTTGAAAGAACTACTAATATTGATTTTCAAAACAGGCTATTAGCTCAAGTAGACTATGTTTATCCTATAGACGAAAATACTGAATTTGAATTTGGATATAGAGGTAGGTTCCTAGACAGAGAAACTGATTTTGATGTTTCATTCTTAAATGGTGGAACTTATCAATCAGATCGTGGATTATCTAATATTTTTAAGTATACTGAAAGCATTAATTCATTATACACTCAGTTTGGGAAGAAAATTAATTCTGTATCAATTCTATTAGGACTGAGGTATGAAGCTTCTAAACAAGAAATTGATCAAAGAACGACAAATCAATTTGAGGTAAAGAAATACTCAGACTTATTTCCAACAGTTAATCTTGCGTATGAAATTTCAGATGTAGAATCTCTAACTTTAGGATACAGTAAAAGGGTAAGAAGACCTAGAGGATGGGATATAAACCCATTTCCAAGAAGAAACTCAATTACATCATACAGAAGAGGTAATCCATTTTTAGATCCAACATTTACATCTGCATACGAAGTTGATTACTTAAAAAGATTTAAAAAAATTACAATTAATACTGCTTTATTTTACAGACAATCTGACGGAAATGTTGAAAGAATTCAACAAGAAACAGGAGATTTAGTTGACTTGATAGTAGATAGTGGAACAAACAACCCTGTACTTCAGGTTCCTGTTCTTGAATACTATCCAATAAATTTATCTACAAATAAAAGATTTGGTTCTGAATTAAGTATAACATATACACCTTCTAGGTCAGTAAGAATTAATGGGAGTTTTACTTTAAATTCTACAAAAATAAGAGGTAATTATCTAGAACAAAGTTTTGATTCTGACGATACTAATTGGAGTGCGAGATTTAACGGTTTCATTAGACTTCCTAAAGATTATAGCCTACAGTTTTTTGGATTCTTAAGAGGTCCTAGTGAAAATGCATTCTCAAAAAGTAAAGCATTTGGGTTCACAACAGCAGCAATTCAGAAAAGCATACTTGACAAAAAAGGAAATATCTCACTTAGATACTCTGATTTATTTAATACAGGTAAGTGGAGATCAATTACTACAAGAGAAACATTTAGATCTGAATCTGAAGGTCAATGGAGAGAGCCTTCTTTAATATTGACTTTTTCATATAGAATAAGTGAGAATAAATCTAAAAGAAAGCAAAGGGTTAGAAATCAACAACAAGAATTTGATGGTGGTGATGGTGATGAAGGACCTATCTTCAACTAAGATTTTAATTTTCTAGTTATAATTTATTAGTAATAAATTTTTTAACTTTTTGAAAGATATAAGATGAAGCCCAATATGGCGCAACAAGTGCTAAGAAAATCATAAGCCAAAAGCCCATAGTGAAAATTGCTAAAAAAGCTAAAAAACCGAGGTATTGTTGAAACTCCATATATTTGTAATTGCTTAACAAAAGTAATTTTTTTTAAGTAAATTACAAAGGCCATGAACTATAGAATTGAAAAAGATACATTAGGAGAAGTTAAAGTCCCTAAAGACTCATTATGGGGACCTCAAACAGAAAGATCAAGAAAGAATTTTAAAATAGGTAATCCATCTTCAATGCCTATTGAAATTATTCATGCTTATGCAATACTTAAAAAATCTGCTGCACAAACAAATGAAAATCTTGGAGTATTATCCAAAGTGAAATCTCTTCTTATTCAAAAAGTTTGTGATGAGATCCTTGAAAATAAACATAATGATCAGTTCCCTTTGGTTATATGGCAAACTGGATCAGGCACACAAACAAATATGAATATAAATGAGGTTATTTCTAATAGAGCTCATCTATTAGAAGGTAAGAAGCTGGGTGAATCTGAAAAAACATTATCACCTAACGATGATGTTAATCTATCTCAGTCCTCAAATGACACATTCCCAACAGCGATAAATATTGCTGCAATGAAAATAATTACAAAGAATACTCTTGTAAATCTTAGAAAATTAAAAGATAGCTTAAATAAAAAATCTAAAGAATTTAATGAAATTGTTAAAATTGGAAGGACTCATTTAATGGATGCAACTCCAATTACTCTTGGTCAAGAGTTTTCTGGTTACGTTTCACAAATTAATCATGGAATTAGCACAATAGAGAATGCAATAGATCATTTAAGTGAGCTTCCCATTGGAGGAACTGCAGTTGGCACAGGATTAAACACTCCTAGAGGTTATTCATCAAAAATTGTTGAATATATCTCAAAAAACTCAGAAATGTCTTTTAAAGAGTCATCAAACAAATTTGAAGGCATCGCTTCTCATGATTGTATAGTCGAGATGCATGGGGCCCTAAAGACTGTTGCATCTTCAGTTTATAAAATATCAAATGACATAAGATTAATGGGATCTGGTCCTAGATCAGGATTAGGCGAATTAATACTTCCAGCTAATGAGCCTGGAAGCTCAATTATGCCAGGAAAGGTAAATCCAACACAATGTGAAGCAATTTCTATGGTTTGTGCTCAAATTATTGGAAATGATGTTGCAGTAAGTTTTGCAGGAGCAAATGGACATTTTGAATTAAATGTTTTTAAACCTCTTTTTGCTTTTAATATCATTGAATCATCAAAAATATTAGGTGATGCCTCACTTAGTTTTACTGAAAACTGCATAGACGGTATAAAACCAAACAATAAGAAAATTCAAAAATTTTTAAATGACTCATTAATGCTCGTAACTGCATTAAATTCAAAAATAGGATACTACAAAGCTGCTGAAATAGCTAATAAAGCATTTAAAGAAGAAAGCACTCTTAAAGAAGCGACTCTTAAGCTTGGTTATTTAACAGAAGATGAATTTGATCAATATGTCAATCCAGAAAGAATGACAAATAATGAAGGTTGAAATAGTTTCATTCCAAGATCAATATTCAAATTACTTCTATGAACTTAATTATGATTGGTTAAACGAATATTTTTACGTTGAAGAGTATGATGAAATAGTACTCAAAAATTGTAAACAAGAGATAATCAATAAAGGTGGCAATATATTTTTTGCAATTTACAACTCAGATGTAGTAGGAACAATGGCTTTAATTCCAAGAAAGAAGGGTGTTTATGAATTAAATAAAATGGCAGTTAAAAAAGATTTAAGAGGTAATGGTATAGGTCATCAACTAATCGATTTTACCATAGACTTTGCAAAAAGTAAAAATTATAATTCGATAATATTATACTCTAATAAGGTTCTTAAAAATTCTATCCATTTATATAATAAATTTGGATTTAAAGAAATTAAATCAGAAGGAAACACTCCTTACAAGAGAAGTGATATAAAGATGGAATTAATTTTATCTGACTTTTGAAAATAGTTTCTCTTTCCAATTACTCCATGAATATTTTCTAGCAAAAACTGCAAGAATAATAGGGTATATTATAATAGGGGCTATCCAATCTGTTATCCCAAGGCTAGGCTCAGCAATGTTAATCAAAATAGATTCAGTTTGAAAAACCGTCCAATCTGCTGTTACAAGTAGAGCAGCGATTAAATTATTTGCAGCATGGAATCCTATAGCAAGTTCAAGACCATCATCCATTAAAGTCATTATTCCCAATAAGAATCCAACCGAGATATAAAGAAATATAAATTCATAACCAAGTGCTGTTATTTCAGGATTGGCTAGATGAAGTGAACCAAAAACAATTGATGTGAGAAATAATGCCATAAACCTACTATTTAACCAATGTCCAAAACCTTGCATTAGATAACCTCTAAATACAACTTCTTCAACACTAGTTTGAATTGGTATAAATAATATTGCTATTACGGCAAGAATTAAAAATTCCTTAAGCTTAAAGTTTATTTCATAATTTTCAGGACTTAGAGAATACTCTAAGAAAACAAAAGCAGAAACAATAGATCCCCATAACATAAATGAATACATAACTCTTTCAAGATCAATTTTTTTTCTACTTGATAAAATAGACATTAAAGGAAGATCATGAAGTTTTTTTACAACTAACCAAATGCCAGGCACTACAGCTACAAAGCTAAGTAGTAAAAGAAAAAGTCTAAGATTTGAAGGAATAGACTTAAAAAGGTCCATTGGATTAGCATCAGGGCTAGGTAATTCTGTTGGCAAGAATGGTATCATTGGAAGTTGTCCAATAAAACTGAAAAAAATTAGAATAAATGAACCTAGTATATAGTATCCAAAATTCTTTAATCTATATGATTTATCAAATAAAAACATTTTTGTATTTATTGAAAGTTAGCTAAAATTATCATATAAATAAATGAAAAGATCATATGAAAATATATTGTATGAATATTATATTTTATAAGATCTCTACTTTTATAATATTTAAATAATCCTGAAATCAAATAGTAAGAATAAAACATTGTTACAGGAATAAGTAAGTACATAAATAACATAGCTTGTGTATTATTTATTAAATTTTCAGAAATAAAATACAATGAACCTACTGCTAAAGCTAAATTTAATGCATATACCCATCTTGAAGCTTTTTTTCCAAGTAATACTACTAAATGATTTTTACCCACTTTCTTATCAGAAGTATAATCTGGGAATTGATTAATAAATAAAATGTTAGTGGTTAAAATACCTATTGGAACTCCTAAAAGTAATAGATTGTAAAATTCATTTGAATAAGGGATGATAGTCTCCATTGAAATTGCATAACCTGTACCAAGTGTTAGTAAAGGTCCAAAAGCTAAAAAAATTGAAATTTCACCAAGACCATACCTTGAAGAAAGTCTAATAGGTTTAGCTGTATAAAAATACCCAATTAAAACACCTATTAAAGCTATAATGGCAGCGTGATATGCATTACTTGTAGATTCAGTGTTTAAATAGCTGAAATATAGTATACCAGAAGCAGTTAATAAACCAAGGACAAACATTATGTTTGCTAAGCTTTTAGTTCCTTTAAGTGTTATTAATCCTAATTCAACTGCCCTACTCCCTCCAGACAACTGTGCACCTTGTAAAATAGTTGAGTCCATTCCAGCATTAAAGTATTCTGTATTAGCCTCATCTGTACCATGAGTTACATCAAAATAATCGTTATATAAGTTAGAAAATAAATGAAAAAATAAAATTCCAAATGTGGTAAGAATTAAAGAAAGTGGACTAAATAGACTATCTCCGATTCCTGCATAATAACAAGCTACAGCAAAAACAGGAAATAATGATGCAGATGCAAAACCAACTCTGGTAATTGCTACACCTTTTATAATTTTTGTACCCCAATTGATTTTGATATTTACATCTTCATCAATCACTTCTGTAATACCACAATATCCGGTTTGTGGATTGTTCTTACCATCACCAAAGTTTGGTGTTATCTTGATTTTAGCAGAAAATTTTGATCCATCTTTTCTAATAAAGTTTGTTTTAGTGTTATGTTCTCCTGACTCGTTAGCATCTTTAAGCCATCCTAAAACATTTTGTAAAACAATTTCACCTGGAGAAAAAATTGAAACTCTTTTAATACCAACCAACTCATCTGATGGATATCCAAAGACTTTTTCAGCACCTTCATTCATGTTTGTAATTAAACCTTCCATATCACAAATAATAACACTTTTCATATTTTTTTTTTTAGAATTCTCAAATGTACATCCTGAGAGTCTTAAATAAAAATTTTTTTATGAATTATTTATCAATGGTAAGAGTAGTCAGTTTTGCAAAAGAAATATCTCTATTTTCTTCATCGATAATAGATATTTTCCATAACTGCATCGTCCTTCCCATGTGAACAGGTACAGCATTTGCATAGACATAGCCTTCACTTATTCCTCTGACATGATTAATAGACTGAACAGGTACAGCATTTGCATAGACATAGCCTTCACTTATTCCTCTGACATGATTAATAGACAGTTCAACTCCTCTAAGCATTTGATTTTTTTTCATTGAAAAAATTGCGGCAGCTGAACTTCCAACAGTTTCAGCAAGAGCAGCTGTAGCTCCTCCATGAAGAACACCAGCTGGCTGATGAAGATTTGGAGTTACATTCATTTTTGCCTTTAAAAAGTGTTCACCAACATCAGTAAAGACAATACCAAGAGTTGAAACTAAAGTACCTTTACAACGATCATTAGCTTCTTTAAGTATAGATTCCTTAAGGTTTTTATTAAACATTTACTCTTCTTTTACCTCTTCAAAATCAACATCCTGAACATCGTCACCTTTAGAATCATTATCAGAAGTAGTTTCATTATCACCTTCTGGTTTAGCTTCGCCTTCAGCTTGGGCTTTATACATTTCTTCTGAAGCATTTTTCCATGCTTCATTAATTGTATTTAAAGTCTCATCAATCTTCTCAAGATCTTTAGATTCATGAGCTTTTTTCAAGTCTTCTAATGCTGATTCAATTGGTTTCTTTTTATCATCAGATAATTTATCTCCAAAATCTTTAAGTTGTTTTTCAGTTTGGAATATCATCTGATCAGCACTATTTAATTTATCAACTTCTTCTTTTGCTTTTTGATCTGCATCAGCATTAGCTTCTGCTTCTTTTTTCATTTTCTCAATTTCTTCCTCAGTTAAACCAGAAGAAGCTTCGATTCTTATATCTTGGGATTTATTAGTTGCTTTATCTAATGCACTTACATTAATAATTCCATTAGCATCTATATCGAATGTAACCTCAATTTGAGGTGTGCCTCTTTGAGCTGGAGGAATTCCATCTAAATGGAACCTTCCAATTGTTTTATTATCTTTTGCCATTGGTCTCTCTCCCTGTAAAACATGAATTTCTACAGAAGGCTGATTATCTGCAGCTGTAGAAAAAACTTGAGATTTTTTAGTTGGTATAGTTGTGTTTGACTCTATAAGTTTAGTCATAACATTACCCATTGTTTCAATACCTAATGATAAAGGCGTTACATCAAGAAGAAGAACATCCTCTACATCTCCAGAAAGAACACCTCCTTGAATAGCAGCTCCAACAGCAACAACTTCATCAGGATTTACTCCTTTAGATGGTTTTTTTCCAAATAAAGCTTCAACTTCGTTTTGTATAATTGGAATTCTGGTTGATCCTCCAACTAAAATTACCTCGTCAATATCTTTTTTAGTAAGACTAGCGTCTTTTAATGCTTTTTTAACTGGCTCCATAGATCTTTTCACCAATGTATCAGATAATTGCTCAAACTTTGCTCTAGTTAAAGTAGTTACAAGGTGTTTTGGACCTGATGATGTAGCAGTTACATATGGTAAATTAATTTCAGTCTGAGCTGACGATGAAAGTTCAATTTTAGCTTTTTCAGCTGCTTCTTTTAATCTTTGAAGAGCCATTGAATCTTCTCTTAGATCAATTTGCTCATTCTTTTTAAATTCTTCAGCTAAAAAGTCTATAATTACTTGATCAAAATCATCACCACCTAAGTGAGTATCTCCATTGGTTGATAACACCTCAAAAACTCCATCGCCTAATTCTAAAATTGATATGTCAAACGTACCTCCTCCAAGATCATAAACAGCTATTTTTTTATCAGTTCCACCTTTATCCATTCCATATGCTAAAGCAGCAGCAGTAGGCTCATTTATTATCCTTTGAACTTTCAATCCTGATATTTCACATGCCTCCTTAGTAGCTTGTCTCTGAGAATCATTAAAATATGCTGGGACAGTAACTACAGCTTCTGTTACAGTTTGGCCAAGGTAATCTTCTGCAGTTTTTTTCATTTTTTGAAGAACCATTGCAGATAATTCTTGGGGTGAATACAATCTTCCATCAATATCTACTCTAGGTGTATCATTATCACCTTTTACAACTTTGTAAGCAACAGTTTTGACATCATTAGATGACTCTGAATACTTGTTACCCATAAATCTTTTTACAGATGCAATTGTTTTTTCAGGATTTGTAACAGCCTGTCTTTTTGCAGGGTCACCTACTTTAATCTCCCCATCCTCTACAAATGCAATTACAGATGGTGTAGTTCTTTTTCCTTCAGCGTTAGGAATAACAACAGGTTCACTACCCTCCATAACAGATACACATGAATTCGTTGTTCCTAAATCAATTCCGATAATTTTACTCATAATATATTTTTTAAATAATAAAGACAACCATTATGCCATTTTAATTTAAGTGACATTCTGTCATATTATTATAACTTTATTTACACTATTTTTGTGTAAAAAGTAATAATGACTAACAATTCTAATACCAGCAGAGTTACCGTAAAGGTACTTGAACAAATGAAGAATGACGGCGAGAAAATCTCAATGCTTACTGCTTATGATTTTAGTTTTGCTAAAATCATAGACGAAGCTGGTATAGATGTAATTCTAGTTGGAGATTCTGCATCTAATGTAATGGCAGGACACGAAACAACATTACCAATTACTTTAGATCAGATGATATACCATGCTAGTGCTGTTGTAAGAGCTGTAAAAAGAGCGTTGGTAGTAGTAGACCTTCCATTTGGAACATATCAAGCAGACTCTAAAGAAGCATTAAAATCTGCTATTAGAATTATGAAAGAATCTGGGGCACATGCCGTAAAACTTGAAGGAGGTCATTTAGCCAAAGAGTCTATTGAAAGAATAATTCAGGCTGGTATCCCGGTCATGGGTCATTTAGGATTAACCCCTCAATCTATTTATAAGTTTGGGACTTATACAGTAAGAGCTAAAGATTATGAAGAAGCTAATACACTAATAGATGATTCTAAAATGTTAGAGAAGATTGGTTGTTTCTCTATTGTTCTCGAAAAAATACCAAATATATTAGCAAAAAAAGTAGCTTCAAATCTAAGACTCCCTATTATTGGTATTGGCGCAGGATCTGATGTTGACGGGCGCAGGATCTGATGTTGACGGGCAGGTACTTGTTTCTCATGACATGCTTGGTATGAACAAAGATTTTAGTCCTAGATTTTTAAGAAGATATTTAGACCTAGACTCTCTAGTTAGCGAAGCTGTCAAAAAGTATTCTTCTGATATTAAAAGTGGTAGTTTCCCAAATAAAGAAGAGCAATACTAATTTGGCATTTCAAGATTCAGATATATTATTTGAAGACAATCATTTGATTATTGTAAACAAACCTTGCGGACTTCTTGTTCAAGGTGATAAAACTGGCGATGTTCCATTACTTGAAGTTATAAGGAAATATATAAAGGATAAATATGACAAGAAGGGTAATGTGTTTCTAGGTCTTGTAAATAGAATTGATAGACCAACATCAGGAATTGTAATCTTTGCAAAAACAAGCAAGGCTTTATCTAGGATGAACGAAAAACTAAAGAATAGGGAAATTAAAAAAATTTATTGGCTCATAATTTCCAATAAGTTTGAATCTAAAGAAGGAATACTTGAGGGTTGGTTTAAAAAAAACAACAATAAGAACAAGTCTTTTTTTTCAACTAAAGAAAATGACAATTCAAAATTTGGATCTTTAACATATAAAAAAATTCAAACTCTTGAAAAATATTGTAAAATTCAAGTAGAACTTATTACAGGTAGACATCATCAAATTAGATGTAATTTTTCTGAGATAGGATATCCTATTCTAGGTGATTTGAAATACGGATCTAAAAGATCAAATAAAGATGGAGGAATATACTTACATTCGAGAGAGATAGATTTCATCCACCCTGTTTCAAAGGAAAAAATTAATATTAAAGCTAAACCACCAGCAAAAGGCTTATGGGTTATCTAACCCTTTTATTGATAATAAGTGCTTTCTCCTTTATAATTTCTTGAACTGGCCTACTACTTATTTTACTTTCAAGCCACGATATAATATCTAAATAAAGAAAAGCTCTTTTTTCATATGGATCATCTTCATATACTTTAAGTTCATTATAAAGATTCCTTAAGAACCCCTTTATTTCTCCAGGATAAATATTTTCTAAACCCTTTAAATATTTTAAAATTGTTTTTTGAACTTCATGTAAATCATTCATTTTATACAGATAATTATATGTATCCTTAATAATTTTATCAAGGTTAAAATCAATTCCAGCCTCCCAATGAGCAATAAGATTAAGTACTCTTGTAAAACACTGAAGATCTTCCCTCATTTTAATGTTTTTGTTTTTCATAATCATACTCAGATATTTTATACAATTATCAAAATCATCAACTGTAAAATACATACAAGCAATTTTATAGTAAAGAAGCATTATATGATGATGATCAATAAAATTTTTATTAGTTTCTATACCATCTAATACCTCCGGGACAATTTTAATTGAATCTCTAAAATTACCTTCTAAGACATGAAGATTAAATAGGTTATTATACTTATACATAAAAATCAAAGCATTTAAATTTTGATTTACTGGAAATGAGCTACTTTCCACTGAATTAATTAAATCACTTAAACGATTTTTAAATTCTGAAGGATGTTTAATTAATGCTAAAGCCTCTAATAAAAAATTATAACCTTTAAGGTAAAAAACAGGATGAACTTTAATCATTTCTGGATTTTTATTGAATGTATCTATCCACTTTGAAGCATACTTGTAGCTAGAGAGAAAATCTTGAACTAATAAGCTGTACCAAACCCATATTTGATAATAAATAAGTTTCTCACGGAATCCAAGTGATTCTACTTTAAAATTTTGAATTTTTTGACTGAAAAAATTTTGAATTTCTTTAGATTCAGCATCACTTTTTGCATAACCGGCCTTAATAAGTTTTTCATAAAGCTGAAGCGAGATATTGGATAGATTACTGTTTATATCATTTTGTTCTTTTAAATGATTAGTCTGAGAAACAAGTTCATTTGTTCTATTGCTTAAGCTCCTTGTCACATATAGAGATTCAATTAATTTTTCAAATTCAACAATTTCATATGCAGATGTGTTTTCATCATATTTTAACGCAAATGATTTTGCTTTATCTAATATTTTTAAACTTTGCTTGTATAACCCTTTTTGATATAAAATTGTAGCAAAATCAATTTGACTTCTAATATGAAGTTTAACATTTTTGTGTTGTGGGTTTAATCTTAAACTAATTAAAATTTGTTTATATAGATGAGCTTTTAAATTTGAAAGTTGGACTTTAGAAACAATTTTTTTTTCAATTATAACATCTTCTTTATAAATATTCATTTTATCAAGCTGATTAAATAATTTTAAAAACTTTGAATCTTCATTTGATTCCATTCTACCTACATAAAGTTTAAATTGTCTCTTCTCTGACTTGGTAAGAGATTTAATTAAAACAAATAGATTATCTTTTAACTCATTAGTCATTGTATAAATTTTATAATTAATATGTTTATTTACAGGTATTTATAACAATAATATACATATCGGATATTGTAAAATTAATATACTTTTTTTTAAGTATCACCATTTAAGTAATAATTTAGATAATAATGAAAAATCAAGTCCAAATATTTGACACTACCCTGAGAGATGGTGAGCAAGTGCCAGGCTGTAAACTTGATACTAAAAGTAAACTAATATTAGCTGAAAGAATTGATATTCTTGGAGCAGATCAGCAGATATTATAGAAGCCGGATTTCCAATCTCAAGTCCAGGGGATTTTAAATCAGTTGTAGAAATTTCAAAAATTGTTAAAAATGCATCAGTTTGTGCTCTTAGTAGAGCAAATGAAAGAGATATTGATGTTGCGGCTGAATCATTAAAAGATGCAAAAAAACCAAGGATTCATACTGGAATCGGAACATCTGAAATTCATATTAAACATAAATTTAATTCTAATAAAGAGTCTATTATTGAGTTAGCTAAAAAATCAGTTTCTCATGCTAAAAAATATGTTTATGATATTGAGTTTTATGCAGAAGATGCCGGTAGAACTGATAATGACTTTCTTGCTAAAGTATGCGAAGAAGTTATAAAGTCAGGAGCTACAGTTTTAAATATTCCTGATACTACAGGCTATTGTCTCCCTGAAGAGTATGGTGATAAAATAAAATTCCTGATCAATAATGTTAATGGAATTGAAAATGTTACTATTTCGTGTCATTGTCATAATGACTTAGGACTTGCTACAGCGAATTCTATTTACGGTGTAATTAATGGCGCTAGACAGATAGAATGTACCATTAATGGTATTGGTGAAAGAGCAGGAAATACATCATTGGAAGAAGTGGTTATGATATTAAAACAACATTCTAATCTAGGTCTTTACACTAATATTAACTCAAAACTTCTTAATGACACAAGTCAGAAAGTTTCTGACTTAATGGGAATGCCCGTTCAACCTAATAAAGCAATTGTTGGTTCAAATGCTTTTGCACACAGCTCGGGAATTCATCAGGATGGAGTAATTAAAAAAAGAGAGACTTATGAAATAATTGATCCTTATGATGTAGGAGTTGATAAATCTTCTATAATTTTGACTGCCAGAAGCGGAAGAGCTGCATTGGCGTTTAGAATGAAGGAGTTTGGAGTAAACTTGAGCAAGAAAGAGCTTGATGAAGTATATAATGAATTTTTAATTGTAGCTGATAAAAAGAAAGAAGTAACAGAATCTGATTTTCCAATTATGCTAAAAAATCAAAATATTAAATATGGCTAATACACTTTTTGACAAAGTATGGGACTCTCATGTGATTGAGAAAATTGAAGATGGACCTGACGTTTTATTTATTGATAGACATTTTATTCATGAAGTTACTAGTCCTGTTGCATTTGTAGGGCTAAAAGACAGAGGGCTTAAAGTAATGTACCCTGAGAGAACATTTGCAACAGCTGATCACAACACCCCTACATTAGATCAACATTTACCTATTAAAGACGAATTATCTGCCTTACAGGTTAAGACACTAGAGAAGAATTGTAATGATCATAGTATAGACTTTTGGGGGTTAGGACACAAAAAAAATGGTATTGTTCATGTCATTGGCCCTGAAAATGGAATTACTCAGCCTGGACTTACAATTGTTTGTGGTGATTCTCACACTTCTACACATGGGGCATTTGGTGCAATTGCATTTGGAATTGGAACATCTGAAGTGGAAATGGTTCTAGCTTGTCAATCTATTATGCAGCAAAAACCAAAAAAAATGAGAATTAATGTGGATGGAGAACTTAATTCTCATGTAACACCAAAAGATGTAGCTCTATTTATAATATCAAAATTATCTTCTTCAGGAGCTACTGGTTATTTTGTTGAGTACTCTGGTAGAGTTTTCAAAGAAATGAGTATGGAAGGAAGAATGACTGTTTGTAATTTAAGTATAGAAATGGGAGCTAGAGGTGGAATGATTGCTCCAGACAATAAGACATATGAATATATAAAAGGCAAAGAATATGCTCCTAAAGAGCAGGAATGGGATAAAGCTCTCAAGTATTGGTCCTCATTAAATACTGATGAAGGTGCTGTTTTTGACAAAGAATATAATTTTAAAGGAAAAGATATTGAGCCTATGATTACATATGGTACTAATCCTGGGATGGCAATACCTATTTCTAAATCAATCCCTTCTTCAGAGACTTCTGACTCAAAAAATTCATATAAAAAAGCTTTAGATTACATGGAGTTTAATGAAGGAGATCTAATGATTGGTAAAAAAATTGATTATGTTTTTTTAGGAAGCTGCACAAATGGAAGAATTGAAGATTTTAGAGATTTTGCTAGCTTAATTAAGGGTAAAAGAAAATCTGATAGTGTGGATGCTTGGCTTGTACCAGGCTCTCATAAAGTGCTTAAAAGCATAAGAGATGAGGGTATTTTAGAAATTTTAACTGATTCAGGTTTTAAATTAAGAGAACCAGGTTGTTCTGCTTGCTTAGCAATGAATGATGATAAAATTCCTAAAGGAAAATACGCAGTAAGCACAACTAATAGAAATTTTGAGGGTAGACAAGGTCCTGGTGCTAGAACTCTTCTAGCTAGTCCTCTAGTTGCAGCAGCTACAGCTATAACAGGAAAAATTACAGATCCAAGAGAAATAATTTAATATGGCCTACGATAAATTTGAAATACTAAAAAGTACTGGAGTCCCTTTGAACATAGACAATGTTGATACAGATCAAATAATCCCAGCAAGATTTCTAAAAGCAACTGAAAGAAAAGGCTTTGGTGATAATCTATTTAGAGATTGGAGATATAATTCTGATGGTACAGCTATTGACTCATTTCCTCTAAATAATCTTAATTATAAAGGTAAAATATTAGTTGCTGGTAAGAATTTTGGATGTGGATCATCTAGAGAACATGCAGTTTGGGCTATATATGATTATGGTTTTAGAGCAGTTGTATCGAGTTTTTTTGCGGATATTTTCAAGAATAATTGTCTAAATATTGGAGTCCTTCCAATTCAAGTATCTGATTCTTTCTTATTGGAAATTTTTTCTCAAATAGATAAAAACTCAGAAAGTCTATTTGAAGTCAATCTTGAAAATCAGGAATTTATAATTAAAGAATTAAATAAAAAAGAAATATTTAAAATCAGTCTTTATAAAAAAGGTAATATGTCTAATGGGTATGATGATATTGATTATTTATTAAACAAAAAGGAGGATATTTCTAGATTTGCTAATAAATTTATTTTTTAATGACTCGCTCAATAGAAATAATGGACACAACTCTAAGAGATGGTGAGCAAACATCTGGAGTCTCATATTCCCCAAAAGAAAAACTTACAATTGCAAAACTATTATTAGAAGAATTAAAAGTTGATAGAATAGAAGTGGCATCTGCAAGAGTCTCAGATGGTGAGCTCAACTCTGTTAAAGGAATAACCACCTGGGCAAAAGAAAATAATCATCTTCAAAAAATTGAAGTGTTAACTTTTATTGACAATA
>Ga0206677_10001909_pt1 | contig 18912 bp, 10 predicted proteins | sample M130m12015metaG_FD_155475 | JGI IMG/M metagenome (GOLD analysis project Ga0206677, IMG submission 155475) | Ammonia-oxidizing marine archaeal communities from Monterey Bay, California, United States - M1 30m 12015 | ecosystem: Environmental > Aquatic > Marine > Intertidal zone | place: USA...
ACCCGCCGAACCTAGCTTTCTAACATCACTTTTTAAATCTGCAAAAGCTTCAGCTGCTTTAACGTTTCTTACTGGTGATTTATTGTACTTACTCCACGATATTTTTTCACCAAAGCCATCGTTTATAAATGCTCCGTCATCTGTAAATTCTACGTTATTAAAGGTACTACCATCCATTATAGCAGTTCTTCTTGAGTCGGCGTCTTCGTCACCAACAAAACCAACTGTTCCTTGTTTTTCATTAGCAAGTTCGTATTGTCTTATCTGCTTAGCTACAACTAAATCATCGTAGTTTTTGTTCATTGCAGCCTTTACATTTTCCATGCCTTCAACAGCATCTGTGTATTCTTTACTACTTGTATTACCAGAATATCTACCAGCCTGGTCTGCAAAGTCTATATACTCTTGTTTTTTGTCTTTTAAAAAAGTAGTTAGTTTGGCTTTAGCTTCCGCTGGTATTAAATCAAACTCGTAGTTGTCAGGTATATTGCTAACAAAGTTTTTGCGAGCCTCTTTATTTCTTTCAGTTATTTCACCAACCTGTTTTTGTATAGGATCAGTAAAGCCTGATATATCGCTTTTAGCCATTCTAGCTCCAGCTTTCGCTTTTTCTAATCCTAATGCTGCTTGTACTATATCTGCCATTATCTTAGTTTTAATTTTCCTAAACCGCTAGTGTCTATACCTAAACCCATTGTTTCTTTATTAAGTGTAGGTGTTGTTATTGAAGATTTAGGTGAGAAAACTCCAGCGTCGTAAGCTGAGATTCCAGCCGAAGCTATTTGACCTAATCCACCAATCATTTGTTGTCTAGCACTAGCTGCTTCACCAAAAGCAACACCGGCTTTACCAGCTTCAATAGCGTATAAATCTGTTAATCTTTGTCTTTCTTGTTGGCGAACCATCTCATCGCCTCTCATTTGCATTTCTTGTATTCTAGATTGCTCTTGTAGTTGTTGTTCCTGTATAGCTTGTTCTTGCTGTGATATTTGAGCACCCATTTTTTCCGCTTGAACAGCGCCTTGCCTAGCCATAGCTTGAGCTAAAGCAGCTACACCAGATCCACCAGCAGCTCCTCTTAATCCTTGCAATATGTCTGCTTGCTGTTGTGCTAGTTGTTGCTGTTGAAATTCTTGAGCTTGAGTGTCTACACGCATACCTTCGTATACATTTTGCATGCCTTCATAAGGATTAACGTACTCTTCAGTCTTGTAAGCTTCTAAATAAGGAGCTGCGGCTTGTTCAGCTTCTAAAGCTCTACGTCTAGCTCTTCTCTCTTGTTTACGCCCACTAATAGCACCAATTAATCCTGTAGCGGCAGATATTGCGGCTGGAGCCCAAACTGGAAGTTTCATTGGAGATGAGCCTACGTATTTTTTTAAACTTTTCTTCATATTATATTGTTATTTAATAATCACACTCTAGGGTGCTTATTTACTGCTTTCTACAACATCTACACCGACGCTAAACAATTCAGCTTCTGCCGTAGAGTTGTTTCTAAGCTCGGTCAATGCGAAGTAACCTTTTAAAGTGCTAAGATTAACCTCATTGTTTTTGCTAAATAATATAAACGATCCTACAACTGGAGCATCAATAGCTTGAGGTACATTTTGAACCTGTATAGAGTTAGCTGATATAGAAGAACAATCCCCAAGCTTTATTATATCGTCAAAAGTATTTGTCGTTATACTACCCTTACCAGAGCTTACTGGGTTACAGTAATACACTATATCACCAACTTGTAGCGATGTGTTAAGCGCATTAGGAAATTGTAATTCAATTATTGCCATTTTATCGGTTTTATTATATTATTCTGTAAAGTCAACGTTATATACATATGACTGAGCTATGTTTTGGCCTTTTGGAGTTGTGTATCCAATATCATTAGCATGATAAACCATTATTCTTTGAGTTCTTAGGTCATTAGCGTCAGCATCTGTAAAGCTGTTTATTACTAAATCAACTTTATGTGTATACGGCTCACCTGTTACAACTTGAACTTCTCCAACTTGCACAAAATCATCAATGTTATTGTATTCACCTACAACATTGTTTACGTTGTTATTAGATATTTCAGGATTATCCCAAGACTTAGCTGGGGCTAAAACAACAACTGGTGTTGGTGTTCCAGTAGCGCTAGAGGTTAACCTTAAAGTTGCTATTTGCTGGTTAGTACCAAAAGATGATCCTCCAGGTATACTTGTAACAAGCGTGTCTGTAGTTGAGTCAAAAATACCTTGAGTAAAAGTAACTTCATCAAACGTAGTGGCGTCACCATCAAAAGACACTCTAAGCGTCGCTGATCTAGACGTGAGACTTGCGTCTGTTGTAGTGGCATTGATAGTCATAGTATAAATATACATTCCACTATATATATTACCCATCTGTCCAGTAGTTGGTGAGCTTATAGATGATGGTAGGTACAACCAGCCTGCATCACCACTTCCTACCGCAATACTTATATCATCTATAGATATTGATCCCGAAGTTGAAGCAAATTTTATTTCTATAGGTACATAGTTATTTCCATTTTCAACATTAACTATAGGGTAGTCGCTAGAGCCGCTAGTAAAAGATACGTTAGTACTAGGCGTGTATATATCTACAAAGTTAGAAGTAGAAGCTTGAGTTATAGTTATAGTATCATCTGGTGTACCAGAATCATTGTACTCGTTGGTAACCTTTATAGTCCCTGTTCTAGTAGAACCTGTTAAATTTACTGCTAGATCCGCATCAAAATAAGTGCTACCAAAATTACCGCCTTGTAAAATACCTCCAAATTCAACAGCGGTAGAAGACGGTGCGGTTATCCAAGCATCTGATGCTATCAAAGTATTATTTATCGTTGTGCTTTGTAGTTGTATTTTGGCGGTTGTAGAACTGGAAGTGCTAAAAAACTCCTTGCTAGCAAACTTGGCTTCTGGAGATCTTAGTACTGATCCTTCACCAAAAGCTATATTAACGTTATCTTCAGCGACTATAGTAGACCCAGAAAACCAATTAACAGAAACTTCTTTAGCTATTATTTGACCTAATTCATTTTCTATTGAGTTTTGTAAGCCTACTGCGTGACCGGCGTTTGTAGCCTCTTCGTTAAAAACAACTTGAGGTTGGGCGTCTGCGCCGTAAAACTTGCCATCGTAAGATGATAGTTTGACTTTATAAAGATCATTGTTTTGGTCGCCTGGAAAAACGCCTGTTATTAAAAATCTAGACCTAATCGGTGATGTTGATAACAAATCATCACTTATAGTTAAAACTGGATTTACATCAGAAAAACTAACAACTTCTGTTTGGTCGTCAACTCTAGTTATACTTATATTACTCATTTGAAGTGTTTTTCCAGCAGCACCTTTAGCATAAACGTAAAAGGCGTTTGCTCTAGTGCTTGGATTATTTACAGTTAAATTAACTTCATGAGTGCCGTTTTCTATTGGAATGACTGTATCAGAATCGGAATAAAAATGATCACCAAAAGGGGCTAGCCTAAAAAACTCTCCGTTGTTCATGTTTGAGTTTGATATAGTATACGTTAGTTTAAAAACTTGGTTGTCTTCAGAGCTTGCCGGCCATAATCCCGCCGCGCCACCATATGTGAAAGTATTTGTACTATTGTATGTTAAAACACCTGTGGACTCGTTAAATTCTAAATCTCCACTTAAAAACGATATTCCAGGAAAGTAGTTGTTAGTGTCTGGATTTAGATTTTTATCATGATAAACATTTAGTATTGAGTAGTATGGCTTTGGAAGAGGAGATGGAACAGCAAAAGACAAGTCTATAGCTGGAAGTGTTGTATCTTCAGTTATGTTTTGTGTTATCCAGTTTATAGTGCCTACTACAGTGTTGTCTAAATCGTCTGGACTTGCGCTATCGCTAAATGTTATTGAAGAGTAATAAGAGGTAGCGCCTATAGTTGGAAACTGGCTAGCGTTTATACCGTACCCTGGTGCAGGCTCTATCTCAAAAGTTGTCGTGCCGTCAATATTAGTTATATTGTATAGATTTACCATTATCAGTTGTTATATTATAGATACATTATCACCTAAAGTTATAGGCAAAGTAAGTTCAAATCCAAACCCATCTATATCTCCAGATATTAAAGTTGGGCCTGTTTGTAGCACGCCTAAACCTTGAACATTAGATTCTCTTGTGTCTAAATTGCCGCTAGCGATACCACTATCAGCAGCGTTACTAAACGTTGTTGTTTCACCAATTATATTATTAAACCACTTACCTTCTTTATTTATAAACTCATTAACTTTGCCTTCTTGTAAGTCTGTACTTATAGACTTAACATACCAACCATTTTGATTAGTCAGATTATAATAATTATTATCTAAACTATCTGTGTTTTGAGTTACTTTAGATTGAGTGCCTTCGTAATTTATAGTGCTAAAAGACTTCACGGATCCAGGAACATCGTTGAATATAGGTCTAATGCTAGAGTCGTATTGCTTAGTGTAAAAAATGTTTCTATTTACATCTTCTGAGTGATGAATCCAAGGCTTACCATTTTTAAAAGTATAATAAAAATTATTTAACGTAGCTCCAGCTTCCTTTATAAATCCTTTAAAACTATTCCAACCGTTAACGCTTTCAGAAAAAGATACAGTATACACATCTTTTTTTACCTCAGGGTTTGTCACGGAGTGTACGGTTATATTGTACTGGTTCTTCTTACCGTCAAAGCTACCTATTAATGCTTGAGAGTTTGCTAGATTGTCATAAAACCAATTTTTCATGCCATAGTCAGATATAGTTGTTATGCCATCTCTAGATAACCTTAAAACAGATCCTCTAGCTTTGTCTGTAAAATACACTCTAAATTCATCTGATGCAAATGATTCTGGGTTTTTAGAAATACCATAGTCACCAGCAAATGGCCTTGCTCTACCTAACACTTTTCTGCTATCAATGGTTAAAGATGTTCCGTCAGCATTAAACAACTCGTCTTTTTCAGCAAATATTTGTAAAACTTTGTTTTCACAAAATGCTAATAAATCTGAATCTCTAGTAAATAGTTTTTGTATACTACCATACTCTGGAGCTAGCTGCTTTACAATGTCTTCTCCAGCTAAGAACTCGTTTAATCTATTAAATCTAATGCTGCTATCAACAATCTTTTCGTTAATTGACTGTGAAAATATTATGTCATTTTTTCTTCTAACAGGTTTGTAATCTTCGTAGAAAAGATTAGCTTTGAAGCCGCTAGTTTTACCAGACGCTACATATTCAAATATAGTGTCTGAGTTAAAGTCGTCTCTAATAGCGTCAGACTCAACTCCATTACCAAACATTACGCAATTATACCACTCTAAACCTTTTGCTAAGGTAACGTTTCCAAAGTCTGAAACAGGACATGTATACGGTAGTAAATATATTTTAGATTGATTTGTTGTTGATGCCACAGCTCTAGCAATTACGAAGCTTCCATCTTCATTAGTAAACTTTAAATCAACATGATTATCCGGCGTAATGCTTATATTAAGATCTTTGCTCGCAGTTACAACACAATAAGCATGATCTGGACTAGCTGAGCTTGCACTAACATACCCGGCAGCAGCTTCTATTAAACTTTTACTGAAAGTATACGCTCCTCTAACATTGTTAACTAAAACTTCTGTTTGATTTAATTGAGATTTTATACCATCAATAATATTTTCATTAGAATAGCTAGAATCATAATAAGTTATTCTAGAACCTCTTTCTATGTAAGACGCCGCGTCTTTTGTGTCTAGTTTTATAGGGTATGCTCTACTAGCTTCGTAATAAATAGCAGTATCTTCAGATTCTAAAACTTTTTTAGGTTCTGTTTCGAATACAGCGCCGCTGGTAGACGGCAGCGTTAAAGCATCACCTTCGCCAAGACTTCCTAAGTAAGTTGTGAACGCTCCGTCTATAGCTATTTTAACAAAAAACTTACCCTCAATAGTAGAAGCATCACTAATAACACTTTCTGGCGCGGTAGTAGTTATTTCTAAGGCTTTCCACTTAGCTTCGTTAGCTGTTACGCTATCTACAGAATTATGCTTTTTCTTTAGTATTAAATAATCTTCTTCTTTTAGCTTGTCAATGTCAACCGTATTAAATAGCAGCCAAGCATGACCATCTTCGTTATCAACAGCTTCTGCTAAAACTAAATTATAAAATTTATTTGTATTTTCTTTAACAAAGAACTTGTAGTACTTTGCCCAACTTGGAGCTTGGCTTAATATACTTAAGGTAAGATTATTAGCAACCACAGCTTGACCTTTATCTACTTTCACTTTTAAAGTTTCGTCTAAAAATACTGTAGACTGCCTGTTGAAAGCATCTCTATATACAACCCCAACATCTATGTTTCTCATAGACTTGATAGATTCTACGCCTGATGACACAACGAAACTACCTTCATCCGTTTCTGGAGCTCTATAGCAATTCCACGAAGCGCTAGAAACTTTAGCGTAATCTATTTGAGTTGGATCTGTAAACGAGCCTGGAGTCCAAGAGTGATCCCCAGATCCAGAAACATAATCTATAGCAGGTTGTATGCTTCCGCCACTAAATAGATACGTAAACTCACTAGGAAGATTTTCATCTGGCTGAACCTCTAAGTATAACTTGTCTCCTTGATTTAGCTTTACGTTTTGTATGTTTAGGTTTAGCCTTATAGGTTCCCAACTAGGTGTAGTATTGACCCCAGCTTGGTTGCCAGGTAAAAAGAAAGTTCCAGGAGCATTAACTTCTGGTATATAAGCGTTTTCTATAGTTGTTTCATCAATTATTTCAGTGCCAGAAGGAACTAAAGGATCTGCTCCTGCTATGCTTCTTCTAATAACTAATCTTGCTGGCGTAAAATGTAAGAAGGGGTCGGGCGATTGTGAGGATGTAGCAGATGCTGCTGTTATTTCATTTCTAGCTAACCACTTGCAAGAAGCAGAAAAGCTATAAACACCGTCTTCTGGAACTATATACTCAAATGGATTTGCTTCATCTGGATCGTTTTCGTAGTTATCTCCAAGGTCTGAATCTTCTAATGTTAAAGCTAACTTTCCATTATAAACATCAGAGTGACTATCTGCTGTTGTTGTTATCAGCTCACCATCTTGAACTGCTCTAAAAATATTCTCGCTAAAACTACTTGATGTAGCGAGTGATGATGGCTTTGGAGTTAAAGTAGCTTCCAAGCCAACGTCTACAGGATCGTAGTTTTCTGTATAATTACCATACATTAGCCTAGACGCTGTTATTTCTTGCGCAACAGCTGACGTTGGGACAATATCTTGGTTTCTATCTACTTGATCAGAAGGTAATGTTGGTCCAAATAACTCAGCATCTATTACTATACTCCTTGTGTCAACATTGTCTCTATAATTTCTAGAGTTTACGTCTAGTAAATCTATAGTTTTTATAGAGTTTACTTGATTAGCCTTGTTAGTGTCTCTATATAATATTTCTATGCTAACAACATCTTGAGGGGTGTTTTCAGGGTAAAAGCCAGATATTTCAACTGACTTCATGTTGTTTAACATACCTAAATTAAAGCCTTCTTTTGGATCATATTCATATCTGCCAGGTAAAAATATAGGCTTAGTGTATGGCGATATTACTGATGTTTCACCGTCATTATATTTATATCTATAAGCGAAACATACAAACTCTTGCTCGTATATAGGTGTTTCTTTCTCAGACAGTTTTGCCGTCCAAAAAGCAGCGCCGCGATCAATTGTGTAGGTTGAATCAATAGCTACTAGATCTACTCTATAATACGGAAAACTACCACTTAAATTAGGGTGATAGGACGTTATTCTTATAGAAGCTGTTTTAGGGCTTACTATAGGTACTCCTGCGCTTGTTGTTGATTCTACTAAATCCAAAACATCACCAACCTTCCAATTAGCGTCTAAGTTTGTTGGCGTAAGTAAATGATCAATAGGTCCTAAAGAAAAAACATAACTAGCGTCGTTATCTCTAAAAGCGAAATGAGCCAACTCACCGCTTCCGTACTGTCTTTTCAACGTGCTTGATGTTATGCCTTCTCTTATTGATGTTAAAACTTTAACTTTAGGAGGTTTTATAGGTGCTGGCTTAATTACTGTTATATTGCTTAACTCAGCAACACCTTGCCAACCTAATCTAGACTTTTCTGAAGAGCTGTAAGCTCTAGTCGGATTGAACTCATGAACAGAAGGATTACTTGTAGGGTATGCCGTACCTTTTATGCTGTCTGATATATTTATTTTTTTAGGCTCACCTCTACCATCAGTCCAAAACAACAAGTCATCTATAACATTTATACCTGTTATTATATTACCATTAGGAGTGTATTGTTTTGTAGAGTACGCGTTTGACTCGTCAGCAAGCTTGTTGTTAGTTTCTAATTCTTCTGTTCCTGCTCTAAAGTCTAATATTCTATCAGCACTAAACTTTAGCACTACACCATCAGCTATCATTGTATCGCCATAATGTTCATTGTAGCCAATAGCAAACCCATTTACAGGTGTTATTTTGATAGTGTGAGATTGTCCGCCAACACTATCTTGAATACTGATAACCCTAACATCGCCTCCATCCCAAAGGTCATTGCCATTAACATCTATAGCTTGAACCCTCATTCCAGGCTTTAATCCTTGAGCAACAAAGGTATCTACAAATTGAGTGTCACCAGGAAGAAGTGAAGGACCACCTGTTTTTCTATTCCATTGAAAATTTGTTAAACCAGTTATTGTTTGATTGTTTGGGGTAACCCTGCCGTTTGCAACTCTAACTTCATATACATCGTTAAAAACAATTTCTGTTGTTACATTTTCAGTTAATGGATCTTTAACATGCTTAAGTATAGAATCTACTTTGTGTCCTATTATCCGTGGAAGATCTCCTGAAGTATAATTAGCGTAGTTAGTATCCTCGGCAGTGTCTAACTTGTTATGAACAAAATTATATATAGCTTCGTTTTCTTCATCAACATATTGACCAACAGTAATAGCCGTACTAGAATAAAAACTTGTAGTGTCGGCTAACTTATTACCTCTTAATGTTTGAGCAGACCCAACATTAGAGCCTTCCGATGTGGATATCTCTATATTTAAAGCATCTCTATACTCACCACTTGGAACTAGCCTTTCATCAAGGTCTTTGTTCATTTTACCTCTCAGAAAATTTCTTTTTAACTCTGGCATGTATATTAGTGTTTAATTTGTTTCGACTTACCTCGTAGTATTTGTGTTATTTCTTCTAACTTAATGTTAGATAATCTTAGTTTTGCTTGGCGCTTAGCTGCTCTAGCTTCTTTTTTATATCTTTGCACAACATATTCAGGTACATTAGCTCTACCTGATAATATAGCATAAGATATTTGCTTATACATAGCTTCTTCCGCAAACTTATGCACTTGCATTTCATCATCAGTGCCTAAGCTGTCACTAACATATTTAAGTATTACTGTTTCACCGCTTATGTTAGAACTAAAGTGAATGTTTCCTTTTAATTCATCTATAAAAAAGCTACCGTTAACGTTAGCATACTGTGGATCTAAACCATAACGCCTACCCTCATTTAAGTCTTGTATATTATCATCATAATCGTAATCAAAGTTCTGATTTTCAGCTGGAACATTACTATTGTAGTTTGTTAGCGTCTTAGAAGTGGCGTTAGTTGTTAATTTACCTTGACCATCAAAAATGTAATCGCCGTTATTAACGTTTTGACTTATAGACGTAGGGTTACTAGACTTAGACATCGGGTATATAGTGTGTTCTATACCTGACGAGTCAGACCATGACAGCTTCACATAGTTAACATAGTCTCTAGGTAAAGGCATTGTTAAAGTTGCAGGTACAGTTATTTCTTGAGATTTAGTAGATTTAAAAGTATCAAACGACATTTCAGCTAAAGCTCTTTGAGCATGAAAAGCCACGTCAACTCTTTTAGCGTCTGATATTAACTTGTTATCACCAACATAAATAGTTATAAACTGATTTATTATATTGTCTAAAGAAGTAAACTGGTAGCCACCTAAATCACTGCCCGAATAGTATTCATTATCTGTTCCTGTAAGTAACCCCATTTATTATGATTTTTCTTGTTGTATTTTTTTATCTTCCTCTCTGTCGACCATAGTTGACAAACCAGGTTTATCCATCATTATTCCGGCTAACTCTAATATTTCATTTACTAAAGAAGTTTCTTCTGATGGGTGTAGTTCAAAGTCTATAGCGGCTGTGCTATTGTATAAAGCTTGTCCAGCAACAACATTATAAGCCCAAGAAGGACTAGATGGTTTTTTAATGTAGGTGAATATGTATTGACCGTTAGGATAATCTGCTGGTATGGGTTTAGGATAAGCTGTTAAGTATTGCTCAGATCTTTTAAATATAGGTCTTTTTTTAGAAGGCGCCGTTAGTGGGCCAAACTCTTCGTAAGCATGATCGCGAAGGCTAAGCTCTTCAGCTACAGCTGGAGAAACACTGTCGGTAGTGTCATAATTAACCCTAACCTCAGATAATCTATACATATCAGTGTATGTAGTGTATAGATCTACAGAGCCTCCTGGGGTTGGCGTTGATGTTATATGGTATTTATAAAAGTTAGATATTTTTTCTTCTACAATACTTATTCTATCAGTATCTTCTTGTTTAGTTCCTGGAACTCTTTTAAACTGGTTTAAGTCGTAGAAGTACTGCTCAAATATTTTCATCTGAGCTTGGCCAGCAAATAGATTAAACTGCTGAGGTGTTATATAACCTCTTTGTTCTTTATTGGCAATAGCCAAAACTCTTTGATATACCGTGTCTATATTTACTGCCATTTTTATATTTTTATTATGAAAGCTGAGCCACCTAACAGGTGACCCAACTATCATAAATAATCACTTACTTTAATCGCTTTTCAATACTGCCAAAGACTTCCATGCCCTCATCAGTTTTGAACCAGGAAGCTAAAGCTGAATATGGATGCTCATCAAAAGGAACGGTCATAAGCTTTCTATCATTAGAAGCCCATTTGAATGTTCTGTTGTCTTTAGACAGCGTAATTATATTCATTTCTGTTGCTTTGATACCCATGTTTCTAAGGTGTACATTGTCATCGTTAGCCAACTCTAAGAACATACTTGGATTTTTCTTAGCAAATAGTAATAAATCTCTTCTAAGCTCTTTAGAGCTCATGTTAGATACCTTAGACCCTAATTCTACTCTCATTATAGCTTCAATCATATCAATATCCATTTTCTGAGCTAGCATTAAAGCTTCTATTTCTAACTCTATAACGTCAACCTCGTCAATAGCGTTTTTAACAGGATTGTACTCAAAGTATATTGAATCTTTTTCAGGGTGATATAAAGATAAAAGCTTTTGCAACGTTTGTTTTTGTCTTGGCACTATTAAAATACCATCTTCAAATATAATATGCTCTAATCTATGGTTTCCTTGAAACTCATCTACAAAAGGCGTTTTTTGATTATTCGTGTATTTAATCTCTCTTTCATACCCTTTATCTTCATCAAACCAAAATAAATTAGATGATCTTAAAACAAAACTTAAAGGTTGTTTTCCTTTTAAAATGTAAGTTCTGTCTTTTATTTCCCAGTCAGAGTTTTTTTCTTTTTTAGTTTCTCTTGTACCTGTTGGAATAACAACGTCAACGCTGCTTTTTATAGTCTTTTTTTCTATGCCTTGTTTTTCAACTACAGCATTTGATTTTCTTTTCTTTGTCATAATAATATAAAATAATAGTTAATAAAAAAAAAAGATCGAGGACCGAAGCCCTCGACCTTGATAATAGCTTACTTCAATAACATAAAGTTGTTAGCACCTTGAGTAACTAAGCATCTTTCTGATAAGTAGTTTACTTCCATAGCATCTAAATCAGATGTTACAGCTCCTACTGATCCTGTAACCCAAGTCTTCATTTTACGAGACTCAGTTTGAGAAGCACGGTAACGCACGTGTAAAAACGGACGCTTCATGTTTTTCCCTAATACTTGATCGTAAACTGAAGATACACCAGCTGGTATAATAATACCGTTGATGTCAGCAAAAGCTCCACGAGTAGTAGCATCGTTTAGGTATTTCCAGTCAGACTTGTAGAAGTCGTAAGAACCTCTTCTAAATCCAGTGAAACCTAAGTTTAATGCCATATCTTCAGAGTTGTTAAATACACCGTAAGATGTACCACCAGCTCCGTAAGAATTCATAGAAGCTAACATATCGTCAATATTTAACGATGTGTCTCTATTTAAGAACATCATGTTTTCTTCAATAGCACCTTGAGAATCAAATCTTTTTAAGATTAAATCAAAAGTATCTAGTCTATCACTAATAGTAGCACTGTCTAAACCTCCAGTACAAACATTACCTCTGTTTTCAACAGCCGCGAATAAACCTTCTGTACCAGTAACTGTAGATCCTAAGAACTCAGCAACTGTATCAGGGTTACCTGCAGCAGCAGAAGTGTTTAACTCACCTTCGATACAAGTCATCTCACAGTAATCAGCAAAACGAGCCATTGTATCTCCTGAAGCTTTTAAATACCATAAGTAACCATTTTGTCCGTCTTCACCAGAAACCTCAATCCAACCGATTGCTGAAGCGTCAGATCCTGATACTTCATATAGGTCTTTGATGATAACAGGTCTGTTCTGTAAAGAAGCAAAAGATGGCTCAAGAGACTCAGCTCTTCCAGTTACACCTTTTTTATACTCAGAACCAAACACAAAGCCAGTTACAGCACCGTCAGTGAAAGTAATCTCACCAGCACCGTTGCTATCCATAGCGTCTTGTGTATAAGGAGCTACTGTAAATGTGTTAGTATCTTCAGCGATAACTAAACATTTTAAAGTACCTACACCCGCACGGTTTAGTACTACGGTGTCGTTTAATCTAACAGAGTGACCGTTAGAAGTTACTACACCAGTAGCTGCTACAATAGCACCTGCTGCAGAAACGTGTAAACGTCCTTGCTCAGACCATACTACTTGATCAGAAGCCATAGCTTCTTCTGCACCTACTTGTCCTAAAAATCCTGAGATAGTTCTATTACCGAATACCTCAGCTTCTCCTTCCATTAATTCTGGAAGATATTGCTGTGTCCAACCAGCGCTTCGTAAATCTACAAAGTTGCCAGCTACAGCTTGTTTCACCGCCGACGCAGTTCCCGTCGGAGCAGTGTTGAATGATCCTACTGCCATAATTTCAAATTTTTAAATTAATTATTTTCTTTTCATTTTAATTTTTAAAGAACTTGAAGAATCACCGCTTAACACTTTAAACTTTTTTCCACCGACTTGAACTTCACCATGACTTTGTCTTGGATCCATATTTACGTTTTTACTTTTTGCAACACTATCCTTGATAGCATCTGATCGGCCTTGATCGTAAAAGTGTTTAGCAACAGCATCAGCGTTCATAGCTGTAAATAAAGACTTATGGTAACCCTTAGCATCTGACATTGTATTATCTTCGTTCAAAAACTTTTTGACAAAGTTGTTAATGTCGCTTTGAGTTGCTTTTACGTCTTCAGCGTTGTTCACGTTAAATCTGTACTTTTTATCACCGACGTTATATTCAAAACCTTTGAACTTGTCGTTAAAGACTTTATCAGTCTTATTTAAAAACACAGATTTAGCTTTCTCAGCTGTCTTGTTTGCTTCCTCTGATTCTTTATTGTATCGACTAAAGAAGTCCATAGCTTTCTGCGCTTCTGGCGGAAGGTTAGAACCTGCTTTAATCTCATCATAATATTTAGACTTTTGCCCGTCTAAGTAGGCCTTTGCGCTGGCAACTTGCTCTTTTAGCGCTAGCTTTTTTCTTTTAATATCTCTTTCATCGTCAACTTCTTCATCAAAGTCAAATGAATCTTCAATTAAAAAACTTATTTCTTCAGCCGATAAATGCGGCTTTGTTCTTTTGTAGTATTCAGTTAAAGCTGTTAGGTTATCTAAATCAGAGTAGTCTCTGTTTAAATCAACATAGTCTTCTAGACTTCCACCAGTTTCATCCATAAAGTCTATTAACTTCTGAATGTTTTCTGGTAGTGGCTCTCCAGTAGCCTCTGCTTCTGCTATAGCCTCTTCAACTTCTTCAACTAAATCTTCAGTAACCTCGTTCGGTTCTTCAGTCTCTTCTTCTGTCACCTCTTCAAGAGCAGGTGGCTCATCTTCAACAACCTCTTCTTTTTCTTCAACCTCTTCAACTACTTCTGAAACATCTTCAGTTGTTTCGTCTACTACAGTGTCTACCTTCTCTTGTTCTTCTTCAACCACTGGAGGTTTACTAAAATCTACTTTAGTTACACTCTCTTGCTCGTCTTGTGGTTTAAGGTTCTTCATATCAACTTTTACGACATTATCGTCGTTTTCTTTAATTTCATCCATAATAAAATAATATAAAAAATTAGTAATTATCTAGGTTCAAATCCACCTAAATCAAATCCACCAAGTATATCATTACCTGCCGACTCGAATTTTTTAGGTGAACCACCTGTCTTTCTTTGATCTATAAGCTCACTTTGCTGTGATGCTTGTATTTTTGTTCTTTCGTCTTTTCTATCTTCTTTCTCTTTTTCTCTACCTTTCATACCCTCAACCTCAGCTTGCTTTAGCTGCATGTTCATTTGAAACTCTAATTGCATTAACTGCTTTTTAATTTCAGCTTCTTGCTGCATAGCTTGAACTCCTAGCTGAGACTTCATTTGCTCTACTTGCATTTTAGTTTGCGCTAAAGCTTGTTCTTTCTGAACTTCAGCTTGAGCAGCAGCTTGAGCAGCTTGAGCGTTAGACTGTGTTTGAAGCTGGATGTTTCTTTCTTGCGCAGCTCTATCTTTAGCTTCTTTGTCTTTACGTCTAAGTTTAAGTAGTTGATTAGCTAAGCTTACGTTTCTAACTTCTCTAATGTCTATAGCATCTTCAAGGTCTATGTTTTTCTGAGACAACGCAACTTGAATATTGTTTTCAAGCATAGCTTTCTCTTCTTCATCTGGAGCTAACTCTATAAATATACCAAAGTCATAAAGGTGTAGCTCAGACATTTCTTCAAGTGTAGCTACGTTGTGAGCACCTATAGCTTGTATGAAAGCGTCTTTGGTAGGTGAATACTCTATTATATCTGATATTCTAAGTGATAGTTGATCTGCAACCTCTGATGTCAAGAATAGTCCTGCTTGAAGTATATGTCTAGTCGCTGTGTTAGAGTTTGCTGCGGCTAGTTTTTGAATACCAACTAAAGCGTTTTTATCTGGGTTACTACCGTCTCTAGCTTCATTTAGCCCGGTTGTATCTCTAATCATCTGTAGATAATAGTTGTACGTACCGATTAAACTTTGCATCTTTGCTCCACCGCTACCGCTAGATATTTCTTGAATAGGTACTCTACCTGGGTTCATGTCGCCATCAGCAGTCATTGATCTACCAATAACAGAACCAGTTTGGAAGAACATGTTTAAAGCTTCTTGTGGACTATAGTTTGTTCCATTACCTAAGTCTATTTCAGCTAAACCATCAGCATCTAAGTAAACTCCATCTGGAACAAGTCTTGACATTACTTGCTGCAGCTTTAAATGCGTTAGTTGTATCATATCAGCAAAACCTGTTATACGACTAACCAAAGACTCTATTTTACCATTATACATTCTTGGCGCTACAATAGAGTAATTCATCTTAACTTTAGTGTAGTCACTTTTAGGTCTCATCATGTTCTTAGACATCTCCCATTTAAGAAGTTTATCTGTACCTAATATCTTAGCGCCTTCGTATAAAACTTCAACAGACTTTTGAACTTTAGAAAAGTTAGCCTCCATATCTTCTGGAGGATTAAATGTATCGTCTTTCTCTATAGCTCTTTCAGCGCCAGTACCTGTCTCCTTAACCTTATACACTTCATTCATGTAAGTCTTGTAGTTGAAGTATAATACAGACACTTGATTGTTATCAGTGTATCTACTGTTTCCAGATGTTCTAGTATTATATCTACCGTCGTCTCTAGCGTTAGACTGCTCTATTTCTTCTAAATCTTCTTGAGTTAAATGTGGAAACTGCTTTGCTAACTCGTTTAAAGGTATAGTCTTTACTTCACCTACGTAGTATATGTCATCAAAGTAAGGTGAATCTGTGTAAGAATAAACTAAGTTTTCAGGATCAACATAATCTATCTTTACACCTTCAGATGTATTGAAACTTGTTTTAACAGCACCAATACCTAATACAGTTAAATCATAATAAAATCTTTTTCTAATGAGCTCATACTTATTACCATCCATCAAGGTGTTTAAAGCTTGCTCTTCGGCTAACTCAACAGCTTGCTTATATGTTAGCTGCATATGTAACGCTAATTCATCTTCGTCTACAGGTAGAGACTCAGGATCGTTGGAATAAAGATTTACACCAAATGCTTGATCAGCAAAATCATTTATCTCTTGAGTACGCATGTCATCTAGTATAGACTGCATATACTCTGTTCTTTTTTGAACGCCAAACGGATCTTGCGAATAAGCTTTTATATCGTAAGTTCTTTCAGATATACCGTTAACAACAATATCAACAAACTTAGGTATAATAGGCACAGGCTTCCAGTCTAAGTTTAAGTAGCTTAAGTCACCATTTATAGATAGCTCGTCTTTATACTTTTGTATTGACTGTTCGCCTCTAGCGTATAATCTTAATTTGTGGAAATTGTTCTGGTTATTTAGGTATCTATTATTGTAGCCATCAGAAAACCATTCGCTTTCTATAGCCTTAGCAACTTTCATACCATATTCGTAACCAACTTTTTCTAGGTCGCTTACAACCTGACTTGGAAAATAACTTTTTATAACTGAGTCAGCCATATTTAGTGTTTAATTATTTTTGACGAATATCCGTCGTTAGTATATCTAGCCATACTTACATTTACAGTGCTTCTAGCTTTATCTTGTCTAGGTTTGTATAAATGTCTATTACAACCCATTATTGCTAAACCAGAGCTTATAGAAGCATCGTGCTTTGTTCTTTTGTTTATATTAAACTTAGCCCAGTCATTTAGCGTTTCATTAAAATACATTGTTCCGTAAGTCCCATCGTCTATATGACCTACGTGATCATTTATATACATTTCAATAGCAGCTGCATGAGCTTGTTTTATATCTTCACTTGAGTTTGGCATACCCCCTATTTCTTTTTCAGTAACAGATAATTTATTCCAAACTTTATCTGGTCTATTCATACTAAACCCTCTATATCCTCTTCTCTTAAAATGGTATAATAGTCTTGGCTTATTATTCTCCGCTAGTATTGGCATACCGTAAAATATGCAGGCCATTAATACGTCCTCAAAAAATATTTCTGCGGTTTGTGGTCTAGCAATATACTCAAGAAAAAATGTGTTGGCCGGTGCTGACTCCATACTAAACTTGGTTAGTCCATGAAGAGATCCGTTGGATCCTCTACCATCAACAGTACCGCTAATATCATAGCTATCGCAACCAAAGGCACCAATATGCTCATTTCCTGGGTATTTTACTCCATTTTTAAGTATCACTCTATTTTGAAGATTTCTATCTGGAACCCAGCTAACTTTAAACCTGCCATTAGGATCAGGATTAAATACTACTTGAGTATCCTTCATACCGTTAGCCCATTGAAAAGATCCAGTGGTTACTACAGAAGAGTTTCTGTGCCCTTCGTTGTAGTCTATTTGCTCGTATATTTTAGTTAGATTAAAAAGACTGTTTTTAGTTTCATCTCTAAACGCGTGCTCTTCTGTTCTTGGAAACTGACGGTAGAATTCATTTAAAGCATCCTGGTCGTCTTTTAAGCCATCCACTTCATTTTCCCAATGATCTATAACCCCGATATCAATTAGTTGACCGTCTGGTCCATAAACATCTCGTCCTGGAGTAGTGAAGACAGGTCGTCCATACTCATCAATAAATCCTTCAAAGTTCCATTCCATTGGAACAAACAGAGCATATAAACCAGATTTTGTTTGACCATTTTTATTTCTATTTTTGACATCACTGTCGTTGTATAATTTTTTAAAGTTGTCGCCACCTTTATCTAAAGCATTAGACGTTGAGCCCATCATACACTTACCAATAATCCTACTACCTAGTCTAAGACAGGTTTTTGTTACTCGCCAGTTATTTAGTATATTGTCAGGCTTCTCCCACTTACCACTTTCATCATGAACTAATAAACTAAGTTTTTCACCATCATAACTATTGTCTCCAGTATTCTTCCAGTCTATAGTTGTGTCTAAACCTTCAAGCTCTTCTAGTTTTTCATTACTAGATATTTTTTTACGAGTAAACTTACTGGCTGGCACACGATACGCAAGCTCAGACTTAGGTCTATCCATACCGTCTTGAATAGGCTTGAAGAAAAAAGGGTAGTTTATTGATATAGGTACGACTTTATCTGTAAACATCTTTTTAGCATCAGCACCAGACTTTGATAATATACCAAACCTGCTGTCACTAGAAATAGTTGCTTGATTAACTGTTTCAGCAGAGCTCATAAATGAAAACCCAGAACGTCTGTTTTTAAGGTAACACATACCATAACTTCTTACGTCTGCTTTGCAGGCTTCCCAAAATATAAAAAATAATCTATTGGCTTCACGAAAATCTGGAGCACCCACGTCTATCTTGCTCCATTGTAAGTACATGTAGTGAGTTCCTGTAATATAAGTTGGAACACTAGCATTTTGAAACCAGAAACCTTCACTTCTTCTCTTGAACTCTTCATCTATGTAATCGTACCATTGGTCTTTTTGATCTTCTGGATACTCTCTCCAGTCAAATATATTTTTAAGTTTACTTAAAGCTTTTGGTGGCTCAATACGCTGCCACTTATCTTTATCATTGCTATATACGCTTTTAGGAGATGGTGGTAAAGCGATTTTTAAACCTTGAATGTCGTACACTTCTCCTATCTGACCAGTTCTAGATACTACCACAACA
>Ga0206677_10001912_pt1 | contig 18905 bp, 25 predicted proteins | sample M130m12015metaG_FD_155475 | JGI IMG/M metagenome (GOLD analysis project Ga0206677, IMG submission 155475) | Ammonia-oxidizing marine archaeal communities from Monterey Bay, California, United States - M1 30m 12015 | ecosystem: Environmental > Aquatic > Marine > Intertidal zone | place: USA...
CAAATGTCAGAGTATCTCGACATCTTTCGCAGACACAATCTCGCCAAGATAGCAAGTGCTAGACCTGGCAGTATACAACTTAGAGCCAATAGAGCTACAAAGGAGGTGTTTGATGCAATTGAAGACGTTAGCAAGTCTATCAGCAATCCTGATATTAACTAGTAGCTGTAGCCTACTGTTTCCTAAACCTCTACCTCCTCGTGAAGTACAGATTATAACGAAACCTGTAGCTATTGATGTTGTGCATCCTACTATGCCTCGTTCTTTGAACCTAAAAGAACCAAAGTGGTATGTAGTATCTGATGCTAAGATTGTGGAAGAGTGCAAAAAAGACCCTGAAACAAAGGAAAGAGATTGTAAGTTAGGCAGAGAGGACTTGTATCCAGAAGGCTATACTTACTTTGACCGCTTTGTAGATGATATAAAAAAGAAACACGGGGGAGACCTTGTGTTTGTTGCTATGTCTGTTGCAGACTATGAGCTTATGAGTTATAATACTCAAGAGATTAAAAGATATATTAGTCAGCTAGGGGATGTAGTTATATACTACAGAGAAGTTACAACTAAAGCAAAGGAGCCTGAAGATGGCGTACAGTGATAAAGTAATGGATCACTACGATAACCCACGCAATGTGGGTAAACTCGATGCGGGTGCTCCGAACGTCGGTACGGGTATGGTAGGTGCTCCAGCGTGTGGAGATGTAATGCGTCTACAGATTCTTGTAGATGACAATGATATCATCACAGATGCAAAGTTCAAGACCTACGGGTGCGGATCCGCCATAGCCTCTAGCTCACTTCTAACAGAGTGGGTAAAAGGGCAGCATGTCGATGAAGCATACAAGATTAAGAACACTGACCTAGCCTCTGAGCTAGCTCTTCCCCCTGTTAAGATTCATTGTTCGGTTCTAGCCGAAGATGCGATTAAGACAGCAATACGTGACCTCAAGGATAAGCGTAAATAAAATATTTCTTGACACTCTTCCTAAATTTTAGTATAATACTTATTCAAATTTAGGAGACTACCATTGAATTTATTTAAACTTGACGATGATCTCGACAAGTGTGCTGAGTATCATATCGACAAACATGTTGGTAAGATGCAGCTAGAGTGTGCTCAGATGATGTGTACTAATCACTGGATTGATTATCTGCTAGGCTATGTGCCTAGAAAGTTGACGCCTGAAGAGCATTTAAAACTTAAAGTGTTTATGAAAGAACAGCGTCCGTTGACTATGGGAAATAGAATTTTTCCGTACTTAGCGTGTCATCATAATCACCCTTCCACAGTATGGATGCGAGAGTCTGTAGCCAATTATGAGTGGGCGTTTTGCTACGCTCATGCTTTGTCTATAGAACAAGCATACAGAACTGGAGGTTCGCACAAGTCTTTTGAGGTAATTAGAAATCTGCCTGAGTTGATAAATATGAAAGATGTAGGGGAAACCCCTTTTAAGTTAGCAATGACAGACAACATGCCCAGAGGCTTAGTAGACACTGACCACCCTGTGTGGTCTTACAGAAATTTCTATATGCTAGACAAAGCATCCATTAGTAGTTGGAAAGGTAGAGAGAAGCCGCCTTGGTGGAACGAAGATCTAGCCGACTATGATAAACGGATTTCAGGACAATAACATGACAGTACGACTTATATCATCATCACACGATAATCTGATTGAAGAAATCGCTATGATGGCTAGGGTATCTAATCCTAGTAACCAAAACAATAGTAAAACTTCTGAGAAGTTAGTAAAGTATCTAATCAAACATAAGCACTGGAGCCCATTTGAAATGGTATCTCTTACGCTAGAGATTGATACTACTCGTGACATAGCACATCAGATAGTGCGTCACCGTAGCTTTGCTTTTCAAGAGTTTAGCCAACGCTACGCCGACCCTGCGGCGATGGGTTTTCCATTTGAATTACGACAAACTCGTATGCAAGATGAAAAGAATCGCCAGAACAGTGTAGAAACTGAGGACGAAAGCCTACATCACATGTGGGTGCAGCAGCAGAAGCGTGTTATCGATGTTGCAGACGGAGTATATAAGTGGGCAATTGGAGTAGGTATTGCAAAAGAGCAAGCTCGGGCAGTACTTCCTGAAGGGCTTACTAAAAGTAGACTTTATATGGCGGGAACGCTACGCTCATGGATACATTATGTTGATGTGCGTACAACCCCAGGAACTCAGAAAGAACATCTAGAAATTGCTCGCCAATGTGGGCATATTATCGAGCCTTTCTTTCCGATGATGAAGGAGTTTATACATGACTGATAAAAAGTATATTAACGAAGCCCCTAGTGGGGAAATGCCTAGAATGCGTCCGGCCAATGCGCTAGACAAGCAAGAAGGAGGATCCCACTACGACTTGCCTATACAACCCCTTGAGTATATTCATGCAAACAAACTAGGATATATTGAGGGCAATATTATTAAGTATGCAACTCGACATCGAAACAAGAACGGTGTAGAAGATATAAAAAAGATTATACACTATTGCGAATTATTATTGGAGTTAGAATATGCGGAAGAATGTAAAAAAGAAGGATCACGAGAACCTAACAGCGAAGAACATAGAGAAAGTGAAATCGCTTCTAAACCCTGGCTCCGCTAGTGATAAGCCTATAACTAAGAAAGAGGCGTGCGATATTCTAAATATCTCGTACAACACCACACGCCTACAAAAGATTATTGAAGAACATGACGAAAGAAAAGAGTATACCAAAAAGCGTAAAGCAGGTTTGCGAGGTCGTCCGGCGAGTGATGGCGAAATCGCTGAAGCGTGCTCGAGCTTCCTCGGAGGAGATACTATTTCAGATATCTCAAAGCGGCTCTTCAGAAGTCCATCCTTTGTACGATCTATTCTCGAAAGAGTTGGCGTCCCGTCAAGACCGAGTAACAAAGAAGAAAGATTAAACACTCACTACTTTCCAGATGAGTGTGTATCTGAAGACTTTAGTCTCGGAGAGATTGCATGGTCAGCACAGTATCATAGTACAGTAGTTATTAAAGGAAGACTAACTCCTGAGTATCTTGCAAGCAAGCCAGGAATGACTTCTGTAAACTACGAGGATAAATACGGCTGTCCTTGCTACAGTATTTATGTAGTACAGAAAGTAGAGAGTGAAGACACTTATTTTTCCAACGTACAATCAGGAGGCTTTAGTGCCTATGCTCCGGCATATGAACTAGGCAAGCTGACTCACTTGGAAAAGTATGGAATAAATTTGGAGAGGATATAAAAAATATTTCTTGACATCTTGCTTATATTTTGGCATAATAGTTTTTCAAATATGAGAGGAAGCGAATGGGCGACCGATTTTACATGCAACAACTAGAACGAACAGGTTTTGCACCTGGACTTAAAAACACTAACAAAAGGAAACGAAGAATGGCTTGGGATGACGATAAAAAAGCACAAGCAGTAGCAATGTACGAAGAAGCAGAACCAACTCCAGAGACCAGCATGGAGATTGTAAAAGATATTGCAGAAGAATTAGACGAGTCACCTAACGGTGTTCGTATGATCTTAACAAAAGCTGGCGTTTATGTTAAGAAGACACCCGCTGCTAAGTCTAGTGGTGGTGCAACCGCAGGTGGAGGAACCACAAGAGTTTCTAAAGCTGCTGCTCAAGAAGCTCTTATTGCTGCTTTGGGCGATGCAGGTCAGTCTGTTGACGAAGAGATTATCTCCAAGTTGACTGGTAAAGCCGCACAATACTTTACTTCAATTATTACAACAATAAACGAAGCGTAAAACTTTACCCTGCTAGATTCGTCTAGCGGGGTATTTTTGTATCTGTAGAAATCACCTTGACGTAAGTAGGTTCACAATAAAGATTGCTGAAATACTACCAAGGAGCTATAGTGAAAAAGCAAGAACTAGCACAATTAGTGCACAACTATGGAGACGCTGTAATTACTTACCGCAGCGAACATTCCAAAAAACTAAAGTACAATGTTTGTACGTTAGACTTCTCTACTCCCTATATTCAAAAGAAGAAGAATAGGGCGAAAGAAACAGAGGATACACTTCTTTTCTTTTGTTGGGATACTGACTCATATCGTTTACTCAGACCCGCAAATGTGTCTAGTGTAGTACCTCTATCTTCTATTTTAAAAAATGAGAGGGTATAATGGAACTTCATCAAGCGCCCGAAGCTTACTCTCGTGTTATTCACTATGATCAAGTAAAAGAAATCCAGGTAAGACTTACTATTAACACCTTCAGGGGTGTTGAGTATATACATCTTAGAAAGTATTACATGGACTTTACTGAAGAATGGAAACCTACACCGGAAGGAGTAGCAATGCCTCTAGACCTTAGTAACTCAAAGGAGTTGTTTATAGGTTTAACAGAGATACTTTCCTTAGCAGAGTCTAAGGAGTTAATAAAAGAACATTTTTCAGATTTAATAGAGGATCTGTATAAATAGTTCTTGACAATCTTCCTAAAGTTCCGTATAATATCTTTTCAAATTTAGGAAAAGTATATGCAAGAGTTTTTAGACAAGATGAGCGAGTTGTACTATGAAGGCACACCTGCCATCTCTGATGCAGAGTTTGACCTCCTAGCGGAGAAACACAACTACAACCAAGTGGGTTACATTGTTACGGACGCGATTTCGCACGTGTACCAGATGTACTCCTTGCAAAAGTGTTTTGATATTACTAAAGCTCCTCTTGACGTAAACTCTTGTGTAGTTACTCCTAAATTAGATGGAGCAGCCGTCTCTTTGCTATATGTAGATGGCAACCTTGAACTCGCCCTCACTCGTGGGGATGGTATTCAAGGTAGAGACATAACTGATAAAATGCGTATGCTAGTCCCTACGGAGATTAGACGTACTGACTTGATTCAGATAACAGGGGAAGTTGTTGCCCCTAGTAGTGTACCAAATGCGCGTAACTATGCCGCAGGCTCACTAGGTCTTAAAAGCCTAGACGAGTTTGCTACTCGCCCTTTACGGTTTGTAGCCTATGATGCGAGTCCTCGGCAAGCCTCTTCTTACGAAGGGACTATGACTATCATGAAAATGATGGGTCTACGAGTAGTTACAGAATTCGATTGTTCCGACTATCCAACGGATGGGTTGGTCTACAGGTTGCAAGACTCAGTTGAATTTGAACGCTTGGGGTATACATCTAAACACCCCCGAGGTGCCTTTGCTCTGAAAGAACAGGCAGAGGGGGTGGAGACAACTCTTATTGATGTAGTGTGGCAGCTTGGTAAAAGTGGTGTTGTCAGTCCAGTAGCGATCCTAGATCCTATTGAAATTGGCGGAGCCACAGTTTCCAGAGCTACCCTACACAATATTGAGTACATACGCGACCTAAACCTAGAGATAGGATGTCGAGTATCTGTCATAAGGTCGGGGGAGATAATTCCTCGCATCATTGGACGTGTTGAAAAATAGTTCTTGACAGAAACCTTAAATATGCGTATAATACTTATTCAATTTCAGAGGAATACAAATGACTAAAATCGAAGCTCCAACAAACTGCCCTAGCTGCAGTTCGGTGTTAGAAGACGTCAACTATCTTCTGTATTGTAGAAATCCGCATTGCGGAGAAAAAGTTCTCAAACTTATCGAACACTTTGCCAAGACTCTGAAGATTAAAGGTCTCGGACCTGCAACAGTAGCCAGACTAGATATTGTCTCCCTAGAGGAACTTTATTCTTTGACTTGTGACGAAATTGCAGACCAGATCGGATCTGAAGTACTCGCGGTAAAGTTAGTAGATGAATTGAACCGCTCTAAAACTGCACCACTAAATGTATTATTACCCGCCTTCAGCATACCGCTGATAGGTAAATCAGCCTCGGAAAAGCTTTCCAAAGTCTGCATTGACATTGAAGAAATAGACTACGAATTGTGCCGACAGGCAGGACTAGGGGATAAGGCAGCGACTAACCTTTGTAAGTGGATAGACGAAGACTTTTATCAAGTATCGTTGTTACCGTTTAGTTTTAAGTTTGAAAGATATACACAACCAACCACAACCCACGGCACTGTTTGTATTAGTGGTAAACTTACCAGTTATAAAACGAAAGCCGAGGCTCATAACAAACTTCAAGAGCTTGGTTATGTGGTCAAAACAAGTTTGACAAAAGATGTCACAATTTTGGTAAACGAAAGCGGAGTAGAGTCCGCTAAAACTAAGAAAGCCAGAAATGCTGGCGTTCAAATCATAACTAACCTTTTAGAATTTATTGGAGAATATAATAATGGCACTACCTAAGTGGACTGACGAGCGTACAGACGCTCTTACTAACTTTGTAGGTGACGAATCACCTGTATCTCAAGCAACTGTTGCAGAAGCAGCAGGTGAACTTGAAACCTCTACCCGTTCTATCTCTAGCAAGCTGCGAAAGATGGGTCACGAAGTAGAACTGGCTTCTGCCAGTGCAACTCGGGCGTTTAGCGATGCTCAAGAAGCAACTCTCTCTGCTTTTGTTTCTGACAACAGCGGCGAGTACACTTATGCTGAAATCGCAGGTCATTTTGAAGATGGCGCTTTTTCACCTAAGTCAATCCAAGGCAAAATCTTGTCTATGGAACTAACAGGACATGTTAAGCCTGCTCCTAAAGTTGAAGCTGTACGCACGTATAGCCCAGCCGAAGAAGTCACCTTTGTATCTATGGTACAAGACGGTGCTTTCGTAGAAGCAATCGCGGCTGAACTAGACCGTTCTGTAAACTCTGTTCGTGGTAAAGCTCTTAGCTTGCTTCGCTCTGGAGAGATTGATGCAATTCCTCGTCAAGAGACTACCAAAGGCGCTTCTAAAGAAGATCCATTGGCCGAGTTGACTGACATCGGTAGCATGGGCGTTGAAGATATCGCTGAAGCGATTGGCAAAACTGCTCGTGGCGTCAAGACTATGCTAACTCGTCGTGGCCTTTCAGCCGCTGACTATGATGGCGCAGCTAAGAAAGAAAAAGCATCTGCTTAATCTGTCTTAGTTTTTAAAGGCAGGCTCTACGGGGTCTGCCTATATCTTTAATTTCGGGGGAAATTTTTTTGAACATCGCAAGTGCGTTGATAAAGCAAGTGCTCGCGCTCCAAGACTTTCAGACTTGGAGTGTCACGCATAGGCATTATTTGCCGAGTGAGTATCATAGCCTGTATAAGGTTATCGATAAGCACTGTGAAGATTTTCATAAAATGCCCACGATTGAAGATTTAAAGTTTGAGATTCGGGACTCAGGTACTCGCGAGAAGCTATATGCTATCGAATCAGTAGAGGTGGATGCAGATCCGCATATGCTGTTAGAGTACCTGAAGAACGAATATACTCAAAAAGAAATTCTGGATTCGCTAGAAGATTATGTAGAGAACTCTGTTGCATTCGAGAATGCTCAGGAATCTGTAAATCATCTTCACCAAATCGTACTCGATGTCGAAGACAAGGTTGATTTGGAAGACCCGCAGGAAAGTATGCAACGTATTGAACTGTTCGAACCAGAAGAAGATTTAGCTAAGTACATGAAACTCGGACTCAATGAAGAGTATGATTACGAAATACAGTTCTCCCCCCGAGATCTTGTTATGGTTGGTGGTCGTCGAGGTGCTGGTAAATCTGTCATCTGTGCAAACATTGCTAATGCAGTGTATGCCAGTGGTAAGTCGGCTATGTATTTCACTATTGAAATGGATAGTCGTTCTATCTTACAAAGATGCTGTGCCATCGCTACTGAAGTTCCCTTTGCTCGTTTGCGTACTCAAAACTTGAGTATTACCGAGTGGGAGAAAGTAGCAACTTGGTGGGCAGCTCGTTATGTTGATGGGCAAGACCGCTTGAAGGATTATAATACACATCGTGACTTTAATAAGTTGCACACATCACTAAAGACACAGCATGAGCTTCTCCCGACTCAACAGCTGGACGTAGTGTATGACCCTGCACTTACTTTATCCAAGATTCGCGCAGAGCTTGACAAAAAAGTTAAGCCCTTGAATGTTGGTGTCATTATCGTAGACTATATTAATCAGGTAAAGCGGTCGAGTCTCCCTTCTCGTGGAGGGCAGTATGACTGGACAGAACAGATTGAAGTAAGTAAAGCACTGAAATCTATGGCACAAGAGTATGATTGTACAGTATTTTCACCTTATCAGACAGATGCAAGTGGTGAAGCTAGATTCGCTAAAGGTATTCTTGATGCGGCAGATGCTGCATATTCACTAGAAACCTGGGATCACGAAGATGCGTGTATTACGCTGAACTGTGTAAAGATGCGATCAGCCTCCATGAAGTCGTTTACTTCACAAGTAGACTGGGATAGCCTAAAAATTGGCCCTGAGTCTGCACTTACTCCTAAAGAGAAAGAAGATTCTTCGCACAAAACCGGCGAAGAAATTAATGATCTTTAAAAATATTTCTTGACATCTTACCTTCTTTTGCGTATAATATACGGATACTTTAAAGGGGAAAAGCATATGGCAATTACATTTGGCAGTTTACGACATACCACTTCTGGTAGGAAGCGTAAGCCCTTGCCCAAAGCAAAACAGTATACACCTGAATTCAAAGAGCTAGAGACAAGGACTTCTTATAGACGAGAGACTCCTTATTACCCTTCTGCAAAAGCAAAGAGTACTTATATTTCTGCTCCAGACAACTCTTACAAAATAGAAGAGTCTAAAAATTTTACGATTGCTCCTGCGTATAACAAAGGTGCATATCAAGTTATAAACAATACAGATATTAAGGACATTGGTCGGTGACAGTAGAAGAACTATTAACTTCTAGACAAGTATATTTTATACCCAAAGGAGGGGACTGCTTAGTTAGCTGTCTTAACCCTGAGCACCCTGACCGTAATCCTAGTATGCGTATTGATCGTATAACAGGAATATTTCAGTGTTTCTCTTGTGGTTTTAAGGGAAACATTTTTACCTATTTCGGGGAGAAGGCAAACCACTTACAAGTAAGACGAGAACTACTCAAAAAGAATATTAGAGAAAAAAGGTCTGAAAGTGTCGGGTTGTCTTTCCCTCGAAATCTATCTAGTTATTCAGGTAACTGGAGAGATATTAAACCCGAAACGTATAAAAGATTTGAAGCGTTTCAACACCCTGACTCTGATTATATAGGAAGAATTAACTTTCCTATAAGAGATATATCAGGTCGTATCGTAGCCTTCAACGGTCGTCACACAACTGGAGGAACGCCTAAGTACATGATCTCGCCTGCGGGTGCGAAGATGCCTCTGTTCCCTATAGTAGATCCGATACAAGGTTCTGTTATATTAGTAGAAGGTATATTTGATATGATAAATCTTCATGACAAAGGCTTAACTAATGCTATGTGTTGTTTTGGTACAAAGAACATCAATGAAGATAAGCTAGGAATGCTTTCCATACAAGGTGTGGAAGAAGTAATAGTTTTCTTCGATGGAGACGATGCCGGACAAAACGCTGCAAAGATAGTAAAAGAAATGATTGAGCGAGTAGGCTTAACATCAAGAAACGTAGCGTTAAAGGGCACAGATCCTGGAGCGTTACCCATAAAATCAGTACAAACACTAAAGAGTAAATTATATGCCTAAAGTTGCATTAGTAGAAACTAAACCAAGTAGAACAAATTTTAAGAAAGAATTTGATGATGAGTTCGAGTTCGAGCAATTTCAGCTCTGCTCCGACCCAAATATTAAAAAAGTATTAAAGCGAGACTGTGACATTGATATGAATCCAGACGAATACGATTGGATAATTCTTGTCGGCAGTGATGCGCTCAAATACTACACACCGATTAATTCGGTAACAGAATACTCTGGCAAGAAAGTAGAGGAAAAGTTCTTGCCTATAATTAACCCTGCCATGTTAGCGTTTAAGCCGGAAGCACAACGCACATGGGATGACTCCAAGCAAAGCATACTAGAGTATATAACTGGTGATAAACAAGACACAGTAATTACAGAGTATAACGCTTGGGGCATACAAGATACAGAGGAAGCAAATGATTTTATTCGCGCTGCTATTTCTGCCCCTTTGCCTTATGTTGCTCTTGACTCGGAAACAACCGGACTATATCCACGCGATGGGCACATGCTTGGTATTAGTCTTAGTTATGAGGCTGATCGTGGAGCTTATATAGATACAGAATGTTTCGACGAAGAGACAGAGGCATTATTACAGCAGTTATTTAACGAAAAAACAGTAGTATTTCATAATGCTAAGTTCGATATGGCATTCTTTGAGTATCATTTCAACTTTAAGTTTCCAAAGTTTGAAGATACTATGTTACTGCACTATTTGATTGATGAGAATCCAGGTACTCACGGTCTGAAGCAGTTATCTATGAAGTATACAATCTACGGAGACTATGAGAAACCCATGTACGATTGGATAGACAACTATCGTAAACAGCATGGTATTCTTAAAGGTGATTTTAACTGGGGAGATATTCCCTTTGACATTATGAAGTTATATGCGGGCATGGACGCTGCGTGTACGTTTCTTCTTTACGAGAAATTTGTAAAGATTAAGCAGAACAAACGTTTAGCTAAGGTATACGATAACATATTAATTCCCGGATGTAGGTTTTTGACTGACATTCAAGACAATGGTGTACCTTTCGACAAACTGCGTTTAGTGAAATCTCAATCTCTCATGCAAGAGCAGATAGATGAAGCCGTAGCGGAGATGTATAAAGACCCTGCCATTCGTAAATTTGAAGAAATAAATGGAAAAGACTTTAATCCTAATTCTACTGTGCAACTTCGTAGTTTGTTGTTTGACTTCGTTGGCCTCAATCCAACTGGTAAAAAAACTGGCACTGGTGCACATAGCACAGACGCGGAAGTTCTTGGAGAACTTACAAAACAATCGCATATCCCAGAACTTATTCTCCAAATCAGACAGAAGTCCAAGATTAAAAATACTTATCTGGACAAGATCTTACCGCAGTTGGATCGCGATAGTAGATTGCGTACAGGTTTCAACCTCCATAGTACTACTAGCGGCAGGCTTAGCTCTTCTGGTAAACTCAATATGCAACAACTTCCTAGGGATAACCCTATTGTAAAAGGTTGTATTAAAGCAGCACCAGGACATAAGATTGTTGCAATGGACTTGACAACTGCCGAAGTGTATGTTGCAGCAGTACTTGCAAAAGACAAAGCACTCATGGACGTATTTCGTTCTGGAGGTAACTTTCACTCTGCAATTGCACACAAAGTATTTAAACTACCTTGTGAAGTTGGAGAAGTAGCGGAACTATATAAGATGCAAAGACAGGCTGCTAAGGCTGTAACCTTTGGCATTATGTATGGAGCTGGTGCGAATAAGATTAGTGAGCAAGTCACAAAAGACTCAGGAACCTATTTCAGTAGACAAGAAGCACAAGAGGTTATTGACGATTACTTTAAAGAGTTCCACAAGTTAAAAGAGTGGATTGAAGATAACCAAAAATACATCCAACAGAATGGATTTATTTACAGCTACTTCGGTAGAAAAAGGAGATTACCAAATGTCGCATCGACAGACAAAGGCATCCAGAGCCATAGCGTTAGGTCTGGTCTTAACTTTTTGGTGCAGTCTGCTGCTTCTGATATTAATTTATTAGGTGCTATAGATATGAATGCTTGGATTAAAGCTAACAATAAGAAGGCACGTATCTTCGCACTAGTACATGACTCGATTTTGGCTGAAGTGCCAGACGAGGAGGAAGAGGAGTACATGAAAAAACTCGCATCTTTCGTACAGATGGACAGAGGAGTCTCCATTCCGGGAGTCCCTGTAGGCTGTGACTTTGAGATTATCCACGAAGATTACTCTGGTGGTAAGTTCGAGAAGATGTATGGTGATAGGATTTAGACAAATACCTAGTATAACCTTTCCAGTTTTTTTGTTGCCTTCGGGAAACTGGGAAGAATACGATGGTTTACTATTTCTAGACAATAATGTGCTAGACGATAGAAACCAAACAGGCGAAACATTGGGCGCAAGACGGATGCAGACTCCTCATAGGAATCTGCATTTTCTTAAACATATGGTATCACACCCCAACGGGTTAATAAAACAAAGAACAAAGTATTTTATAGATAACAGTGGTAAACCTTTTATATATGAGAAGACTACTATGTTACCTTTAAAGTATTTAAAAATTAGTAAAGTAGAATTGAAAGACTCTGCTACACTAATTAGAGTGAAGGGGTTTAACGCTCCTTTTACTGTGCCACGCCCTCCCGAAGTAGGTTATACATGGGCAGGGATTTTGCATATCAGGGGTCTCCCTTGGATGCTGTATGAGTATTCGGAAACGAAACTCAAAGACACTAGAAGAAAAGTATAAATATGGCTAAAAAGAGAAAGACTCTTGCAGGAGTAAACTTTGAACTGCGAGAGATAGAACCTTTAACACGTAACCAACTTAAAGCATTTGAAACAACAGACCACTTAGTACTGCATGGACTTGCAGGAACCGGAAAAACATTCATATCGTCTTACTTAGCATTTGATGATATGGCAAAAGGAGATTTTCAAAAGCTAATAATTATTCGAAGTGCAGTACCTACAAGAGACATTGGTTTTTTGCCAGGTACAGAAAAAGAAAAGTCCTCAGTATATGAAGAACCTTATAAAGATATCTCTAATGATCTGTTTAGTAGAGGCGATGCCTACGAAATACTTAAACAGAAAAACATAGTAGAGTTTATGACTACTTCATTTATACGAGGGATAACCCTTAGAGACGCAGTTATTCTTATTGATGAGTGTCAGAATATGTCGTTCCATGAGCTAGACTCAATTATTACTCGAATCGGTGAGAACTGTAGAGTAATCTTTTGTGGAGACTTTAGACAAGCAGATTTAAGATCTAACGGCTTAAAGGACTTTTTCAGGGTTCTTGAACGTATGCACACTTTTACGTTTATAGAGTTCGAAGTAGAAGACATTGTACGATCAGATTTTGTTAAACAATACATTATTTCAAAGAGTTCACTAAATTTATGAAAGCAGTTATAAGTCACAGGATATATATGGATTGTAGTGATGAACTACAAGAGCGAATTGATAGAGAGCTTACATATACTATTCCCTCACATAACCCACTCGACCCTCCGCAAGTTATTAAAAACATGGGGATTATTCGTAATGGGCTAGTAACTCTACCTATAGGGCGTACTGATTTAATACCAGAGCACTACGAGGTGATTGACAATAGAGTGAGTAAACCTGTGACTTTCCCTGAGTTTAAATTTGAACTACGCCCTAGTCAGCAAGCTGTCTACGATCAGATTGAAGATAATTCAATCATAAACGCATGGGTAAGTTGGGGCAAGACTTTTACAGGTTTAGCTATTGCAGGTAAACTTGGACAAAAGACACTTGTTGTTACCCATACTGTAGCATTGCGTAATCAATGGGCTAAAGAAGTAGAAAAGGTCTATGGTATTAAGCCAGGTATCATAGGGAGTGGTCGTTTTGAACTTGATGCTCCTATTGTTATTGGCAATACTCAGACTCTGTATCGTAACATTCCTAAGATAAGAAAGGAGTTTGGCACTATTATACTAGATGAGATGCATCATGTTAGTAGTCCTACTTTCAGTAAAATTTTAGACACAAACTACTGTAGATATAAAATAGGTCTGTCTGGGACTGTAGAAAGAAAAGATGGTAAACACGTTGTGTTTCGAGATTACTTTGGTAATACTCTATTTAAGCCGCCTAAAGAAAACTACATGACCCCCTCTGTGATTGTTGTTCCGTCTGAGATTCGTTTCATGGATGGTGCTAGAATACCTTGGGCTAACAGAGTAACAAAACTAGCCAACACAGAGGAATACAGACATACAGTATCAATGCTAGCGGCAGCCTACGCTGCAAAGGGGCATAAAGTCTTAGTTGTAAGTGATAGAGTAGCCTTTCTAAAAGCCTGCGCTGAGCTTACAGGAGATAAGGCAATTTGCGTAACTGGTGAAGTTCCGCATGAAGAAAGAGAAGCGCTTGTAGATAAAATTCTCTACGGGGACGCACAAGTTCTTTACGGAACGCAGGCAATTTTCTCAGAAGGAATCTCTGTTGACAATCTAAGCTGTCTGATACTAGGCACTCCTGTTAACAATGAACCCCTACTCACACAGCTTGTAGGTCGTGTGATTCGGAAAAAGGAAGGTAAAATAAGTCCAATTGTGGTAGATATACACCTGAAAGGAAATACGGCTCGAAAACAAGCCTCAAATCGTATCGGGTTCTATATGAAGCAGGGTTGGAACATTAAACACCTTTAGAAAAATAATTCTTGACAACTTGGTAAAAACAAAGTATAATATATGCTCTTATTTGATTGGAAAAAGGTTTTTGATACGGCAGAGGGCAATATTGCTACCTGCAACTTGATAATGGAAATGTTAATAAAACAACAGGTTCCTCAAAACAAGTACGACCCTATCTATAGATACTCACAGAAAAAGTTCAAGGGAAGTAGTTTTCTGCTTCACGGGGACTTTCTGCTCTTCAATTCTTATAAGTATACACAACGAGAACTATGCGTGTATTACGCTCTGGCTTCTCTCAGAAGTTATACGGATTATGTCGCATATAACAAACTAACACTAGATCCGCTGCATTGTCCAGTAGATTTAGATGAAATTAACGATAATAGGCTACTCATAGTACTACCGGACGAAATAACGTTCATCTATGAAGAAGTCACACTGGAGACTATACACTAATGGCACTATCATTTAACAAACAAACTGGCGGAGCCCAGAAATCATCAATCTCATCCTTTCAGTATAAAGACGGCGATAACAAAATGCGTATCGTTGGCGACATTCTTGCTCGCTATGTTTACTGGATTACTGGTGAGAATGGTAAAAACATCCCCATGGAATGCCTATCTTTCGATAGAAATTCCGAGCGATTTAACAACGTAGAGAAGGATTGGGTACGAGAGTACTACCCCGACCTAAAATGTGGCTGGAGTTATGCAACTCAGTGCATTGACAACGGAGAGATTAAAGTAGTAAACCTTAAAAAGAAGTTGTGGGAGCAGATTATTACTGCTGCTGAAGACTTGGGTGACCCTACGGATCCTGAAACTGGCTGGGACATTTGTTTCAAGCGAGTAAAGACTGGACCTCTTCCTTACAATGTAGAGTATCAACTACAGGCACTCAAGTGTAAGCCTCGTGCGCTTACTGAAGACGAGTTGACAGCTATTGCTGAACTGAAATCTATGGACGACGTTATGTCTCGTCCTACTCCAGACGCTCAAAAAGAGTTGTTGGATAGAGTTCGTAACCACGGCGAAGAGACTGACGACGAAGCATTAGACGCGGAGTTTAATGTAGGATGATTCTCTTCACGGCTGACTGGCACATTAAGCTGGGACAAAAGAACGTACCAGTAAAGTGGGCTACAAACCGTTATCAGATGTTCTTTCAACAGATATATGAACTGGAGAAAGACTGTGCTATGCATATTATCGGAGGCGATCTCTTTGATCGTCTTCCGAATATGGAAGAGTTGGAGCTTTACTTCTCGTTCATTCGAGGAGTGAAGATTCCAACAATTATTTATGACGGAAACCATGAAGCTACTAAGAAAAATAAAACATTCTTTACACAGCTTAAACAAGTTTCTCGAGATATAAACCCTTTAATCAATGTAGTAGATATTTCATATGTTGATAAAGATCTTGGATACGGCATATTGCCTTACGCAGACCTACATAAAAAGGGTAGCATTGAACATTTTGATACGACAAAGCCTTTATTTACACATGTTAGAGGAGAGATACCACCGCATGTAAAACCGGAAATCGACTTAGACTTACTAGAAGATTTCCCTGTTGTGTTTGCAGGAGACTTGCACTCTCATAGTAATACACAGCGTAATATTGTATATCCAGGTAGCCCTATGACTACCTCTTTTCACAGAACTAAAGTAAAAACAGGGTATTTACTTATTAACGAAAAAAACTGGACGTGGCTCTGGGAAGAGTTTCACTTACCACAACTGATTCGTAGAACAGTTACAAGTAGTGAAGAAATGACTGCTACTGAATTTGATCATACGATCTATGAAGTAGAAGGAGATATACAGGATTTAGCAGGTGTGAAGAACTCAGAGCTGTTAGATAAGAAAGTAGTAAAACGTAAGTCAGAAGCATCTCTCATCATAGATAAAGAGATGACAATACAAGAAGAATTAGTTGAGTATCTAACATATATACTCGAAATTAACCCTGATAAAGTGCCGGACATCATAGGAACATACAATGATTACACTACAAACATTGAAATGGGATAACTGCTTTAGTTATGGTTCCGGCAATGAGTTACAATTAAACGATAATACTGTTACACAGATCCTTGGTACTAATGGGATGGGCAAGTCGTCCATCCCATTAATCATTGAAGAAGCGTTGTATAATAAGAACTCAAAAGGAATCAAAAAAGCAGACATTCCTAATCGTTATGTTAATAATGGTTATAATATTTCTTTGTCTTTTACGAAAGACGAGGATAGATATGAAATTACGGTAAACCGTAAAACAAGTATAAAAGTAAAACTCGAAAAGAACGGCAATGATATCTCTAGCCATACGGCTACAAACACATATAAGACGTTACAAGAGGTTCTTGGAGTAGACTTTAAAACATTTTCGCAGCTAGTATATCAAAATACGAATGCGAGTTTGCAGTTTCTTACTGCTACAGATGCGAACAGAAAGAAGTTTCTGATCGATCTTTTACACTTAGAAAAGTACGTTGAATTATTCGAAGTATTTAAAAGCGCTTCAAAAGATGTTTCTAGTAGGTCAGCTACCATAGCAGGGAAACTTGCAACAGTAGAAAAATGGTTAAAAGATAATAAATTGAGTGATACATTCATACTACCCATGTTGGATTTACAAATTGATACATCTGAAGATGAGAAGGCTTTAAGTTCTCTCATGGTAGAAATTGAAAATATCTCGGAAAAAAATAAAAAAATCAATACGAATAATCAGTACAAGAGACTGTTAGACCAAATCGATATGTTGGCTATCAGAAACTCTACAGTAACTCAGTATGAATCTTATGATGAGTTACAATCTGAGTTAGGGTCTTTACAAGCAGTCGCTACGGGTGCTCAACGGACTCTGAAAAAATTAGAACAATTGAAAGAAGTATGCCCTACTTGTAAGCAACCTATCGATGTTTCGGCAGAGAAGGCTATGATTGCAGGCGAACGCGATAAACTTCTATCTGCACAGGAGAAGATTGATGGGATTAAACCTCGAATTATACAGATTAAAGAGAACAATGCAGAATTCGAACGCAATGAAAAAGCTAGTAGAGATCTTGAAGATTTGCTACGATCTTTCGATAGAAGCCTTCCTACGTCTATCTTGGATCAGGAACAGCTTGAAGATCAGCTACAGAGTGTTCAAAGCAGACTACACGACGCAAAAAGAGAACTCGCAGAAAATGCGGCAGAAAACGAAAGACGAACAAAGCTAAACACTCGTATTCAAGTAATTGAAGAGCAGACAGCAGAGTTTGTTGAGCAGCAGGAAGAGTACGATGGCAAACTTGCAGGAAACCAGAAGCTAGAATCAGAGCTTGATATACTCAAGAAGTCTTTTAGCACTAATGGTTTACTTGCGTATAAGATTGAAAACCTAGTTGGAGAACTCGAAGAGTTAGCCAACGAGTACTTAGCCGAATTGTCTGATGGTCGTTTTACGCTTGAGTTTGTAGTATCAAACGATAAGTTAAACGTAGAGATTACAGACAACGGTAACGTAGTAGATATTCTAGCCCTTTCCTCTGGAGAGTTGGCAAGAGTAAACACCGCTACTCTTATAGCTATTCGTAAGCTCATGAGTAGCATTTCAAAGTCTAAAATCAATATTTTGTTTTTAGACGAAGTAACTAACGTACTTGATGATCAGGGAAGAGAGAAGCTAGTAGAAGTACTACTGAGAGAGGACATGAATACTTATATCGTATCTCACGGTTGGTCTCACCCTTTACTTGAAAAAATCGAAGTAGTTAAGGCTGGTAATATCAGCACATTGGAGTAGTATGGGAGCAGGTAGACGTAGAGGGTGGTGGCTTAGAGTTCAGCACTGGGAAGAAGAGGCTTCTAAAGAGGCAAAGCAAGAAGAGGATAAAGATGGTAGACTCAAGAGCGAAGGGAGCGAGAGGCGAGTACCTAGTAAGGGACATGCTGAGGGAAGCGACCGGACTAAAATTTGAAAGAGTACCTGCCTCTGGTGCTCTTGAATATTTGAAAGGGGACTTATATGTCCCTAATCAAAGAAATCATTATTGTATAGAGGTAAAGAACTATAAAGATTCACCGCTGACAGATAAAATATTTACACAACCTAAGACAAATAATCTTATTCGTTGGTGGAAGAAAGTTGTAGTACAGGCGAAAGGTGGCAATCAAATGCCCCTTTTATTTTTTAAGTATGATCGATCTAAAGTATATGTAGTAACAGAGCACTTACCGGAAAATACAGACGAGTATCTGTTTATTCGGTTTTTGAATTGTTATGTAATGTTAGCAGAAGATTGGTTATCAACAGAAGAAGTGGAGTTTATAGGTGGCTTTTAATTTTAATGAACGTACTCTTGATGGAGTACTCATAGTAGACGCATTAAACTTAGCTTTTCGGTGGAAACACCAAGGTAGAACAGATTTTCGTAATGACTATGTAACTGTTGTAAAATCATTGGCAAATTCTTATAATTGTGGCACTGTGATTATTACTGCGGATTGGGGCTCTTCGAGTTATAGAAAGAATATATCTCCAGAGTACAAACAGAATCGAAAAGATAAGTATGCTGAACAAACAGAAGCAGAAAAGCAAGCATTTATTGACTTTTTTGAAGAGTATGAAGAAACATTAGAGCTACTCGCTGAAGATTATAAAGTATTTCGTTTTCAAG
>Ga0206677_10001920_pt1 | contig 18861 bp, 19 predicted proteins | sample M130m12015metaG_FD_155475 | JGI IMG/M metagenome (GOLD analysis project Ga0206677, IMG submission 155475) | Ammonia-oxidizing marine archaeal communities from Monterey Bay, California, United States - M1 30m 12015 | ecosystem: Environmental > Aquatic > Marine > Intertidal zone | place: USA...
GTTATTTTTGCGGGCGGAAATATTTTTTTTGGAAATCGATCTACATTCCTTATTCCTGGTATTTTTTATTTTTTTGGAAGTCAAAAAAATAAAAGCAGTTTTCTATAAATATTTCCCAACTTTTTTTGGGGCGCGGCAGTAGATCTTTGGACAGCGTATCGCTCCTTAGGTCCTATATTCTAGCGCTGTTTTTTTTGGTTTTAAGATTCTCTTGAAACAATGCATTAAAAAACTATATTTTTTTGTTAGAAAAACAATATATTTGGAAACTTATATATAATCTGTACTCAATGAAGCAATTTTATACAAAGCTTAGTTTTTTGTTCTCTCTTTTTATTGCGATGAATTCTTTTTCTCAAGAGACCCTTCCAATCTATTGGGATTATTTATCTGACAATGTATACTTACTTCACCCGGCAGCTGCAGGAATTGGAAATTCATCCAAAGTAAGGTTTACAGCGAGACAGCAATGGCAAGGCATTCCCAATGCTCCTGCACTACAGACGTTAAGTTTTCATACCAAAATGGGCGAAGAAACGAATGCGGGTTATGGTTTTGTGCTGTTCAACGATCAAAACGGATTCCATTCTCAACAAGGACTGCAAGGTACCTATGCTTACCATTTGCCGCTAAGTGACGGCCGCTTGTTTGAACAACTTTCTTTTGGATTGTCTTTTACTTTTGTTCAAAACCAGTCCGATCAAAGGTCCTTTTTTGGAGATCCTGCGATTTCACAAATTATTGAAAGTACGAGTTATTACAATGCAGATTTTGGAATGTCCTATCATTTGGGAGGATTCTCTTCCTATTTTACGGTAAAAAATTTGTTACTCACCGCAAAGAACAATCTAAATATTAGTGAGCCCCTCGATTTAAGGAATTACATCTTTACAGCAGGATATTATTTTGGTGAAGAAAATGCAGTACAGTTGGAGCCTTCGGTGATGCTACAGTTTCGAGAAGGTACGGGCGAACGTTTTGCCGATCTTAACTTGAAAGCCTACAAGACTTTTGGAAACACACAACTATGGGCTGCATTGTCCTACAGAAAAAGTTTTGATACGGGTGCTATTGAGAATGCACAATACATTACACCCATTGTTGGGTTGAATTTTAAAAACTTCATGTTTTCATACACCTATACACGTCAATTGAATGATATTGTGCTTAGCAGTGCTGGCTTCAATCAATTAAGTGTTGGTTTAAATCTCTTTACAAGAGCACCTCGAGGTGCTGCCTGTCCAAATATTAATGCAGCTTTTAACGGCTTTTAGAAATCCGTTTCTAAAATTGTCATCGCTTTTGCTTGCTCGTGCTGTTCCAGTAGTTGGGCTAAGGTACTTGGGTCCTTGTTAATTAAAAATTGAAACGCGCTTCTGTTTTTGTCACGTGTGGTCCTTAGTAGTCCTGCTTCTGACAATACTTTATGGGTTTGTTTTGCAACGGCGAGTCCCGAATCGATGATTTGGATTTTTGGACCAATCATTTTTCGAATTTGCGGAATTAAATAGGGATAATGCGTGCACCCCAAGACCAAACAATCTATATTTTGGGCCACCATAGGTAGGAGGTGCTGCTGCAATAACTGTGTCATTTCTTCGGACTCTAGTTTTCCATTTTCAATGGCTGTAACCAGGCCGGTGCCAATTTGTTCTATGATTTTAATATTGCGCCCTAGTTTTTGAGAAGTTTGTGCAAACAGCGCACTGTTTAGGGTGCCTTTGGTTGCCAAAATACCAATGGTATTGGTTTTCGTTTGGAGTGCTGCGGGTTTTATTGCGGGCTCTATGCCAATAAATGGGACGGAATAGTGGGCTCTAAGGTGGGCAATGGCGTTTGTGGTTGCTGTGTTGCAGGCAATGACAATAATTTTACAGTTTCTCTGAAGTAGGTACTCTGTATTTTTAATGGCCAGTGCAATAATTTCTTCTTTGCTTTTCGCTCCGTAGGGAGCATGCTTAGTGTCCGAGAGGTAGAGGGTGTGCTCTAAGGGCATTTGCCGGTTGATTTCTTTCCAGATTGAAGTGCCACCCACACCAGAATCAAAGATGCCAATCGAAAAGTCTTTTTGTTTCATTGTGGTAAAAATAAAAAAAACCTACTCAAAAAGAGTAGGTTTTTTTTATTTAATAAAAGAAGTGCTTAGTTTCTTGGTTGTGGATCTGCCAACAAACCTAACTTTGCTTTTACGGCTTCGTAAAGGTCTTCTCCTCTTTTAACGATTAACATATTGGATGTAAATACGTATAAAATTCCTTTTGCAGCGGCTACTTCGTTGATAGCATCAATTGCTTTTTTGTTGATTGGCTCAAGACCTTTGCTTTGAATTTGTTGCAATTCTTGCGGTGCCATTTGCTGAGCATTTTGAAGTCTTTGATAGTCTCCTTGCAATTCTGCTTTTCTTTTTTGATTGGTTTCTTCTGTTTGAGTTGTCGCTTCAGCATCGTATTTCTTTGCTTTGTTCTCAAACTTTTTCTTCATCCCTTCAATATCATCTTTCATTGTCTTTGCTTTTTTGTCTAAATCTGCAAACAATGCTCTTGTTTCAGACATATTGGCAACTACTCTTTCAAAATCAACATGAGCTACTTTTTGTGCATTTGTGATTCCACCAAATCCTAATGTAAATACAGCAATTAATAGTAACGTTTTAAAATTCTTCATCCTTGGTTTAATTTAATTAATTATTATTGTTTTTGTGCTTCTTTTTTCTTTTTTGCAGCTTCTTGTTTTTGTTTTAAAAGCAATCTTTTGGCTTCTTTTTTGGCTAATAATGCTGCTTTTCTTTCTGCAATCTGTTGTTTTTTCTTTTCTTGTTTCGCTAGTAATGCTTCTCTTTTTTTCTTTTTTGCGGCCAAAAGTGCTTTCTGTCGGTCACTTAATTCTTTGGAAGCTGTTTTCTTTTCTTGTTGTTTTGCGAGTCGATCTGCCACTTTTCGGGTCTTGTCAATCGATGCCAAAACAATTTCGCTAATATCGTATTTTTTATTTGAATATAGCAAAATCAATTCGCTAGATTTATCAAAAACAAAATCATATTTTTTTGCTTTCACAATTTTTTGAATGGCATTGTACACTTGATCTTGTATTGGCTTGACCAATTGCTTTCTAACGAGGAACATGTCTCCATTCGGGCCAAAGTACAAAGATTCTAACCTTCGTAATTCTTCTTGTTTTAGAAGAATGTCTTCTTCTTTTTCTTCAATTATATCTTTGGTAAGAATTGCTTTTTCGTTGGCCAAATCTGTTTTAAGCACTTCTATATGCCTCGCTTCTACGTCTAGGTTTTTCTTCCATTTTGCAATTTTGCCGTTCAATGTGTTTTGTGCTTCTAGATATTCTGGAAGATTCTCTAGAATGTACTCCATGTCTATATAGGCAATTCGTTGGATTTTTTGGGCATATGTTCCCCTTGCGATAAGGGAAAGAACGATATAAAAAACTATTTTTTTCATTGCTATTAGGTATTTATAAAAAACCGTGCCAAAAAAGGTTATTTTACAAATATACGCTTTCTTAGAACTGTCTTCCGATTATAAAGTGTGTTTGCCAACCCGATTTTATTACTTGTCCTGGCAATGGATCAAATCCATGTGCAAAATCGATCCCTAAAAGACCAAATGCAGGCATAAATACGCGAATTCCCAATCCGGCTGACCTCTTTACTTCAAACGGTTTAAATTCATCAAAAGTATCATAGGAATTTCCAGCTTCTAAAAATCCAACTGTATAGATCGAGGCAGAAGGTGTGTCTGTAATTGAGTATCTTAGTTCTAATTGGTATTTGGTATATAAGGTTCCACCGCCATTTTCTAAGGGGGTCAAACGGCTGTTTTCATACCCTCTTAGTCCAATGGTTTCTCTTCCATCTAGTTGGAAGGCAGCAACTCCATCTCCTCCCACAAAATACCTTTCAAAGGGAGTATGTCCAACGGCTTCATTGTAATAGCCCAAATAACCAATTTCTATATTCTTCATCAGGACCAGTTTGTCGGTAAATCCGGTAAACCATTTCCCTTTCATAGAAAGCTTATAGTATTCTAGCCATTTGTAGTTTTCAGCAATTTTATCATTCTTTTCTTCTGGGGTCAATGTTTCTGAAACCGTATAGTCTCTTCCGTTTATGAGCGAGTAGGGTAGGGTTGCTTTTACACCAACAGAAAATTCAGATCCGTAGGTAGGGAAAATTAAGCTGGGTCCCGAGGAGTTTCTTGTTAAACTCACATTGTAGGCCAAGTTGTTTAAGGTTCCATTGCTTAATACATCGCTTCCTACTCTAAAGCCATAGTTGTTGAGGTTGAAACTTTGGTAGCTAATGCTTTGTGATAACTGAAAGAAATCATCTGGCCATTGCAGACGTTGCCCCAACCCTAAGGAGGCTCCAATGATTCCCAAACTTTGATTTCTGTCCACTTCAAAAGTTTGCGGATTGATTTGATATTGGTTTGAAGAATAAATGGAGAAGGATAATGATTTCGGTTTCTTTCCTCCTAGCCAAGGCTCTGAGAATGAAAAACTATAGGTGTTAAAGGTTCTACTGGATTGTAAACGAATGGAAAGGGTTTGACCGTCTCCCATTGGTAAAGGTTTGTAAGCTTCTTTGTTAAACATGTTTCGGAAAGAGAAGTTGTTAAACGACAATCCGAGGGTTCCAATAAAGGATCCTCCCCCGTATCCTCCTTGGAGTTCAATTTGACTTCCACCCTTTTCAACCACATTGAAATTTATGTCGGCTGTTTTGTTTTGGTAATCTGGATTCACATCTGGGGTTACATTTTGATCAAAAAACCCAAGTTGACCGATTTCACGTATGGATCTAATAATGGCACTTCTGCTAAACAAATCGCCTGGTTTTACGCGCAATTCTCGGAACAATACATGATCGTTTGTTTTGTCGTTTCCGGCAACGGATACTTTTTTTATGGTTGCTTTCTCGTCTTCTCGAATTCTAATTTCTACGGTAATAGAATCATTTTCTACTTTGGTTTCGACAGCATTTACGGAAGAAAACAAAAATCCATTGTCTTGATACAGGGTCGATAAATCTTGTGATGTTGGCGTTCCGTCTCCGCTAACACGTTCTTTTAAAACCACTCCATTGTATACATCGCCATTTTCGATGCGTAAGAATTGTCTTAAGTAATCATCGGTATATTCTTTATTTCCAACAAATAAAATTTCTGAAAAACGGTATTGTTTCCCTTCTTCCAATTCAATTTCTAAGTTGATGGTGTTGTCGTCGTTCCAAGTAAGTTTGTCACTTAAAATACGGGCATCTCGGTAGCCCAATTCGCTGTACATCTTTAAGATGCTCTCCAAATCTTCTCGATAATCCTCTTCAATGTATTTCGATGCTTTCCAAAAACGTCCTAAGAATTTTCTTTTGGTATTTTTCATTGCTTTTCGCAACTTGTAGTTGGAAAGGGATGCATTTCCAATGAAATCAATATTTTTAATTTTAATTTTATTTCCCTTGTCAATTTGAACGGACATATTGACCGTATTGATATCCGTGGTATCGTTTTGAACCATTAAATTCACCTTCGTTTTTAAATATCCTTTGTCGGTATATTTCTTTTGGAAGTAATTTTTGGTGGTCACAATGAGGTTGTCGGTCACCATGGCTCCAATCTTTAATTCGGCATCATCAATGAGTGTTTTTGCTTTGGATTTTTTAACACCAGTTACTTTTACGGTATTTAATTGGGGCAACTCTTTTACATCAAATTGAAGGTAAACAGCGGTGCTGTCTACTTTTTCTAGATACACATCTACGTTGCTAAATTGTTTGCTCTCGTATAATTTTTTGATGGCACTTGTGAGTTTATCTCCGGGAAGTTTGATTTTCAAACCGGGTCTTAATCCTGTAAAAACACGAACAGTTTCTTCACTAAACTTTTTTAAACCTTTTACACTAATGCCTCCTAAAACATATTCTTTTCCTTCTACGAAAGAAATGTTTTGTGTGAGGGTGTCTTTTTTAATGGGAGCAATACTGTCTACTTTTGTTTGCGAATTTGCAATCAAAGTAAAAAAAAGTGCAGTACATACTAATACAACAGAAATGCTATTCTGTAATCTGTTCGCTTGTTTTTCCAAATCTTCGTTCTCTATTCTGATATTCTATTATTGCATCATAAAAATGCGCTTCTCTAAAGTCTGGCCAAAGAATATCTGTAAAATATAATTCGGCATATGCCATTTGCCATAATAAGAAATTACTAATGCGTTGTTCTCCACTGGTTCTTATCATTAAATCAACGTCGGGCAAATTAAATGTATATAAATGGTTATTTATAGTATTTTCGTTAATTTCTTTTATTAAAAGTTCTTTATTAACAACTTTTTTAGATATGTTTTTGATAGTATTAACAATTTCTTCTCGAGATCCATAACTCAATGCTAGAGTCAGGATGATATTGGTATTGTTTTTGGTATCGGCAATAACTCCCTGCAATACTTTTTGTGCTTTGGTAGGAAGGTTCTCAATTCCACCAATGGCATGGACGCGGACCCCATTTTTTTGAAAGTCTTTTAGCTCTTTGTTCAGCGAATGTACCAACAGACTCATCAAGGCATCTACTTCAAGTTTTGGGCGGTTCCAGTTTTCGGTTGAAAAGGCATACAGGGTAATTGCTTCTACACCAATCTCAGCAGCTGCTTTTACCGATTCGCGAACTGAGGTAAGGGCATTTTTATGGCCGAAAACTCTAGTCATCCCTTTACTTTTTGCCCAGCGACCATTTCCATCCATAATGATGGCAACGTGTTTTGGAACCTTGTGTAAATTGATTTGTAGCTTTTTCTCCATAAATTACAATCCTTTTGTGTAACAGGCGGGTCGCCCAAATGTATATACGAGTGAAATCCCTGTAAAGGCATACCAATCGTTTCCGTTGCTTCCAAAATCCAATGCGGGAAACCTTCCGGTTGTATAATCCAAATCGTCTTCAAAGGTATACCTTACTTTGGCTTCTATGGCAAAGGCAAAGGCACCGCTGAGTTTTGATTTGTATCCGACACCAAATGGAATTGCATAGGAGGTTTTATTGGTATAACTGATATTGCCGTTGGCAGCAATAGCTGCTACAGATTTGTATTGAAATGAAGCCAATTCAACTAGAATATAGGGAGTTGCCGATTTTCCTGGAGAAGAAATTTCGTACTCATAAAAATTATATTCTAAGCCCACTGCAAATTCATTTATAGTATTGTTAAACTGATAACCTCTTTCTTTTTGGAAATCGGTACTCGCATCTTTGTCATCTCCAGCGATTGGGAGGATACTCAAAGTGCCTCTTAGTGCCATTCTTGGATTCCAGTTCCATTTGTAAATCAACCCCCCTGCAAGTTGGTTGGGGTAGAGGTAGTGGGTACGTCCAATATCTCCCACATAGTTAGACCCTCCTGCAAAGAATCCAATTTCATTAATTTGACCCAATGAAATGGATGAAAAACTGATGCAAATGATGTAGAATATACATTTTTTCATGTTCAAAAATAGCGTGCAAATATATGGATTTCAATTTGCTTTAAAAAGTTAATATCCAGTCTTTTTTGAATAACAAGGAATTTGCTTATTTATTGTGGGAATTTGTAGAAAAAGGGGTTTCATTTCGAATGTCTTCTCCCCAAAGTAATTTGCTTCGTAACGTTTGTAAAAAAGATTGATTATTTGGCAACATACTCTTTACCGTAAATGCGGCTTTCTTGATAAAAATTTTCGTTCCTCTTGGTACCGTAACGATCCGAGAATCTAATGAAATTAAAAATTCTTTTTCTCTTGCGTCTACTGCCAACTCAATGCTGGTGTCATCTGGAATGACCATTGGCCGGGCATTTAAATTGTGGGGTGCAATGGGCGTAATGATTAAACTTTTTGAAGCAGGTAAAATTACAGGGCCATTGCAACTAAGCGAATATCCAGTAGAGCCAGTTGGGGTAGCAATAATTAAACCATCTGCCCAATAATTGTTGAGGTATTCTTTGTTCAAATGGGTTTGCACACCTATCATGGAAGTGGTGTTTTTTCGAGCGATTGTAATTTCGTTTAAAGCAAAATTTAACTCTTTAAGTGCTTGTATTTCTGGCTCGGTTCGAATGCTTAAAAGGCTGCGTTCTTGAATGGTATAATCGCCATTTACAACACAGGCTATACTCTCTTGAATGGTGTCTTTTTTAATAGATGCCAGAAAGCCCATCCGCCCTATATTGATTCCTAAAATTGGAATGTTTAAGTCTCTGATATAGGTAATTGCTCTCAGTATAGTGCCGTCACCACCAATGGTAAACATCAAATTGAACGAACTGTTTAAGTCATTGAAATGCTCGAATGTCGAATATTTTTTTGCTAAAACATTGTGCTGGTTTAAAAGGGTGTAAAATTGTTTTTCAAAAAAAATCACCACCTGCTGTTCTTCCAACACTTTGAGAAGAAGTTGAACTTCTTTTTCTGCCGTTAAAGAATAAGATTGCCCGTAAATTGCTATTTTTTTCATCAAATATTGAGGTATTTTTGAAGGTATTGCGATCTGTTTTTTAAATCGTCTAAATACAAATCATCTTCATTAGAAGATACAACAATATATTCATATCTTCGAAACGTTTGGGTAATTTCTGTAATTTCTTGGGCAACCACTTTTAAGGTTGCTTGTACATTGCCTGCTTTTTTTTCTGAGAGGTAACTTCCTAATAATTTCCCTCCATTCGTTTCCACAATTTGTGCAATTCGCGCCATTGAGAAATTCTTTTCTACGGTTTCTACCACTAAGGTTTCACTTTCTTCCTGCATAAACGGACTGGAAGCAAAAACATCTAAGACGTCGCACAGGTCGTAATATCCTAGGTATTTTTTTTGGGAATCTAAAACCGGAATTACTGTAGCATCATTGTTTGCAAAAATTTGTAACAATCCCAAAACAGTTGTTTTTTCCTCTGCAAAAAAACCAGACAAAAGATGTTTATAGTCCGATAACAGCGCTGTTTTATCCTCGATCGTTTGGATATCACTTTCAGAAAATGATCCCAAAAAAAGGCCGTTTTCTAGGACATTGAAATGCGTAATCGGATAATCATTGAACAACTTTTGAGCTTTTTCTACCGAGCTTTTAGGTGTTAATGATTTGATTTCTTTTAAGATGTAATCTGTAATGTTCATGTGCTACGAATATAGGATAAAATCATTTAATGCGTTATCTTTGCAACCTAATTTAAGACCATGACAAAGTTAAGTGTAAATATCAATAAAATTGCAACTTTACGCAATTCTAGAGGGGGAAATGTTCCCAACCTCTTACAGGTTGCTTCGGATCTTCAAGATTTTGGTGCTCAAGGCATTACCATTCACCCAAGGCCCGATGAACGGCATATCAAATATCAAGACGCGAGAGACTTGGTTTCTGTGGTGCACACAGAGTATAATATTGAAGGAAATCCAATCCAATCTTTTGTCGATTTGGTCTTAGAAACAAAACCGACCCAAGTTACCTTGGTGCCCGATGCCGTAGATGCCTTAACCTCAAATGCTGGGTGGGATACCCTACAACACCAGTCTTTTTTGAAAGAAGTGATTGGGGAGTTTCAACAAAATGGAATTCGTACGTCAATATTTATTGGCACCGATTTACAACTGATTGAAGCGGCTGCAAAAACAGGAACAGATCGCATAGAGCTTTATACAGAGGATTTTGCCACCCACTATGAAAAGGGAAACAAAGCCGCGATAAAGCCTTATACTGAAGCTGCTATTTTAGCGCATGCTTTAGGATTGGGAATCAATGCAGGACACGATTTAAGTTTGGAAAACATTCAGTTTTTTAAAGCGCACATTCCAAATTTAGCAGAAGTTTCCATTGGGCATGCCTTGATTGCAGAGAGCCTGTATTTAGGCCTTGAAAATGTTGTAAATATGTACCTTGACCGATTGCAATAATATGGAAATTTTACATGCAACCGTCAAAGGAACTGGCAAACCCTTGCTCATTTTACACGGGTATTTTGGAATGAGTGACAACTGGAAAACCCTTGGGAATCAGTTTGCAGAAAATTACCAAGTGCATTTAATTGATCAAAGAAATCACGGACGTAGTTTTCATGCTTCGGAGTTTACTTATGCATTGCTAGTTGAAGATCTATACCGTTATATTCAACACCATCAACTGGAAGCAGTGCATCTTTTGGGACACTCCATGGGTGGTAAAACAGCCATGCTTTTTGCCGTTACGCATCCTCAAATGATTGCGAAATTAATGATTGCAGACATTTCTCCAAGAAAATACGAACCGCATCACAATGCCATTTTAGCGGGATTGAATTCCATTGATTTTTCCATACAAACCACCAGAAGTTTGGTGGATGCAAAATTGGCGGAACTGATTCCAGAGGTGGGTATTCGACAATTTTTGTTAAAAAACGTCTATTGGATAGAAAAAGGAAAATTGGCATTTCGTTTTCACCTAGCATCCTTAACTGCCAACAATGTTTATATCGGTGAGCCTTTGCCAAACGGGACTTCTTTTGAAGGGGAAACCTTATTCCTAAAGGGCGCAAAATCGGGATATATTACCAACCAAGAATTGCCCATTATAGCTCGTCATTTTCCAAATGCAAATGTGTTGACTATCGCCAACGCAGGGCATTGGTTACACGCAGAAAATCCGAAAGATTTTTACAGCGCAGTTCTCGATTTTTTAACTCTTTAATGGATCCGATACCTCAAAAAAAAACCCAAGCATGCACTTGGGTTTTTTTTGAGATTGTATGGGTAGCAGTTTAAAAGGTCAACGTTACCCCTATTAAAAAGTTTCGGGTGGCTTGTGGGTAATAACCAGCCCCATCTACTGTCATTATTTCTCCTGGAGTAGACCAGTCATCTTCATAGGTGTAATAGTAGCCTCTGTCTACATATTCTTTGTTGAAAATATTATTGATCAATGCAGAAAATACGACGGATTTAAAAACCGAGGTAGCCTTCATTGCATATACAAGGTTGATGTCTGAAGTGAAAAAACCTTTTAAGACATCATTGGTTGAAATGGCACTGCTAAAATTGCTCATGTATTGTTTGCCAACATATTTAGATAAAAAGGAAATTTGTAGATTTTCTTCGGGTTGGTAAGTAAATACATTTCCTAAAATGATGTCTGGTGAAAAGGACAAATGGGTGTCTCCGAGAGCGACGGGTGTTTCTTCTCCATCTCTGGTGATAAAAAATGCCCTGTTTTTGTTGCTGCTAAAAGCTGCATTGGGACGTATGGAAAATGCATCACTCAAACGAATGTCTGCATCAATTTCTAAACCCAATCGATAACTGCTCCCTGAAGTTGCTCTCACTGGAGCTCCTACATCATCAATTGCACCGGTGAGTACCAATTGATTTTTATAGTCCATAAAATAAAGGTTGGTATTTAACTTGAAATTTTCATTTTTTAAACGCCAACCCAATTCGAAATCGTATAAGGTTTCTGGCGTATCAATACCACTTTCAAAATCATTTCTGTTGGGTTCTCTATTGGCTACAGCAAAAGAGGTGTAGAGGTTGTTGCGGTCGTTGACTGAATAGGTGAATCCAAATTTTGGATTGAAAAAATCAAAGGATGCATCTACATCAATGGCTTCTATATCGGAAGTAATACCTTGTGTTTGGTAACCGACAAATCTCCCTTGTAAATCTAAATATCCTGATAATTTGTTGGAAAGTGAAAAGGTGGCTTTTGCAAATACTGAAAAATCAGTTTTGGTAGCATCTGAAAAGTAATACCGATCTCGAATACTGGTGTTGGGTGCTAAATCTGCTCCCCAAATGACTTCGCCAAAATGATCTCCACTATAGTTTGAAGCGGAAATTCCAGCAATAAAATTTAGCTTGTCTGTTTTGTAGTTGGTGTTGAAATTAAAAACATAAAAATCATTTTCCAACCAGCGTCTTACAATCACATCGCTTCCGTCGACAATTAAATTGTTAAAATTTTCCGCATTTTCTTCGGCTTTATATTGCTCGAAAAATCCCGCTCCTCTGGTGTAGTTGAGTCCTAAGGTTGTTGTCCATTGTGCATTTAGTTTTTGATTCCAATGCAATTGGTAATGGTTTTGTTTGTAGTCATCTACTTCATTGTCGTAGGTGTATGGATTTTGTCTTCGGTCTTCCATCAATTGTGTTGCAGTAAGTCCATACCAAGCTTGGTAAGTTTTTTCTTTACCACCAAAAGCTACTGCTTTTATCAGGGTGTTTTCATCGGTATAACTGGCTTGTAAATAGTAGGATTTTAAATCTGCAGAGGCTCTGTCTACATAGCCATCGGAAGCAATTGTTGACAAGCGTCCTGCAATTTCTATGCTTTGACCACTTGCTGAAGGATTTAGTTTTCCGGTACTGAATTTTAGGGTGTTTTTTTGAGTATTAAAAGACCCAAAAGAATTTGAAAGTTCTCCGTATGCCTCTTCAGCAATTCCATCGGTTAAAATATTTAAACTCGCACCAAAAGCGCCCGATCCATTGGTAGAAGTACCCACTCCTCTTTGCAATTGTAGGTTTTGTGTAGAGGAAGCAAAATCACCCAAATTCACCCAAAATGTTCCATGACTTTCTGCATCGTTGTATGGAATTCCGTTCACGGTTACATTAATGCGCTCTCCATTTGAACCTCGAACACTCATGTAAGTATAGCCAATACCTGCACCTGCATCTGAGGAAGAAACAACAGCAGGCATGTAGTTTAATAAAATGGGAATGTCTTGCCCTAAGTTTCGTTTTGCAATTTCTTTTTTTGATAAGTTGGAGAAGGTAACGGGAACTTCGCTATTTACCCGGACTGCAGAAACCAGTACTTCTTCTAAAATAGTTTCTTCCAAAAATAATTCGATAGTAATATTTTCGTTTTGGGTTATTTTTTGATCCAAATAACGCGTTTTAAACCCCAGATAAGAAATAGCTACCTTGTAGGTTCCTTTGGGGATGTTTAAAGAAAATTTCCCTGCAACATCGGTAGTCGCTCCCTGGTTCAATGAGCGAATTTGAATGGTGGCTCCCGATAAGGGTTCTTGGTTTTCATCTACAACTTTCCCAGACAATGTTACCAATTGTGCATTGACAAGAACACTTGTAAAGAAGCATAAAAAAAGTAAAATTTTTTTCATTTTAAAAAATTTAAAACGAATAAAAAGAGGTAATTATTCTTTAAAGTTAGTATTGAATAATTAATTTTTGTGTGCAATAAATACACACGATTGTATCCGCGAAAAGACGCTCAGGTCTGTTTCGAATTTACGGTTCCTAAACAGCATTACCTGTTCTAGGTTCAATGGGTATGATCTCAGCCGATTAAAGCACCCCTTTATGAGAACATGGCAAAATTAAGTTGCTTTTTTGTAATGAGAAACTAAAAAAGGGTTTTTTTTAATCGAGGGTAGGTTTTTTTCGTAATATTTTTTTTACGGCGTTTCTTTGTTTGGTTTCAGAACGTTTTTGTACCGATGCCCTGCTTGGTTTGGTAGGCCTTCTTTTTTTGGGACGAATCAGATTATCTGCAATTAATTTCAAGAATTTTTGAAGGGCAATTTCTTTGTTTCTGTGTTGCGATCTTGTTGTTTCACAGGAGATAATAAGGCAATTTTCTTTGGTGAGTTTTGAGGCTACTTTTTGCTTTAAAAGCTGTTTTTCATTTTCAGACAATGCAGTTGAATGCTCTAGATCAAAATATAACTCGACCCGAGAAGAGACTTTGTTTACATGCTGCCCTCCTGCGCCTGAGCTTCGACTTGCTTTAAAATGGAGTTCTTTTAAGATGTTTTCTTTGTTCATGTACCTGTAATTTATAAGCCGAGCAAACGTGCACTAATTTTAAAAGCCTCCTATGAAAGGGTGTTGAATTTTATTTTTTGGCGGCTACTTTTTGTTCCTTTGATGTTAAGTACTCAGAAAAAGAGAACAAGTGTTCTTTCTGACGGATAATTTTATCAATAGCTGTTGTTGCTGCTTTTAAGCGTGTTTCTTTATCTCCTTTTAATAAAATATAATTTTTTTTATTCTTTTTTAAAGCATTTTCAAAAGCGGTAAACATCTCCAAACGTCTTCCTGGTCGGTCTCTTAAATCATCTTCTTCCCAAGGCGTATCTATATAGGTGAGCAGGTACAAATCATACTGGTTTTCTTCAGAGGCTCTGTTGAGTTTTTCGTCTACAAAGCCGCCATAATACTCTTCTGAGTATACTTTTGTTTCTAACAAATCAGTATCGCAAATAAGCAGTTTGTCGGCTCTTTTGGCCAACCTGTTTTCCAAACGCATTTGTCCAATTGCTATGGGAACTAAGTCTGAAACCTCACAAGTTTTTCGTTCATTGTTCCATTTTTTCTGCAAGTACTCTCTTGCAAATTCGGGGGTCCAAACGGTATTGTAATGGCGTGCCAGTTGTTTGGAAAGTGTTGTTTTTCCGGTAGATTCTGGGCCAAATAAAACAACTTTTACTAAGTTGATAGGGTCTTGTTTAAGTTCTTTTTCCATGCGTAATAGCCAAAAATGGCAATAAATGTGAATCCTAAATATTGAAAACTTGTAAATGTAAATCCTTTGTAAAAGTACAAGGGTACTGAAATGATGTCGCCCACAATCCAAAAGAGCCAATTTTCGATTTTCCGCTTGGCCATTAACCACATTCCTACAAAGAAAATGGCCGTGGTTATGGTATCTACATAGGCAATCCAGTGCGTCCACTTATTAAAAGTGGTGTAAACCATGTATACAAAGAGTAGGGTGGCAATAAATATAGCGAGGGCAATTTTTTGCTCTTTGAAAGTGGTTTTTGAAATTTTTGTAATAGGAATATTGTCTACTTTTCGGGTCCATAAATACCAACCATACACACTCATGATAAAGTAGTAACCGTTAATCATCATATCGCCCAAAAGCTCCCATTGAACCAAAAGGTATACGAAGATAGCGGTGCTAATCATTCCAGTAGGGAATACCAAGATGTTGTTTTTCTTTGAATACCACACCGATAAGAATCCGAAGACCACGGCAATAATTTCCAAAGCAGTCTCTGTTGTTGAGTAGGTTTTGTATTGTGCGAAAAAGAAGTCAAAAATTTCTGACATGGTTGTTTTTAAACAGATTTTTGTAAAGCAAAAGTAAGAAGTTCTTGTGGAACTTTAGGTTCTTTTTTAATTCGATTCGCTGGGTGATAGGTTGGTGATGAAAGGGCTGTTTTTGTGGGTTTTTTTAATAAGCGAATACGCAGGTAAAGTCTTCAAATTCTAAAAATTCAATTTGGTAGGTTTTAGAAGTTCCATGGTAACGAATTGCTCCCGTTGTTTTTTTATCTTCAAATTTAAAATCTGCGATGGGTAGGTGATGTAAGAATAAAAGTTTTTTCTTTCCGTATATCTTGTACAAACTTTCTTTGGCTCCCCAAACAATAGTGAGCTTTCGAATTAAGGCAGCTGCATTTGCAATGGTCTTATATTCTTCTAAGGGAGTAAATTTATGAGCGATTTTTAAAATTTTCTCACGTTGTTTTTCAATATCTATTCCAACAGGTTGGTTTTCAGAGAGAATAATTCCAGTAAATGTAAATGAGTGGGTGATGGAAATAAAGGGCCCATTTTTTAGGTGGGGTTTGCCAAATGTATCATAAGTAAGATCAAAATCAGAAAACCCAATTTCCTTCAATAAATGGCGAATGCTTAAAAATCCCTTTTGATGCAATTCCGATTTCATTGATTGCAAGCGCGTTGCACTATTTTCTGACAAAGAGATTCCTTTCTTTAATTCTGAAATCGATTCTTCAATCTTCCAAATCAGGACTTTAGTGGTTTTATTTACGGATACTATTTTATAAAGAGCCATATTTTTTAAAATGGATGTTGTAACTTTGCACCTTGAAAATTTAGAACATAAAGATACAAAATTATGAGTGCAACTACAGCGTACGTTCCGTTCAAAGTTAAGGATATTTCTTTAGCAGATTGGGGAAGAAAAGAAATGGATTTGGCAGAAGCAGAAATGCCAGGATTAATGAGTTTAAGAGAAGAATATCGCGATTCCCAGCCTTTAAAAGGGGCAAGAATTGCAGGATGTTTGCACATGACCATTCAAACGGCAATTTTAATTGAAACCCTACAAGCTTTGGGCGCGGAAGTTACTTGGAGTTCTTGTAATATTTTTTCGACACAAGATCAAGCTGCTGCTGCGATTGCTGCGACAGGAACGTCTGTTTATGCTTGGAAAGGGATGAACGAAGAAGAATTTGATTGGTGTATTGAACAAACGTTATTTTTTGGTGAAGACAAAAAACCATTGAACATGATTTTAGATGATGGTGGCGATTTAACCAACATGGTTTTGGATCGTTATCCAGAATTGGCGGAAGGAATCAATGGGTTGTCTGAAGAAACAACTACGGGAGTGCACAGGTTGTACGAACGCGTTAAAAACGGAACCTTGCCAATGCCAGCCATTAACATCAATGACTCTGTAACTAAATCGAAATTTGACAACAAATACGGTTGTAAAGAATCTGCGGTTGATGCTATTCGAAGAGCTACTGATATTATGTTGGCTGGAAAACGAGTTACCGTATGTGGCTATGGTGATGTAGGTAAAGGTACTGCAGCCTCTTTTAAAGGTGCTGGTTCTATTGTTACTGTTACAGAAATTGATCCTATTTGTGCCCTACAAGCGGCCATGGATGGATTTGAAGTAAAGCGATTGGAAACCGTTGTTGGAAATTCAGACATTATAATTACCACCACTGGAAACAAAGACATTGTTCGCGGAGAGCATTTTGAAGCCATGAAAGACAAGGTGATTGTGGCTAATATTGGTCATTTTGACAACGAAATAGATGTTGCTTATTTGAACAACAACAGTGAGAAAGTAGAAATAAAACCTCAAGTTGACAAATACATTATTAACGGCAACGATATTATTTTATTAGCTGAAGGACGTTTGGTGAATTTAGGTTGTGCAACGGGACACCCTAGTTTTGTAATGTCCAATTCATTTACCAACCAAACCTTGGCACAAATAGAACTTTGGAACAACGCCAAAGCCTACAACAATGAAGTATATATGTTGCCAAAACATTTGGATGAAAAAGTAGCCCTTTTGCACTTGAAAAAAATTGGTGTTGAGCTAACAGAGTTGCGCCAAGATCAAGCGGATTATATTGGTGTTACCCAAGCCGGACCTTTTAAGCCAGCACATTATAGATACTAGAAATTTAATTTTTGGAATGCTTGTCACAAGAATTTCCAACGACTCAAAAACCCTTACAATTCTTTGTAAGGGTTTTTTGTTTTGCTAGCTAAGAAACAATTCCTTTAAATAAGAGCACAATTAGTACTATCTTTCTAAATATTTAAATCCCTTATGTCACCACGAAAGATTATTGCTTTAGAGAATTGCCTAAAAGACCTGGAGCGTTACCTCCCCAATTTAGAACAGCGAAATCTAAAAATTTCTAAAGCAAATGTTGCTTGGCAGTTGGACCATAGCTTGAAAGTATTCAATGGGGTTGTAACTGTCTTGGAAGCATCAGACCCAAAAATGTATGTAAATAATTTCAGTCTCTTGGGAAAGATACTCCTGCGAATAAATTTTATTCCAAGAGGAAAAGCAAAAGTGCCTAAATACCTGGCCTCTCCTGAAACAATCTCAAAAGAAAGTCTTTTAGCACAATTGGCACTCGCAAAAACACAGGTAGCTGGAATTGAAAAACTAGATGCATATGCTTTTTTTAAGCACCCACTCTTTGGCAATGTTAATAAAAAGAGGGCATTGCGTTTCTTGATGGTGCATACACAACATCATTTGAAAATTATAAAGACTATTTTGAAATAGCGAATTCTTTAAAAAAAAGGAAGCAACACTCAAAATTATGAGTTGGATATTAACTTTTTTTTAGAGCGGTTGCTCTTTTTTTCTTTATGAAGCATTCTAAAATAATACACCATATAAAAAATTGTTAAGGACACATACGTGCTGGGCTTTCTGAGTTCATTAAAAGTATTCGTATCCATATTTTCATTTCACAAATCGACTCCACTTAATGAATATCCCGACACGATGGCCATTAAAATCATTAAGAATAAGGCCGTTATTTTAGCTACTTTGATTATCATTATTTTTTGTAATTTGAAATTCAATAAAACAGAAAATTTCAATCATTTATTATTGTTATTTATAATTTTACGTCTAATGATGTTATAAATGTAACTCAAAGTGGTCGCTTTTTTTTACGCAAATAAATAAGTGGGCGATCTAGGGAATAAGTGTTTTTTTATTTTAGTTGTGAGTGTAACTGCAGCACTAAATTGTGCGTCAATTTTAATCAAGGCTTCTTTTTTAATCACTTCTATAGTGCTGCTTCCATCTGTGTCGGGAATGCTGAGGACTATTTTATTGATTTCTAATTGCTTAATAAAGAGCAATCTATTCAATCGTTCCTGGTACCAGTTCTCTGTTAATTCATAGACTGATTTTGGTGTCTTTCTTTCAGTAAATTAATACCTTCTCTTTCTTTCTCCATAGTTGTTAAGAATTCTGGTGGTATTGTTCCGCAGCTCATGCATAAGATTGAAAGAAACAGTAGTATCATTTTCGGTTTCATGTTTTTCGTTTTTAGGTTGAAATTAACTAACACATGTTAAAGATACTGCATAGAGGTATTTTATAAAAACCCCAATAAATAAGTGGGCATTATTTGGGAATAAGTGGGGTTATTTGGGAATAAGTGGTTTTTTTTAATGGAAAGATTTTACCAATTTTGGACTTCTTTCTTTGATAATGGCAAAGAGAAAGCCCCTGTAAGTTGTTCACTTATAGGGGCTTTTGTTATACCTTTGGCAATGTAAAATCTTATGCA
>Ga0206677_10001923_pt1 | contig 18842 bp, 8 predicted proteins | sample M130m12015metaG_FD_155475 | JGI IMG/M metagenome (GOLD analysis project Ga0206677, IMG submission 155475) | Ammonia-oxidizing marine archaeal communities from Monterey Bay, California, United States - M1 30m 12015 | ecosystem: Environmental > Aquatic > Marine > Intertidal zone | place: USA...
TCCACGGTTACGAGTGTATACCGAAATTCGGTTACGTACGTATGCAGAGTAACGAGTACGTGTAGATGTACGAGTGTACTCACCAGTGTAGTTACCAGCGAAGTCGCCTGCATATCCACGTGCGTAGTTACCAACGAAGTTACCGGCATATCCACGAGCGTAGTTGCCTACGAAGTTACCAGCAAAGTTAGTTACGCGATCTCTAGTGAAATCACCAGTGTAGTTAGTTACGCGTGTACGTGCGTAAGCAGAACCACGGTTACGTGTAGATGTGCGTGTTGAAACTCGTGTAAAGTCACCAACGTAGTTAGTGATGCGTGTACGGGCATATGCAGAGTAACGGACGCGAGTAGAAGTTCGAGTAGAAGTTCTTGCGTAGTTACCTACGAAGTTACCAGCAAAGTTAGTTACACGGTTACGCGTAAAGTCACCAACATAGTTAGTCACACGAGTTCTTGCGTATGCAGAGTAACGAGTACGTGTAGATGTACGAGTACTTGTACGAGCATAGTTACCGACATAGTCGCCAGCGTATCCTAGAGTACGAGTATAGTTACCAGTGTAGTCACCAGCATAGTATCCAGTACGTGTGTAGTTACCAGTATTGGTAAATGTCTGAACACGGTTACGAGTGAACGCACGAGCGTAGTCACCTGTGTAGTACAATGTACGAGTGTAGTAACCAGTATTGGTAGAAGTACGCGTAGAAGTACGAGCATAGTTGCCAGTATAGTTACCAGCACGAGTACGAGCGTAGTCACCTGTGTAGTACAACGTTGCAGCACGGTTACGTGAGTAGTTACCAGCATATGAGAATGCACGGTTACGTGAGTAGTTGCCAGCATATGAGAATGCACGGTTACGTGAGTAGTTACCAGCATAAGATGCAGCGCGGTTACGAGAGTAATCACCAACAAAGTTACCAGCATAAGATGCAGCGCGGTTACGAGAGTAATCACCAGCAAAGTTGCCAGCGAATCCACGGTTGTAGTTACCAGTATAGTCGCCAGTATAGTTACCAGTACGAGTACGTTGGTAGTTTACTGTACGAGAAGACGTACGCGTTGAAGTACGTTCGTAGTTACCAGTATATGTGACACTCCTACTATAAGAGGCAGTACCAGTATAGTTACCTACAAAGTTACCAGCAAAGTTACCAGCATATGAAGAACCGCCTGGAGCTGCTGTACCATATGAAGCGTTCCACTGATAACTAGATGTGGATGCCCAGTTAGTGTCTCTGTAGTATGTGGTTGAACCATATGGGTGAGAGTAAACGACGCTCATTACGCCCACTGCGGTAGTATAGTGACTATATGTTTGTTGGAATCTTATTGTACCGAAGTTGTAGACTATAAGAGTACCAGTGTTACTGTACGGACTTGCATTCACTCGCCAGTTATGGTAAGTTCCATTAAGGACGTAACGAGTACCACCAGCTTCACCGTTACCACTTCCTGTTGTAGATGTACGTGTAGATGTACGTGTAGATGTACGAGTAGAAGAAATATTACGAGTGTAGCTTGTTGTTGCAACGCGGCTTCTTTCAAAGTTACCAGTATAGTTACCTACGAATGGGTATCCAGTTACATAATCACCAACAAATGAGTATGCACGGTTACGTGTGTAGTTCGCAGAGTATGCAGAGTAACGCGTACGTGTTGAAGTACGACCGTAGTTACCAGTATATGTTGCGTTACGTGTACGTGTTGAAGTACGACCGTAGTTACCAGTATATGTTGCGGCACGAGTTCGACCATAGTTACCAGTGTAGTTACCAGTACGAGTTCGACCATAGTTACCAGTGTAGTTACCAGTACGAGTTCGACCATAGTTACCAGTGTATGTTACACCTGTTGTACTAGTACGAGCATAGTTACCGACATATGAGAATGCACGGTTACGCGCATAGTTTCCTACGAAGTCACCCGCATAGTATAGTGTACGAGTGTATGATGGAGTACGAGAATATGCAGCAGAATAGTTACGCGCATAGTTTCCAGTAAAGTCACCGACATAGTACAATGTACGAGTATAATTTAGTGTACGTGTTGATGTACGTGTTGAGTTACGTGTGTAATCGAAGACACGTGTTGATGTACGAGTAGAGTTACGCGTATATTCACCTACGAAGTTACCGCCATAGTTACCAGCATATCCACGAGCATAGTTACCAACAAAATCACCTGTGAACGTTGTTGCATAGTTACCAACAAAATCACCAGCAAAGTTAGTTACACGGTCACGTGAATAGTTACCTACGTAATCACCAGCGAAGTTGCCTGCGTATCCACGAGCATAGTTACCTACGAAATCGCCTGTAAAGGTAGTTGCATAGTTACCAGTGTAGTCACCAGCATAGTTACCAGCAAAGTTACGTGAATAGTTACCTACGAAGTCACCAACAAATACACGTGAGTAGTTTCCTACAAAGTTACCAGCAAAGTTAGTTACACGGTCACGGGCATATGCAGAGTAACGAGTACGTGTTGACGTACGGGCATATGCAGAATAACGTGTACGAGTAGATGTACGAGTAGAAACACGAGCGTAGTTACCTACGAAATCACCGGCATAACCACGGGAGTAGTTGCCTGCGAATCCACGTGAGTAGTTTCCTACGAATCCACGTGAGTAGTTTCCTACAAAGTTACCAGCGAAGTTAGTTACACGATTACGTGTGTATGATGAAACACGTGCACGAGAATAAACACCAGCAAAGTTAGTGACTCGATCACGAGTATAGTTAGTTACACGAGTACGTGTGTAATCCGCAGAGTATGCAGAGACACGTGTACGAGTTGAAGTACGAGCATAAGCAGAAACACGGTTACGTGAATAAGTACCGGCATATGCAGATACACGGTTACGGGAATAAGTTCCCGCATAAGTTCCAGTGTATGATGATACGCGAGTACGGGTGTAGTCTGCTGTGTAAGCAGAACTGCGTGTACGTGAGTAAGTTCCCGCATAAGTTGATACACGACCACGGGTGTATGATGACACACGAGTACGTGAGAATGTACCAGTAAATGGTGTGATGCGGTTTCTGACATACGTAGAAACACGTGAACGGTTGTAAGTACCGGCAAAATAACCAGTAAATGCAGTTAGTCTGTTACGTGTATATGATGATACGCGAGTCCTTGCGTAATTTCCTACAAAGTCACGGGAGTAGTTACCTACGAAGTCGCGAGAATATGCACCTGTATAGTTACCAACAAAAGTACGAGCGAAAGTGTCCGTGCTATTGCGAGTGTAAGTAGAAATACGGTTGCGACTGTATGCAGAAATCCTTGTACGAGTGTACGCGGAGTTACGAGTACGAGAATATGCGACATCAACGATAGTACGACGGGTGTTAGAGGCAGAACCTCGTGGTACCCATGTACCTGCTAGAGTTGGAGCACCTTGTGCAGATGAACGCAACTGGTATGAACCAATCGCACCTGCTGTTGCTCGGAGTGACTTAGCGCGTTGACCAAGTGTATACTTGATCTGTGCGTCTGTCATTTCTCTCAGACCGCTGAATGAAGTTCCATCATAATCTGTTGCGACTGGACGTGTAGTAACTACACCAGATGGTGGAGTTGCAAGTGCAGTTCGTTTCCAGATATGATATTGAGTTGTTGTACCATCACCATGTGTATCGGCAAACACATTATCGATGTGTTTAATCCAATCACTACCTGGCGAGGTAGTTGAAAGTTCGAATGCACCTTGAAGACCTAGAGTCTCCATGTTTTTTAGTGCACGATTTGTCAGATTATCCAAATCCCCATCTACCATTTCGTAGAAGCCAGGATTTGCGTTATCTGCGTAATAACCGACAGGACGGGCAAAATCAGAACCAGATTCACTCGCGGAACCAGCAACCTGTTTCAAGGTTGTAGTTACACTTGTGCCAGTGATAGCAGACATCGGGTGTGTACCCGCTGGTTCATTGTAGTACGTATCTACAAAAGAACCTATGTTTGTACCATTGGTTAGACTGATGTCACCGACATCACCAGCGGAGGCCTCCGCTAATGCTTCACCCACTTTTACAGCAAGATACATCTCTTCTGCTGGAGTGAATTCCTGTAGGTCACCATCGGTATTTTTTAGTTTTAGTGGTATACTAGATGCTGACACGATATCGTCTCTCTTTAGCTAAAGTTAAAGTTTATTTTGGTTAATGACGTACTTTATTTATAATAAAAAAAATGTGCATAAACGAGGTCTAGGCACATTTTTATAATTATTTCATATTTGTTTTAAAATGGAGAGTCTGGCCATATAACGTCATCTACAGACATTACTACATCCATGTCTAGTGTTGATGGCAAGTTCCTCAAAGTGGTCCTATATTGTACTGCTATGTCCTTATCTCCTTGTGATAACGGAGAATCTTGCATTACCATCCAGTCACTGTACATCAATCGACGGTTTCTTTCAACTCTTATTTCAACTAAAACCAGCTCTGTATCCCAAGTCCATCTCGAATTGTTTTTATCCCAGCTGGCATATGCATTTGGTTTTCGAGGAACGGGGATAAACGCATCACTATCTTCATCCCAAACACGGGTGTTTATAAATTCTCCGGAAGTCAATCCTTCTAAATCATAGATTCTATGTATATAATGAAAATGGTCTAGCGTCTCTCCATCAGCGGGATAGATTCCGGAATCCATATCAGTTCTTTTAATAACGCCGTCTGCTTCGTGAATGGCGACTATAGGGTGCATTGTATATTACTCCAAATAAAATTTATTTATACTTATGTTAAGGGTTGAGTGGATGACCAACTGGGAAAACTTCTTCAGGTTGATATAGACCAAGATCAGTGCTAGGTTTTCCAATATACATCGGTTGAAACATATTACCATATGTATGGTTCTGGAAACCCATTCCCGAGCTAGCAGTTTCACTGAATGCATATACTGCGCCAGCATAAGCTCGCGAAGTTACAGTAATAATCGAACCTTGAATTGTGGAGTAAGGTGGATTTCCATATTGACCATAATTCGCGGCATACAATTGTTGATAACTACCATTTGTATTAGTAGTGCTAAACAGTAACCCAAATCTTCTAATGTAATATGATACAGATGAGAACTCACATACTCCAGCGTTATAATAATCGGTTCCATCCCAACCATTCCATCCTGTTTTTTGTACGCCGTTGTGGATAGTTGTTGAACTTACGTACTGACCATGTCCAAAGGCACCAAAATAGATTTCATTTGGGTCTATTGAAATCTCCCCTTCAGAAGAATTAAACATTCTACTATCAAAACTTACAGGTCCTGTGTATCCATTAGCGGTTAGGTCGTTACATTGTAATCCATGATTAGAACCCAGTTGCGCTCCGGCGGTTGCAGCGTCCCTCAATATAACATAATTCACAGGAACGTTGTTGTACCCCCCGTTAAACACCCAGTCTAAGTCGGTGCCGTTTTGAGTTTTAGTTCCAGTGACAATTGCTGATGTGACATTTGTACCAGCCGGTGGTCTATCAATGTTGAATAAGAGCATGTCACTTACTTTACATGATAAGGTAGCGCCCATAGCGACAGTACCTTTCCTATACTGAAAGGTGCCGCGTCCAGTTTTTCGACTATCGAATAATACTCGCCCGCTGGCATTTTTTACTTCTAATCCGTAATCTGACATCTTTTTACCTATAAAATAATTGCATTATAACCATATGTTGCACTAAGACCGCTGATATTTTTTACGGTAAAGGACGTGTATCCAACGCCCGGAGTGCTACTATACGTCAGTTGAAAAGGAGTTGAGTCAGCTCTAGTTGGGCCCATTACATATACGTAATCATATCCTGTCGGAATAGTAACAGTTTGACTTTGATTGTTACCCAAGTAAAAATCACCAGAAGATACTATTCTGGGATAAGATTTCATAACATTCGAATCAAACGAAAGATATGCAGCTGCAGTCCAAATTTTTAGACCATAGTTATTTGACATTTATAACTCCAATAAAGGAACGCGTGTGTTATGTAGTTTATTGTGCGCCTTTAAATTTTCTATTTCTACAGATAGGGTTTTCATCCAAGATAAAAATCCTCTACCATTGTTTTTGTGACTTTCTGGTACTGCAATCCCTGATATACGCACATCGTACATGTATGTTGGATTATTTTCATCATTTGCTTTCATGACAATTTTTCCATTGTCATGTGCATTCTTTAGTTCCAGATATTGAAGAGTATCTTCACCTACCGTCAAACTCTTAAACCTATAGGGAATTACTTTTCTTGACATAAACACAAGTCTAGTGCTTATTTCATCTATCCCCATTCCATATTGAAGATTTCTAATATAAGCGCAGAAATCTTCGACATCTTTTTCTGTGGCGTTAGACATATTATCAGATATCAATGCACCCTTTGATAAAGCGTCCCAGTCAACTACTGTAGAAGGTTGACTGCACTTAAATGGTTGTCCATTTATATCATCTTCGAGTCTGTTTTTATCTTGACTTCTATTTTCAATATCTGAAGATATTATATTGACTTGATTAATCAAGATAACCGCATCTGGAGCGTCTTCTTGTTCTGATAGTTTCCGATATCGTTTAACTCCTCTTGGAGTTAGATAGTCATCTCCGTCTATCAATACTGCATATGGTATATTATCTATATCAAATTGATCAAGAAAACTATTCTTACCTGTAGCGGCAGTACCATCACTTTCTGTTATAAAGTACCGAACTTCTTCTGTTTTACAGTACTCTTCTGCTTGTTTTCTAAACTTGTCATTCAATGTGTTTATAATTACGGTTGTTTCGTTTTTAGGCAACGTTTTGAATTGACGTTCGAGTGCATATATGTTATGACTCGATAAAACATAAAACATGTATTTCTCCACTTAATCTAATAGTCCCAACCTTACTCTTCGGGCACTATTTTGAAATATATTTATTTGGTCATTGGTTATTTCCATTCGAGAACCCTCTGCAACATATCCCGGCGCTTGGGTTGTGTTGAGACTGGTTGCTGCACCTATAGTTATACCACTAGTATCTATTTGATCCGATGTAAGTATGCCTGTTATGTTCGCGGCCTCAACGGTTAGACTAGTAGCATCAATTTGATTCGATGTAAGTGTGCCTGTTATGTTCGCAGCCTCAACGGTTAGACTAGTAGCATCAATTTGAGTTGCAGTAAGTGTACCCTGTATCTTTGCAGCTTGGACTTCTAATTCATCCGCTTGAATGTATTCTGCAAGGACCTTACCTGTTTTGATGAGACCCCCGTCAATTGTTGTAACTGCCGAAGTGAAGTTATCGCCCAACTCTTGGTTGAAGTTCTGGAAGGTTACCAGTCCAACAAAACTATAGTTCACAAATGGTGTACTAAAGACAATATTACCCCCTGTTGCAGTACCACCATTAGCGGTATCTTCAAACACTCTATATCTTGAAGCGTATAATGTTCCCGTTAGGTTAGAGTTATCTGGTGGACTCAAAGACCATAATGGTGGTTCCCCATTTGGACCTTGAGCAAATCCACCACCAGAGAAACTACCACTACCAGAGAAACTATATGATAATGCTGTAGGTGGACTCGGAACTGTACTTGATAAGTTCTCATTATCCGATTCAGAAAGGTTTGAATTATACTCTCTGTAGAAGTAAACATATCCACTATCGACTTGTGGTACGTCCGATGGATTTACTGTTGCTGGGTCTGGGTCAACTGAGTATAGTGTTGGGTCACCCCAAGTCAAAGTGGTATCGGTGCCCGAAAGACCCTGTGATGACGCTAATGTTTTGACTCTCCACAAAGCGGGTTTACTATGATCAGTAGGTGCTTCTGGTGGTTCTTCGTACCAACCATTATAGTTGTTTCCACTAGGGAATACAAATTTGTCAGTGCCGAAATTGTAGTCGATCGTATTTGCAGGTGGTTTAGTGAAAGTAGAAGTTCTAACGCCTCTCTTATACAAGAAACCGCTGTATGTGGTAAGACCATCTTCACCGTTATTATGGTCTTCATAAGGAGTGGCCCAATCTACAATAGTGTCGGTTCCGGTCTCACCTATGACTGAGAAAACTGCCTGAGTTTCCCATATCTTACCACTAGGATTATAACCCACACCACTGTTGTGGTCATTCATTTCACCGACACTATCAAACCACAGATAATTTCCGTTTGAGTCTGTAGGCATTGTGACGGTGCCTTCTCCTGTGAAGTCTACAGAACCGCCTACTGGAGTAGATGGTCCAGCATCTCCCTTATTTACTGTACGCGTTACAACACGTAATAGGAATGTGGACTTACCAGCGGCACCGTTAGCACCAGATGAGGTTCTCTCTGGGGCATCCCACTCAATCGAATTATCAATTAGGTCAGTTGTTGCTTCTGGGTCGTTAACGACCGACGCAACACCTACAGTTGTCCATAGTTGAATGTTCTGACCTGTTGGATTTGCAGGTACCGTCTTAGACCATGCATATCCATTTGGTAGTGTAAATGATTTTTGTGTGAAGTTGAATTCGATACCGTCCGATGGTAACGGTGTAGCAGGACCATTTACAGAATCGTCTCTGATATACATTGTCAGTTGAGTGACAAGTTGACCTTCGCCACCATCGATAGCGTGTTTAGTCACCATCTTAGGCGGAGAGAATACTAGACTGTTGTCCAGACCATAGTTTCCTCGTATAGTCGCTAAAGTAGTAGACTCCCAAAGGTTTCTTCGATTGTCCAAAGCATCTAATTCTGGTGGTGGAATTTCATACCAGTTCTGAGGACTTGAAGTACCGTCAACAATTGTGCCGTCATAGTCAGTAGGGTCACCACTTGGTGAAAGGAATCTACTTTCATCGAAACTATATCTTACCGTGTTAGAACCGATCGGATCTGGTACAACACCTTCGACAGTTCTAGTGAATAGAGATTTGCGATATGTAGATACTGTCTCTAAAATCTGAGGAACTGGGTCGCTCCACTGACCGTTAACAACATCGATACCTATATCACCTTCTATACTAAATGAGTATACAGAAGACCAAACATCTCCCGGCTGTCCTACGATAGAGTTCTGTGAAGAAACCCAAGGAGAGGATAACTCTGGATAATCTTGTGATCCGTCGTCGTCGAAATAGTTACCATCGGAAGACCAAATGTAAGCACCGCCAGTAGGTTTAGGTATTGATGGGAATGCGTCTCCCTCTTCCCAAGTGTTATCAAGTGATGCGTATTGTTCTGCCGTGACTCTTCGGTATACTGCCTTCTCTACGGTCGATCGACCATTTGTTCCTGTTGAAGATCGTACTGGGTCCGACCAAACGATGTTGTCATCTAGGTCACCGTCTGCATCTGTTGCAATACCTGAACTTACATAGAGTTCGCCCTCGGCACTATATTCAGACTCTTCCCACCCTGTAGGCGCTACATAGAATCTTGTACTGAACCTGAATTGACCGCCTGTTGGTGTATCTTGAGCAGTAAGTTCAGTTGTTGACCTTTTGTACGCAGACAGTTGTGCATATGAAGCGACCGAGTCTGCGTCTACTGGTGGTCCACCAATTAGATATGGTGTAGACCAATTACCGGCAACGATAGTGTCGGTTTCTGATTGAAAGTCTACAAACCTATATGTACATGCCCAGACGTTTTTTCCACCATCTGGAGCTGGAATAGATTGACTCCAAGTAACCTCAACTGGGTCATTGTCATCAATAGGTGTTTCGAGTGAACCCTGATTTCCATTAGCGGAGAACGTATACTGACCACCGCTAGGTGTTAGTGGTTGTTCATTTGACCTAGTATAGATGGTTGCTTGGAAAGATGAGGTACCTGTTGCACCATCTCCGCCTGGTCCACCACCACCACCAACATCACCGATATTAGCGAGTTGAACCCAAGTTCCGTTGTGTGCAAAGTATGCCTTACCAGTATTATGAACGTGTGCAAACATACCGTGATAAGTAGAAGGGTCTGGTAGGTCTGCAACATTAGGGTACATATTACCAAAGAGGACCCTATTACCACCCATGTCCAATTCAGCGCCTTCAATAATAGCACGGACCTGTGCAGCATCGACCCCAGCATCAAACTCAGAAAGTGCCGCTGAAATCAGAGCATTGACTTCTTCCTCTGTCAACTTGTCTATGTCCAGAGCAGCGAAGTTCTGATTGATTTTCAAGAACGCTGCGTTGATGTGGTCTCGCAGGTTGACTTCTTGTATGTTAGTGCTCATTTTTATCCTCTACTAAACGAAAAAGCAATTCTTTTATTTGCGACATATCTTTCTTTAGACTTGTGACCTCATTAGTCAATGAGTCTATATGATCTTGTCGATCTCTTTGCACTTGCACGATTTTTCTTGCGTTTTCGATTTCGGCTTTGTTAGTATTTAGTATTACTCCAGAGCGTTTATCTCGCACTAGATTATTATGTCCTTCTACTTTTATATGCGACTTCATGTAAAACCTTTAGTGATGAAAGACTAGAGCATCATCTTCTGATTGCCAAGCAGGGTTTACTGATCCACCCGCATCTCTATATTCATCTGTGTATCGAATACCGATCGGTATATCCAACCAATCAAAAGTCTCACCACTGTGAGTAGTGGATAGGTTGACACTATAGTTACCTGAGGCCTCAGAAGTAATCGTGTTCACAAACTCTGTACCATAGTCCATAGTAACAGTACCCGTAGTAGACCATTCCGGACCAAACGTGTATGTTATTGGATAGTAGTGTGTATTGTGACCTTCTGGTCTTTCCATTCCGTAAGTTATGAATCTAACATCATGTTGAGTACCATTTGCAGCTGCATCCGTTTCAATGAATATTGGTTGAACTGTTGCTTGACCTTCTGCTTCTGAGGTCATTTCTGGACTATATGGATAAATTGCGTGGAAGTCTAGTCCACTTTCCCAATATACGCCATCATGAGCAACAGCTACAACGATGCCTTCGTCTGTATCGACCGTCATACGATCTCCAACAGGCAATTCATAATTGAACGTGAGTGTTTGAGTGACACTGCCAGCAGGTTCATACAAATCACCACCAAATGCCTCACTAGTAGGTGGAGACACTCTAATGTCCATCTCTACAGTACCACTATATGGTGTGGATTCACTAACACCCGACATATCGGATTCAACTAGAATGAACCCTGCGCTACCCATTTCGCCTCTTCCAGCGACTGATACATTGGTTGCATAATTGTCACCGACAAAATCGTAGATTGTTTTGTTTCGAAGTACCGACACATTGTCACTTGTGTGAGACATGATCGGATCATTCGGATCATTATCATTAGGTATTTCATAATCGTTGATTTTTTTCAGGGTGCTTGTAATTCTAAATCTTTCTAGATAGTCAAAGAAGTTATTATCTGGACCGTCAGTAAATTGTTGAATAGGTCTATCCAACCACTGACTAGTATGCACTAGAGTTCGTGTTCCAATATCCATAGCGTTTACTTGACTATAGACTTTCAACGATCCATCAAGGTGGAACTCAAGATTGAATCTGACTCCTCTAGGTTCCCAACCAGATGTACCTGACCACTCTCTACCCACATCTCGGCTACTTGCTGATATTGTTGGAACGGTCTCAGCGAAAAGAGAAGATATGTCTCTGACCTCATTGGTCTCGCCACCAGTATTAGTTTCACCGCCGGTATTAGTTTCGCCACCAGTATTAGTTTCGCCACCAGTATTAGTTTCACCGCCGGTGTTTGTACTACCAGTATTGTTACTTGGATTTGATGTGGTAGTAGAACCTGTGGAACCCGAACCTCCTGTTATCAGAGCAATTGCACGTAAGTCTCGTATTACCGGAATCTTAGAAGAACTATTAGATTGCATAATAATCTTGACTTGGAATGCAGTAAACTGGTCGACATCAACAGTGTATTCATAATCGCGATACGTTGATGTGTTGTCGTCCGAAGGAAGTTCCTTGTCTATAGTAGCTTGTACCCAAGGAATTAGCAAATCACCTTCACTGTCTACTTCAGATAATGTGTCCTCATCAATAGCGGACCTAACATAGACATCGAAGTCTGCACCAGAAGGTCGGTTAGCAGCAAAGATGATTTTCAGTCCAGCAGACGCTTCGTCAATTACAACCGGAGTAGTTATGTGTTGCGCAGCATCGTTGTTATCGATGACATTTTCTAGTGCAAGAACAGACACACGTTGAAGGTCGATCAACGGAGAAACTTTTTTGTCTTGAGTTTCAAGAGATAGTTCAAACTTCATCGTTTCTAGACCGTTAGCATTATCAGTGGATGCCACAACACTTGGACTTGTGTTTGTGTTGTAGTCATTCAAGAATACGGTATTACCGGCTGTTGGGCCCGGAATTTGATAACTTGCAGGGTTGAATGATCGACCACTACCATAAGATATGGTGCTTGGGTTACGTAATTCGGCAGTGATGCTAGTCCCATTAGGTGTCAAAGTCTGAACCTGTGGTACAAACTCATCAAAGTAGACTTGTTGTGATGCGGTCACATCATCGCCACCACCAAGAGCGGTAGACGTTGCAGTTGTTACAACAGAGATACCATACCCTTCCCATGTTGGATTGAGAACTGTGAATGTACCATCAAAATCTGTTGAAGGTATTCCACCAATTGCATTCTCAACGTTGGACATAGATACTACATCGCCTTCAGTGAATCCATGACCTTCATGATAGACTCTAACTACACTAGTGCCTATAGTAGTTTGAATAGGATTAGACTCTAGAGTTACTTTAGGTAAGGATGCATTGTCAAGAACTAGAGTACCCGAATTGTCAAACTCAGCACGGTCTAATGTAAACATTAGGTCCTTAGTCTGGTCTGGTGTCCATGTGAATCCATTCTGTGATAGGAATAGAGAACCTAGCGTAGGTTGCTTCGTGACTTTACTGTCAGTACTACCAACCAAGAACTCGTAGGTTTCAGCAATATAAGCATTATACTCTACCGACTCAGCGAGTAGTATTATAGCATACTCTTCTCCACTTGTCAAGTAAATTGGTTCATCAAATTCGACAATTGTGCCACCATTCTCTACAAGAGTAGACATTCCTGTATCATCTTGTGAAATACTATCAAGTGGTGTCACTGTGATATCGGCAGGGTCAACAAACTTGACTGCGCCTGGCACAATACGTGTAGTTGGGGTACCATTTTCTACCGAACGAATCTGTACTTGAAGAGGGACTGTACTGTCCTTGCTCTCCATGAAGATTTTTGCTCTTGTTATAAACAGTCCATTAGGGTTTTCTATCTGGTCAACAAAGAATGTCTGTGCCAGAGGGTCTTGACGACCAGCACGGAAACCAATAACACGTGTGGTGCGAATGGTTCTTTGTATAGACTCGATGGTACCTGTTGATGTGTAGTTTGCACTAGTACTTGCAGTCGATTCACTATCGTTACCTTCACCACTCACGTCAAGCAACTTGAACTCATGAGTACCAGTTCTAAAGTTGATTGATGGTGTGTTAGGTAAGAAGAAAGTACCAATCAATTCACCATTTGCATCTGTCTGTAAAGGAGTTGGTCCACCTAGATCAGATGGGTACTCTTCTTCATTTGCATATTGACTTCCCACTTCTGTAGGGTTATCTGAGAATCGAGATGATGTTGTTTCTTGACGTACCCATGAACTCACATCCCTGTCACCGAAGAATGCGAACATCTTGGTATTAGGACGCAGACCTTTGACAGTGAAGTTTATTATACGTGAACGCATGAACGGAATGATTTCTACGTTCGCGACTTGTTCACCGATGAAGTCTTGAATACTACGAGTCGTTTCTCTAAAGGATATATTTCTAGGTATAGTAGTAAACAGACCCGTGTTTGTGAAGTTATTAGAATTTCTACCGTCACGCAATGCTGGACGTTGCCATAGGTCCGCATCGAAGTTTTCCAATCGACGTACGGTAGTCTGCATGATAGGCGGTAGAGTTCGAGTCTCGACCCACTCATCCGAAGATGGGGATAGTTCCATATGCCCGGTTTGAGTGATAACCGCAAATGGGTTGACGTTCAACTTACCTGTTGCAAGTAACTGTTCAACCAGTGGTTCATGCGAATATGGTAGTGTTACAACATCGCCGTTTTTGGTGACCTCAGCAACATTGTCCGTACTATAAGAAAGACGGATTGAGTTCTCGCGGAAAGATGGTTTCAATAATCCCTGTGGGTCAATAGAAGCACGATACTCTGGGTTGTTGATATCAGAGAATATGAATGAACTAAAGTTGTCTGCAATGAAACCCGCCTTAGTACGCGCATTACCATTCTCATCTAATACAGTCAATGAGTTAGTGTTAGACTCCAACAGACTCAAAGTAGTTAGTTCGAATAGGTCTGTTACACGTTGTTCCAACTTACCGATATCTTTCATTGTGAATCGTTTGTTTGGAATGAACGTGCTAGTAAGGTCAGCAGTACCAAATGTGTATGGATTCAGACGGAATGTGTATAACGCCATTGAACCTGTAGGAATCTCTGGTTGACGTGGGATTACATTGGACTCACCTTGAATCACCTGTAGTTCACCGAACCCGATATCACCACGACTGTCTGTTGCGTTGGCAACCAACACATCGATACGTGGTAGGTAATAGTTGATTTGGTTCACTGTAACGGCAGATGCGTTTTGTGGAAGTTCTCCGGTTACGTTGAACTCTTGCAAGTCGTCCTCTGAACGAGATGGACGGAAATCCAATACGTCACGCAAAGAAATAACCTGACCTGTCGCAGTAGTATGGTCTGGAATAGACTCATAGGTTTCTGTGTAGTATGAACTAACAGAGAAGAACTGTCCATCTTGTCCGTGGGTATAATGGGAATACTTTACTTCGACTTCAGTGTCGTCAGAACCATTATATGGAATAGTGTATCCCGGCTTGAGTTTGATGACGATTCGGTCATAGAAGTTGTCACGTTGACCACCGTCAAATGTAAACTGGTGAGTGATGTCTTCCCAATCATTTTGACTTCCATCCAATCTCCACTTGACAGATTGTAATTCGATACCATCTACCTTTGTTGTGAAGATAGGTCTACCAGCTTGGTCGGCCGCAGTAATTGTTCTAATTTCTGTTACATCTGTCGCATCTTTGGTTCGTGCAGTTGCGTTGGTGAACTCCACATAGTATGCGATGACATATGTAGTAGCAGGGTCTAGATTCGAGTATGTGTTGTTTTCAGGTACATCGGAAAGGATTGCGCCACTGGCAGTAGCAATAATCCATTGTGAACTTTCTACACCATCGGTAAGAGCAATATCACCAGACGTGTTTGGTTGACCCCTGAAGTATCTTTGAGCAGTGTAGTTAGCAGTGAACTGGTTTGGTGATAACTGCTTGGTTGGTGTGATATTAGGTAGAGGGAATAACAGGCTGTTATTCGACGCTTCATAAAGAACGGCGGGTGTCACAACAGGGATGAAGTCTGGGTCCCCTGAAGGAACGTTATCTCTTAGTTTAACGACATTAGAGAAACTCTCACCAACGTCCATGTCAATCTTGAAGATGTATAGACGAATACCCTTCGGGTCACTTTGAACACCACGAACATGACAAGTACCAATATCTTGGTCATTCGCATCAATCAATTCCATTTGACCGAACGTATCTAAACGACCAAATCCTTCTGTGGTTGATCCGTCGATGTAGATATAATTACCATATACAGCAGGGACAGGTTCGTTGTTCTTCTCTACAGAATCTCTTGCCTTTGGTACGTTGATGTCTGTCGTACCAATCTCCAGACGATAACCATCAACGTATGCAATACCTTCGGTGACATCTAGGTTGAGATTGGCAAGGTCTTTATCTTCGAAAATTGCCTTGAACTCATCTACTACGTAGTTACCCGACTCTTCTTTTGTGCGTTGTGCAAGAAGGTCATTGATTCTATTGTATGCATCGAACGTAGATACTTCGCGAGTGATAACTCCATCGACAACACGTGCAATGAATACGAAGTTCTCTTCTTCTAATACTTGGTCACGCGTCGTAGGAATTAGTTTGATTTGATAACGGTCTGCGCCTGGCGCAGTGATGTTAGGAACTTCTCCTTGGTTATCAAACAGTTCGATGTCTTGTTCGGACGTGATAATGTTTTGTTCAATCTTGAAACCAATGTCTTTGGTAGGTAGTGCGCTGTATTTGTCAATGAAAGAACTACCGCCTTCCATGTAGACGAAGTGACCCTGTACGAAGAAATCACCCGAAGCGAAATATGCCTTAGTACCACGACCAGACGCTTTGATAATTTCACTGGTTTCTGGGTCAACCGCATCCTGATCGACTTCAATAGTCAATTGTGTATTGTCAACTCGATATAGAATCTCTCCGGCACCAACACGAGGTGCTTTGGTATTGTCGGACACTTGAGACGTATCTGTGTATTGTACATACAGTGTTGTTGGGTCGTCTGGTGTTACGTCGACAATCTCTAGAACCTTCAGTTCTATACCCTGACCCGGCATTGCCTCGGTCGATAGAGTTTTACCCACCCAATTCGCATCTACCATACTTGATGCGGTTAGTCGAACATATTCTAGTTTGTTGTCTACGGTCGCACCGCCTGGATTGACTAGTGCGCCCTCTTTGAAAATGTTACGTCCGAATCGTGCAATCTCCTCTTGGATAATTGTCTGTGATTCGATTAGTTCACGCGCTTGTAGTGCGCGACCAGAGTTGAATAGTACACGATGATAACCGTCGTCTGGGTTGTAATAATCGCGGTAACTTTCTCTGAATGTTTTATCTGTAAAATCTGCCATGATTTATCCTAAACGGTTATTACAATCTTTATATCTTCTTGTTGTTCTTCGTCACGACGAATTCTGTAACGATTCTCAATATATAGTACTTCACCAGTGAATCGATCGATGCCATTCTTCTTCGAGTTCAATTGCACTTCTGATTCTACGCCACTGATACCAACTTGTTCGACGGTCTCATTCTGGAATACTTTGAAACCTGTAGATTCATTCTGGTGATAGTGTACAATATTACCATCCGATTTGTCTACGTAAGCAACCGCTTCGGAAGTGAGTCCTCTTATCTTTTCACCCACATCGAAAGGAGAAGTTCCCGTCAAAGTAAGTGAAGGTAATGTCATGACCGAAACTCCGGCGTAAGGTGTTGTTCCGTCAACTTCTTTAGGGTTCTTTATAATACCCATTTGACGGAAAGTGTTCTGAACGGTAAATGTGCCATTGACATCACCGTCTGGTTTGATGTTCATTAGGACCGAACTTGTTTTCAAATCATCTATAGCGTCATAACCAATACCGTTAGGTCCAGTGATGACCGGACGAAGTACGGCACCAAGACCACCACCGCCCTGAATGTGAAGAGACGCGTACTGATAACCAGCACCATATGAAGTTACGGTTGCTCTTTTTATCACACCATCGACAAGGTGCACTTGGACTGTAGCGTTCGCACCATTACCCACAACCTCAACCGTAGGGTCTGAGGTATATCCAGAACCACCGTCAACGACATGCACGTCAATAATCTGACCACCTACTGCCGTATCCTTTACCATCCATTGTAGGTCTTCAATGTTGTCACCTAGTGGTAGACTATCTTCTGGTTCTTGTACTGGGATATGGTTTGATGATAGGAACTGGTAGATATTCTCTGGAGTTATAGAGTATAGAAACTTCCAGACATAATCGTCCGAAGTCTTGAACTCTTTCCACCACTCTCTTACATTGAACATTCGATGGTTAGGATCATACTCAGGATTGTTTGGGTCTGTCTGAGGACTCATTGGGGCATATAGTCCCCAGTTAGGGTCTACCATCGATGGTTTAGATGTACCGTCCAGTGATCTGCCTGGTTCTAGACAAACATACACTTCTTTTGCGTCGTTGAGGACGTACCATGCTGGTGTGTGTTCTGGGTCAGTTGCATCGTCCCATCCACAGTAGATTGTACCAGATGACCAGTTCACTCGCTTGGCGACGAAAATTGCATCCTCAACCTTTTTGATAGATTGTAGGTTTAGTCGAAACTCTCGTTCATCCCTTGGTGAATCCACTGGATCGATAACAGAATCAGACGTATTGAATACATCGGACTTACCAATACCGATATAATATTCGTTGGTAGAAGATTCAGCGGCAGATACTTTAACGTCCTCTAGTAGAGTCTTCGCCATATCTCTGCCCATTGGGTGTCTTACTATAGCTGGCATTTTCGGGTCCTATACGTAGGTGTTGAAATCTTATGAAGTTATTTATACCAATTCTACAGGGGTTTTTTAGAATTTTGGTCCGACTTCAACATTTAGTTCCAATCCCAATTGTTCACTACTCAATATATTGAAGTGTTCTCGAAGTTTAGTAATCCACCAGAAAGGGTCTTTGACAATAAGGTGTGCGTTTCGACCGTCCTTCAATATCCTCCTAGCGGGGTACATTGCAATCGTCAGATATCCCCTTTTCTTGATTACTCGTCCAAGGTCTTCCAGTACATTATAGAGAAGGTCTGGTTCGACGTGTTCTAGTACGTCAATACATATCAAGTAGTCTCTTGGTTCGGGTGGGGTATCTTTGCCGGAAATGCCGGGGTCGTACTCAAACACATTGTAGTGACCCTTCACCGGAATGTTCTTTCGGAAACTACTTTGACCGCAACCATAGTCCAATACTTCGGTTGCACTATGAGACATCAACCATTCGTGTAGTTTTTCGGCCGACCATCCAGCGTTAATACCCCACACAGTAGTTTCGTGTTCGTGTTGCAGTAGTTTCTTGTACTCATCACTGATTAGGTCGAAACCATGTTTAGACGAATGTACTAGTTCGGTGGTCTTGGGTATACGAGGCACGAGGGACTC
>Ga0206677_10001925_pt1 | contig 18828 bp, 23 predicted proteins | sample M130m12015metaG_FD_155475 | JGI IMG/M metagenome (GOLD analysis project Ga0206677, IMG submission 155475) | Ammonia-oxidizing marine archaeal communities from Monterey Bay, California, United States - M1 30m 12015 | ecosystem: Environmental > Aquatic > Marine > Intertidal zone | place: USA...
GCTGTACGATCAAAATCCAAGGCGGCGTTGCTTTCAGCAAAATGGTAATGGCTGCCAACCTGCACTGGGCGGTCGCCAGTGTTGGCCACCATCAGGGTAACCGCCACACGATCTGAATTTAGGATCAAGTCGCCGTCGGCTGGGAAAATCTCTCCAGGGATCATAGCGCGCTCCTATCTAATGGGGTTGTGAACGGTGACCAGTTTGGTCCCATCGGGAAAAGTGGCCTCGACCTGAACATCGTGGATCATCTCAGGGATGCCCTCCATACATTGATCACGGGTGATCACATGGGCACCGCTCTCCATCATATCTGCGACTGAGCGACCGTCACGCGCGCCCTCAACAACAGAGTCTGCAATCAATGCAATGGCTTCTGGATAATTTAGCTTCACACCACGGGCGAGCCGCTTGCGGGCCACTTCAGCGGCCATTGCAACCAAAAGTTTATCTTTTTCACGTGGGGTCAAGTGCATGGATCATAGCCTCCAGTTTTTTGGCACTGCATTTTGGGTAAGATGTGTCAGTATCGGGAGCACGGCAGCGCGAAGCGCGAAGCTATCAGTGCACAGCAATCGCATAGCGAGGATGTTATCTGCCAAAAGACTTGCCCCACCAGTCGAAGGGAGCAGCGTGCGCACGCCATCAATCATCGCTTTGGCCATTTTGTCGAACAGAACAATACTAGCCATGGTACGGAGGCCATCTGCGACTGCAGACCGCTTCAGGATTAAAGCGATATCACCGTCGAGTTTAATGCGATCAACATAAATTGGTGTTCCTTCAGTGGTGATGCACACTCTGTCGTCCAGCGAACAAAAATTGAGAATTTCCCCAGATGCCTCTCTGCCAAAGACGATTGGCTCAACCATTAGGAACTTTGAATCCCTTGCGACCTCAACTTCTAAACGCCGGTGTAAACGGGAGCCTTCAAACAGGATCGTTTCTTGAGGCATCCAATAAAGTTGTGCGTTCGATTTCACTTTGAGCCGCGTTTGCATCGAGCCTGCTATTTCATCTGTGGCGCGGTAAATGCGTTCAGCTGCTTGGGTCGTAACGCTGATTTTGGCGTGATTGTTGGCGGTGATTTTAGTTGAGAATGAATCACCACCTGTGATGCCGCCAGCCGTGTTAATTATTACGGCGTCGATTGTGCCCTTGATCGGACGCGGAAAAATGGCACGGTAGGACCCTTGCTGCCGTAGATTTGTCAAGCGCGACTGGTCTCCAGCAGCGGATGCCGCGCTTATGTTGAGCGTACCACGTGCGCGCTGAAACCTGACTTCTCTGTCTTGGGAAATCTGTGATGGCATTTGGTCCTCTTTGGGCTTTGGCTTTGGCTTTGGCTTTGGCTTTGTAAGCGTGACCGGGATTTTTTTGGCGAACAAGAAACGGATTGATTGATAATAAATTTCATCTGTTTTTTGCGGTTTTGGTTAAATTTTAAGCGGTGAGTTCCAATAAACAAGCACTTTGAAAAGCTTCAATACGATGCCGTTTGGTGATGTCAGACAAATGAGGACTCGCATTGGATTGCTGGTGCAGCCTAAATCTATACGCTCAATAATTGACGTCACTCAGCGAGAAATGAGATACTACTAATGTTCGAAGTAACTCAGAAATTGAAAGCATGCCTTAGCGTTTAGATCGTGCTTCACCAAAATCTCTGTAGCCACTTTGCCTGCACTAGGTTGAGTGCCATTTCGCATAGGGGTACGGATGCATTGTGTCAGTGAACTGTTATGGGGTTCGAATGTAATGAAGCTTCGCCTTCTTTCTGAGATGGGATATCTTTGGGAGCAGCAAGATTCATACGCATTAATGCATGACCAAAGTCAGTAGCGAGCGCTGTGATTAAGGGGGCCACATCAGGACGTACCAATAAGGTGGCGATCAACATGGCGTCCTCACGATCACCCGTCGCGGCACAGGCGATGAAGTTGGCAAAGCAAGACTCGTCTGCACCCAGACATTTGCAATTCAAGGAGTGACGCATCAGTGGCCTGCGGCCATGTGTGGTGCAAAGACTGCAAAGGTCCTCAAACGACTTGAACGCTTTACGACCGTGATCCGTCCCAAGACTATATGCGAAATCGTTCCACACGGCGGCTTTAGCATCTGGGCCATCACACCACAGGCGCAGATAGATGACAGAAGCGGCCTCGATCCCATCGAGTTCTGCGATGAATCCAACAGGTGCGCCACCACGTTTGTCCTGTGCGATACTCATTTGGTCAGGATCAACTTACCAGCCCGCGTAACCCGCAGGGTGTAGGTCTGATCGTCAAGTACGATTTGGGCGACATCGCCGTCCTCCATAAGGTCCCGCGCACGATAAGTGGGCAATGCTGGTGCAGGAATATGTTTCGGCGGTGTAGAATAAAAACTCATGACGCAGGCTTTCGAGCGGCAAACTCTGCATTTGCTCGTTGATCGAACAACCAACCTGCACAAGTACTTTCAACCTCCGACGCAGCAACTAGAATTTCCAAATCGTCGTATCGTCGGTTGCGGGGGGTCTCGCGATCATAGCCATCGGTTTGGAGAGATTTCTGCTGTGGCATTTGGAAGTCCTTACATTTTCACATGTCGGGCTTCCCATGAAAAAACACCGGGTGGCTTGACTTGAGTTAATCCTGAGTGAAATAGTATGATATGTCAACCCGCCAAAATTAGTAAAAAAAGTTAATTTGCTTTTTTGTTGAAGCACTCTTGCAAGAAATGCGTCTGTGCGTCCGTTGCGCATGTACTTTCAGTAACTCTAAGACAGCTTAAGTTCACCAAAGAAATCTATAGAAAACTCATGCGCAACAAGCGCACAGACGCAATCGTTAACCAATGGTCAACCATAAGAACACCAACAGTCTCTTTAGTCCCCTTTTGTTGAAACCAAAGATAACCAAAGGCACCTGGGGGCCCATTTGCCATCTATGGGACCCTATTTGTCAGGCCAACACAGAGGCCACCAAAAGTGCCCTAGACAGCCTGTAGTATCAAAATCTAAGCTCTTGTTATCACTTGTGTCGGTGTGTTGACTGATGCCGTACTAAGGAGCCAGTGTCCGTATGGGCGCACCACAATTCATGGCAAATATATTACATATCAGAGCAGTAATTATTATTGATGGAAATAGTTCCCCCTTTGGTTGACCATACCCGCTATTTTTGCCACGCGCCCGTACGCTTGCGCGTAATTGCAAACATGTGTGATTTTGCATGCAGTTACGTGGCTGTTTGCGCGCTGAGGTCGTCATGGTCTGCTGAAAGAACAGCAGGTGCTGACTGTGCGGCTAGGTTGGCTGCGTCGTGGACGGACACAAGTTAACCTGCCAAGGTTTTTACTATTAATAAAGAATTATGCTGTTTTTTATCGTCGAGTGGCCACAATGCTGGGAGGCATAGTATAAGCCTCATCATACTAGCTCTAGTCCGCTTACGTTTATCCTCAGCGTAGTTTACCTCGCCATAGTAACGATTGTCGATTCAAAGCGACCAGGTCAACTGTTCCTGCTATTATATCGTTACACAAATTTACGGCTTGCAGAGCCTGTTCGTGGCTTAGGTGTTTGTAAGCAGGACGAGGCAAATGATCATACCAAATGCCCCCAAATAGCGTGTCTAAAATGATGCGTTGAAAACAATGATCGTTGCGTACAGGCCAGTTCTTGTGTGTGGTATTTGCAAGCTGTGGCATCGTTTCTTTTGTCATTTCAATGTAATATGATACTAGCTCTTCGGGAGTTAGCTCAGCATTTCTCATCATAAACCTCTTTGTGTTGTAAAAGTAGCGCCCAACTACTTTTTAAACATAATTGATTATCGTTAGGGTGGTAGACCTCGACTATCAATTATTTGCACCTACCTCGAGTGCATGAAGTTATCTGGATCTACCCCCCTGAAGCGATTGTTGTCACTCGCGTTTGGTGCCTCTCGTGCGCCCGTTGGTGCGTTTCGCATATCGATTGCATTATTCTATGGCGCTGTTTGTCATTCTGTATTCATCGCTGCGGTGTTGGCTATGATCGTGGCAATGTTTTTTGGCATGTCAAAAAGCCTCGGCACAATTCCGCAACCTTGGTCGATTATTGTTAATATTTTTCTGATTTTACAATTTCCAATTGTACATTCACTTTTACTATCCAGGCGTGGCGCTTTTGTATTGGCTAAACTGGCACCAGCTGTGTTCGCGCCAACCCTGGCCACAACCACATATGCGATTATTGCATCCATCCAATTACTTATGCTTTTTGCTTTTTGGACCCCTAGTGGGATTATTTGGTGGCAAGCCGAAGGTTTTGTTTTTATTGGAGTTTGCTTTTTATATCTAGTTTCTTGGTTGTTATTGGTGTGGGCCAGCTATGATGCTGGAGTCGAAGTGCAATCAGGTGCTTTGGGATGGTTGTCCCTCGCGCAAAACATCAAGCCAGTATTTCCCGATATGCCAACCCAGGGCTTGTTCAGTATTATACGCCAGCCTATCTATGTAGCTTTTGCGCTCACAACTTGGACAGTTCCTGTTTGGACTCCCGATCAGTTGTGTCTCGCAATTGTCCTGACGGCTTATTGCCTATTTGCACCTCGTTTCAAAGAGCGCCGCTTCTCACAACGCTACGGGAAACGATTTGAACAATACCGACATAAAGTTCCTTATGCGTTGCCACATCGGCCGCGTTCAAAAGGCAGCCCTGAAATATGAAAACAAAAGACCTCATAGCTGAACTGACCACACGTTCTGAAAAACCGAATTTCAGGCCGGACAGAGCTGCAGGCCTTGCGAGGCTTGCAACTTTTTCAGGCCGGGCTGGTGATATCTACGATCGTTGCCGTAACTATGACCTGGGCGCTGATAAACGGACGAATGTGTCCGCTCTTTCTCCATGGATCAGACATCGTTTGATAACGGAAGTTGAAGTGCTAGAAGTCATCCTGGGACAACATGGCTTTCAGGCGGCAGAGCGGTTCGTGCATGAAATCTTTTGGCGGACTTATTTCAAAGGTTGGTTGGAGCAGCACCCTGGAGTTTGGACTGCATATCAGGCTGATCTGCGCGGACAGATGATAAGTGTAAGCAAAGATCGACGTTTGGCTGCAAACTATATGCAAGCTATGGACGGAGAGACTGGCATTGATTGCTTTGATGCATGGGCTGGTGAGTTAGTACGCACGGGATATCTCCACAATCACGCGCGTATGTGGTTTGCATCGATCTGGATATTCACTTTGCAATTACCATGGACATTAGGTGCAGACTTTTTCTTGCGACACCTCATCGACGGCGATCCAGCATCAAATACGTTAGCCTGGCGGTGGGTTGCTGGCATTCAAACTAAAGGACGGCCATACATCGCAAGGGCTTCCAATATTAATAAATTTACAAATCAGAAATTTTGTCCAGTACACCAATTGGAAACAAAAATAGTTTCTAAACAGGACCCACTTAATCATCTACGAAGGTCGTTGCCGAACGTGGCTCAAGCCGAAGATATCCCGCCAGAATTTCTACTTTTAGTAACGGAAGATGATATGCAAATAGCAGAAGAGCTGCCGCACCCGCCAATTGCAAAAATTGGAGCGCTGGCAACCGAAGGTAGGTCCCCTATGGCGATTGGCGACGTTCCAAAACAGTTTGCTGCAAATGCATTGAGAGATGTTTGTATGGATCACCATATTATAAATGATAACGCTTGGTCAGATAAATTAATAGAAGACTGTAAACGCAATCAGGCAAAAACGATTGTTACAAGCTATGCGCCGGTCGGGCCGGCATCTACTGCCATTTTAAATGCTCAGGTTGATTTGAAGCTGGCCGGCATTCAGGTTCTTTTCCTACGCCGCCAGTTCGATACTATTGCGTGGCCTCACGCGAACAAAGGCTTTTTTGCAATGAAGAAGAATATCCCCGCAATTTTAGAAAAATTAGGGTTCAAGCTTTGACGCATCTACCCACTAAATGTCTGAACGAAAGGTTTAGTAATGAATGATTTGGTCACACAAACAAAAGATACCAGCCTGAGTGGCTTATTCTATGCTACTAGCTTTCAGATTGTGGGGATTATAATTGCATTTATGGCAAGCAGCGTGAATTACGCGTTTCTTTTATTTGCGGGCACCGCTGGCCATGAAATGCGTTAGAGAGCCAGGTGCCATAACTGTGGCGAAGGGTAACAACACGTATCAGATCGTTCATAAGGACAGCTCTATTGTTGCAGTGGATGGGGCAGCCGCACTATCAAATTAATTTGATTTCGAAGGAGATAAAAGGTGTACCTAGAAACGGAACGTCTAATCATCAACAATCTCAGTCTTGACGATCTTGAGTTCTTAACGGACCTAGACGCCGATCCGTTGGTTAGAAAGTTTATTGATGGAAAAATAAAAACTATTGACGAAACTCGCCAATATCTTTCTGAAAATATTGATGGTTACTTGCGGCATGGATTTGGACGTTACGCCGTCAGAGTTAAAGAAGATTTGAAGCCTATCGGGATTTGTGGGTTTTTAATGGAAAATTATGGGGTGGACTTTGGCTATAGATTTAACCAATCGGCTTGGGGACAAGGGATTGCAAAAGAGGCAGGAAATACCGTCATTAGATATGGTGTTGATCAACTAAAATTAAAGAAGATTGTCGGCATTGTGTTACCTGATAATATTGCATCTGAAAAAGTATTAATTTCATGTGGCTTTACATTTGTTGGTATGGATGAGGTGTGGAGTAAAGAAATTAAGAGGTACGAAATAACGCATTAACTGTTCGTCCTTCTTCTAAAATCAAATGACCACGTTCCACTAGCAAACTTAATTGCTACCAACGGACGCATTACCACAGCCCATGAGGTAGGTCAGAGAGCCAGATGCCATAGCTGTGGCGTGTATTGATGATCGTATGTATTCAGGCTGTGCCAGCAACGTTGTGGGTGTTCTCATTTGTATGACAGCACGTTTTAGACTAATTCGCTAGCGCCACCTTGCTTTCGCACTTCACGCCCGTCTTTAAACGCGACATGTGGTAAGGCTTCTTGCCCCCATAGACCCTCATGAACTTTAAGATTTTGTCTTTGGTCTATCGTACCCAGGGGAACAAACTGACCATCAGGCACTCTCTCAACGAGCATTTCCACCGGTGAGGCACATTTAGAGCAAAACCGATTAGTCATTTTAAAGCCATGTTCGGTTTTGGTGTCCACAAACTCAGAAACTTTTCCACCTTCATATGTGACCTTACCCATATCAAACACAGCGTAGGCTCTGGAGGACCCACCCGTAATCTTTTGGCACCAAGTGCAGTAGCACTCGAATACACGCCTTGGTTCACCCTTGGCTTTGTATGTAACAGCACCGCACAAACAACTACCGCTATAGACTGACATCAAATACTCCACTTTTATCATATTCCAAAGGCGCGCTGAATTTTCCAGTAAATAAATTTCCCGTTCGCTTTTTCAGCGTAAACCATAACGTTTGAGCCGGGTTTACCTTCTTGAACTACATCATGCGTCGCCACGATATAATTTTCATTTTCCCGTATTGTTTTAAAATTGTTTATGCGTATTTCGCCCGAGATACACCAGCTCTTGGTAGTTGCCAAATCTTCGACTTCGCCAGTCGTATCTTCGAACTGAAAATCATCCGACAAAAATACAGATAAATGACGAAAGTCGCGGGTTTCGAGAGTTTTATCCCACGCAGTTAAAACTATTTCTGCTTTGATCATTGATCTGCCTCACTCAAGTTTATTTTTTATTGGTGTTGAGCCAGTCTCTATTCTTCGCATTAAGCCATCTTCTTTTTGAATATAATATAGAACAGCATCTTTCGTTCCATTTGGAAAAGGCATTATGAAGTGCATTACCAAAACATCTTCATTTTCATAAAGACACCGCCTGTTTTCTGGTTTGAACTTTTGGATTAGCGGTTCAAGGCGTTCGATATAGTCTGCTTTTCGCGCGATAGTGCCCGAGGAATGCATGACCATCTCAAAATTGGGATGACAAAGGCTAGCCAGCATTTTTATGTTTTGTGTATCCCATGCCTCAGCATATTTATCATAAATCATTATTTCGTACCCTCATTATTATTTTGTTGGCTCACGTGTTAGCGGCACTCCACGCTCCAAAGTTCTTGGCAGATACGGTGACTTCATAGCCGATAAACTCAATATTTCCACTAACCCAGCCTTAATGGCCCGAAGCGAAGGTGTATGCGTCACCCGCTTGTACTGTTATTTCAGACCCGTCATCGTGTGCCACAGTCATTGCACCTTGGATCACAACGCCAACATGAGCTACTTGACAGCTATGACCACCCACCAAAGGTTTGACGCACTCTGACCACTTCCAGCCTGATTGAAGCACTGATTTGGTGGCTGTTGCCTCACCTAGATCAACCGAAGCTGAATGCGTTTTGTCCGGCTCTTTCAAAACATCGGGATTGGTGAATGACTTACTTTCTAAGAATTTTGACATTCCTCTTCTCCAAACTTTTTGTGGATATGATTATTGTGGGATTACTATTAGTGAAAATCTATATCAAATTATGGAGCGGTTTTTGTCCCATAAACACTAAAGCCCACGAAGTTCGTCAGAGGGCCAGATGCAATAACTGTGGCGTAAAGGGTAATTAGTTCGGTGAGACCCTTGGCGACGTTGCTTTGGCTGGAACCGCTAACGGTGCCTACAATGACATGCGAGTACTAAATTGATGAAAATAGTCACCCTTTTTGGTTTACAATATCCGATATTTCCGCCACGCGCCTGCGCGTCGTTGCAAACGCGTTTGCTTTGGCACTTAGTGACGCAGCTTTTGGCCTGCTGCGTTGGTTCTTGTTCGCTCAAGGTGCTAAACAGGTTGGGTATGGGGTTAGGTTGGGCGTGAAGTCGCGAAAAAGGCTAGCGGGCATGTGAGGCGAAAATTTAATTTAAATCGAGCTATCGCGAAGTGTTAGTACTGTTTCTTTTGTCCTGTGAGCGTTCACGCCAAACTATCAATAAACCCCCTGCCGCAATAAGTACTCCACCAGGAAACAAAGTGGACCACGGCGCCTCATTGAAGAAAAGCCAACCTAATACAAACGAAAGAGGAATGCCAAAATAACTGAATGGTGCCAGATTGGATTGTTCAGTCATTCGATAACTGATGACCAATAACAGCACTGCTGTGCCGCCAAGCACTCCCATCAAGACGATCCAGACCATATCGATCACAGATGTTATTTTATTGAAACCAGTCCAAAAATAAGTAATCAGAATGGCTCCAATTACTGATGTAAAAGAAGAATATAGGTTTATCACTGCACTTGGCACATCATCGTCAAATAAGCGTGCTGTTACCCCTATGAGAGCATAAAATACCGCTGCGGCTAAAGGAAACAGTGCGTATGAAGAAAAGCCTTCAGCGCCTGGTTGAATAACCATTATAACTCCAAGAAAGCCAATTAACACTGCACTCCAGCGCACCCAGCCGACCCGTTCTGCTAAAATTAGGCTTGCAAATGCAGTAGTAAATAATGCCGTTGAGTAACCAATGGTAGAGGCTGTGGCAAAAGCCATTACTCCCAAAGAAATGTAGAAGCTAAGCTGGGCAAACGTCACAATAACTCCACGTAAAAGAGCCAACTTCCACTGTCGTATTTTTAAAACCTTACCATTTGTGCGCCAGGTTCTGGCTGACCACAATGCGATCAGCACTGGAAATAGCCCAAACAGGTTTCGCCAAACAGTTAGCTCCGTGGCGGAGTAATCGTTTGAGAGATGCTTGATAATTAGTCCCATTCCATCAAATAGCGTTAATGCGATGAGGCTTAAAATAATAGCTAAGCTAGTTCGATCTTGAGAGGGCATAAGGCTCCATAGAGATGGTTTCAATTCATTAACTCTAGAGGAATTTTCTAAATAAAGATGCCCAAGTACGACAAAGAAATGCTTTTCTTAGGTTTTAAATACACTGTCGCAAAGCGCCACGGGATATGTGAAATAGCAAATGCGATAGTAGCAGTTGTGGTAATTGTTGAGCGCACAATTTTAGGCTGCACCAGCAATCAGATGCGAATTTTTATTCGTTTGACAGAACCCTTTGATTTGTTTGGCAACTCGGTGCAGTGGCTTTTAAGTGATCTGCGACTAATGAGACGACATCGACCCGAGCAGCGAGTTTAGCTGCTAGGAGAAACATCCCACCCAATTTTCGTTGTATTAGGAGAACGTCTATTGGTAGTTGTGGTGGTGTGAAGCCATCCTTAGCCAAAGAAATTACTAACTCCTGAAGATCCGTTGCTAGTTTTGTGTTTGCAAAATCCAGATAGAGATTTTTTTCCAATGTTTCGAATACAAATTTGACCATATGGACTATTTGTTTGATTTGGTTATTTTTTGTGTTTTCATCGATAAAGCCAATGTCCTTTATCGTCGCTTCTATGGCTATATCATCGCCAGCAAAACCAGCGAGCATGAGCCGGTGGTAAAATTGCACTACCGGCGGCGAAATTTCATGGGTTGCCCCAAAGTCCAATAAGGCGATCCGTTGATTGTCTGGTTGATAGAGATAATTGGCAAAGTTTGGATCTGTTTGCATTACTCCATAGAAGAATAACTCGTGTATAGTGAGGTCAATCAAGTCTTTGGCAATTTGATCACGAATTTCTTGGGATTCTTGCGTAACACGTTCAATTGGCACGCCTGCTACATAAGTCATTGCCAAAATATTTGGTGTACTCCAGTCACTGTGAAGCTCGGGAACAACAAACTCCGTCTTATTTTCCAGCAAATCACCAAACCGTATAAGTTGAGTAGCTTCTCGCTTATAGTTGGTCTCTTCGTGGAGTTGTTTGCGGCCTTCCTCTAGATACGGGGCCAGGTCAAAACCTTTAGGCAGCAGACCAGACATGCGCATCAAAATACCAACATTTGCAACATCGCTATCGATACTTTTGGCAACACCAGGATATTGCACTTTAATAGCGAGATCGCGTCCATCCTTAAGTTGGCCGCGATGCACCTGCCCTATGGAAGCTGCAGCGATTGGTCGTACATCGAATTTATTGAAAGACCGTAACCATTGCACTGGCCATTCAGCGTTTAAAACCCTCTTTAATTGGGCAGGAGGCATGGGATTTGCATTGTCACGCAAGCGTATCAGGATTTGGGATAGTTCTGGTGGAAGTACATCTCCAGCGTCCATAGACATGAGTTGACCAATTTTCATTGCCGCACCGCGCATTTGCGCCAATTGGTCTGACACACGTTGGACGTTGGATGGCGTCAATAAGAGGTTGCGTAAAGAGGGGCGTTTGCCTTGTCCCAATTGTTTAACACTATTTAGAGCCATGCTGCTGGCTACACCTGCAGTCAAGGAACCAAGCTTACCCAATCGTTCAAAACGTCTGGCTGGCACTGAAATGGGGCGTGCACCACCTTCACTATGTCTATTTTTCATAGGCGTGAGGTAGCTGGATTGCCCGCAGTTGCAATACAGCACTCATGAAATCTGATATATTGTCAAAAATTATCAAAAATCTGAGAATGGCTTGTTCAACCTATACTGAACAATCATCAAGTGTTTTACGGTTCATTTGCGAGCTGCAACCGTATCGCAGCTTTCGCTGAGTAGCACCACTTGTTGAGCGCATAGGTTCAAGCGACACTGCCAACCCAACAGGAATTGCTGTTTGTCTGACAACGCCCTCAAACTAGGTACTCTGACGTTGCGACGGCGCATATGCGCAAAATCGAACACACCTTTCAATTTTTCGCTTAACCGCTAGTTTGCTGACTAAGTCCCCAATTACCGAAGGATCAACCAAAGCCCATGCTTCTATCCGTAAGCGATCTCCACAAGTCTTACGCCGGACCTGATGGCCATTTGCCTGTTCTGCGCGGTATCGAAATGCTTCTGGCGCGGGGCGAAACGCTTGCTCTCACAGGCGAATCGGGCAGTGGTAAAAGTACATTGCTCCACATTATTGGTGGCCTAGATCAACCTGACAGCGGTATTGTGGCAGTCGATGGTGTGGACATCGGGGTAATGGATGATGCTGGGCGCGCAGGCATGCGCCGTGAGAAGGTTGGCATAGTTTTTCAACAGTTCAACCTAATTCCATCCCTGACGGTGGCGTCCAATATTGGGTTCCATGCACGCCTTTCAGGCCGTTTGGACCATAACTGGATCAAGGAATTGGCAGATCGACTTGGATTGTCTGCACAGTTGGGGAAATATCCTGAACAACTTTCAGGTGGTCAGCAACAGCGTGTCGCGATCGCGCGCACCTTGGCGGCAAAACCCGCACTCATTCTGGCCGATGAACCTACTGGCAATCTGGATGAAGAAACAGCAGACACAGTGATGGAGCTTATGATGACCCTAGCGATAGAAACTCATTCTGCCCTGTTGTTGGTCACCCATTCACATCGGCTGGCGGGACGTATGGGCCGCCGTTTGCACTTGCGCGCTGGCCAAATCGAACGTGCTGAGGAATGACAAATGCAGGTCTATTAGCGTTGCTGTCCCATTGGCGTCGCAATTCGATGCAATTATTCACGTTGGTGGTGGGGCTGTCTTTGGCGACGGCGCTTTGGTCGGGAGTTCAGGCAGTCAACACCGAAGCACGCGCCTCATATGATGCCGCCGCTGAAACTTTGGGTGAGGGAATGTTCGCCCAGATCATTGCTCGCACTGGCACAATACCGCAGGAAGATTTCATTGCCTTGCGACGTGCGGGCTGGCTGGTCAGCCCTGTTGTCGAAGGGCGATTGGACGGCATCCGTTTGATTGGAATAGATGCCCTGACATCGCCGGGTGGTCTGACGCCTGTTGGTCTGAGTGCCAGTAAGTTGACGGTCGATATGATCACACAGGGTATCTTGTTTGCGACCCAAGAAACATTTGACCGGTTGGGTGAGGTAGATGTGCGCAAATACCCGTCATCCGATGTGGCCCCTGCTGTTATTCTAACAGATGTTGGCACTGCACAAATAATGTTAGGATTAGATGGGCAGATTTCGCGCCTAATCGTTGCGCCACAACAACCTATAATACAGCCACCACTTGAAGTGATCGCCCCAAATTTCGAACTGATCCCGCCGCAAAGTGGATCGGACGTGGGGCGTTTGACAGACAGTTTCCATATAAATCTCACGGCCTTTGGTCTCCTCTCGTTTGTAGTGGGTATTTTCATTGTGCATGGCGCCATCGGCCTCGCATTTGAACAGCGTCGACCGGTCATTCGCACTTTGCGCGCACTGGGCTTTCCCCTAGTACACCTGATCGCCCTTATCGCATTTGAACTGGTCGGCATCTCAGTCTTGGCTGGCATGATCGGCGTCGGGCTTGGCTATTTCATGGCTGCCGCGCTGTTGCCTGACGTCGCTGCCACTATATCGGGTCTTTATGGGCAATCGATCTCAGGCACCTTACAGTTTCGGCCGGAATGGTGGGTCTCTGGTCTTCTTATCGCTGTGGGTGGTACGGCTTTGGCGGCAGCCGCATCGCTTTGGCGCTTGGCATGTATGCCCCTGCTTGCGTCGGCGCAGCCACATGCATGGGCGATGCAGGCCAGGCGTAGTCGCCTGATACAAACTGTGTTCGCTATGTTTCTTCTTGTTGCAGCCAGTCTGCTAGGATGGTTGGGCAGTGGGCTGTTGGCCGGTTTTGCCATGCTTGCCGCTCTTCTGATTGGGGCGGCCCTTGCCCTACCCATTATATTGGACGGTCTACTTGCCGCTGGTGCGCGGCATGCCAAATCGGTTATGCAGGAATGGTTCTGGGCGGATACGCGCCAACAACTTCCAGGCCTGTCGCTGGCGTTGATGGCGCTTTTGATCGCGATGGCTACCAACGTTGGTGTCTCTACGATGGTGAGTAGTTTCCGTTTGACCTTTACAGGGTTCCTTGACCAACGGCTTGCTTCGGAATTTTACGTCTATGCGGATGACGCGCAACAGGCTGCCAGCCTGCGCGCCTATCTTGAACTCCGTGTTGACAAGGTTCTGCCAATTCAATCTGCTAAGCAAGACATCCGCGGCCTTCCATCTGAAATCTACGGTCCTGTCGCCCATGCAACATACCGGGATAACTGGCTGTTTTTGGATGCTGTACCCGACGCTTGGGCGCTGATTGAAGCAGGACAGGCAGCCGCGATCAACGAACAACTCGCCCGTCGCGCGGGCATCGCGATTGGTGATGAAATTATGATTGGAGGGCAACCCTTTAAAGTTCTCGGTATTTATGGCGATTACGGCAATCCAATCGGGCAGGTCATCATTACTGAAGCCAAGTTCGCAGCCCTATTTCCCGATATCTTCCCCCTTAGGTTTGGCGTGCGCATGGATCCGTCGCGTGTAACGGCCCTATCCCTCGATCTCAGCACAGGCTTCGGCCTAACTGAGGTAAACATGATCAATCAAGCAGGTATCAAGGCGTTTTCATTGGCGGTGTTTGATAGGACCTTCACAGTGACAGGTGCGCTCAATATACTGACACTCGCCGTGGCGGGGTTTGCCATTTTGATGAGTTTGTTGACCCTCGCTACCATGCGCATCCCACAACTTGCCCCTGTCTGGGCGCAGGGCATTACTTGGGCGCGGCTGGGCCGTTTGGAAATCCTCCGTGCCGTCCTTTTGGCGCTACTCACCATGGCTCTCGCATTGCCGCTAGGGCTCTCGTTGGCATGGACGCTGTTGGCAGTTGTCAATGTTGAGGCCTTCGGATGGCGTTTGCCGCTGTTCTTATTCCCACTGGACTACGCGCGCCTCGCGGCTTTTGCGGTGGCCGCTGCTGTTATCGCCGCGCTCTGGCCTGCAACAAAGCTTGCTCGGACGCGGCCAGCGGATTTGCTGAAAGTGTTTGCAAATGAACGCTAGAGCCTTTCTCCTTTTGCTTTGGCCAATCACCGCAAGTGCACAGGGCTTCGCGGGCCTCGGCACTGATGTCGACGGTTTTTCATCTCCGCAGCGCCCAGCAGAATTTGATTTTCCGATCGATCATGGTCCCCACGATGATTATCGGATTGAATGGTGGTATCTGACTGCTAATCTCGAAGGTCTTGATGGGACGCCGTACGGTCTTCAATGGACGCTGTTTCGCTCTGCGCTTACGTCAGATGGTGGCAAAGGGTGGTCCTCACCCCAGCTTTGGATGGGTCATGCAGCAGTGACCACTCCTGACGCGCATTTCGTGACCGAGCGTCTTGCCCGTGGTGGTATTGGACAGGCTGGCGTACAGGCCGACCCATTTGAAGCTTGGATTGATGATTGGCAGCTAGTAGGCCCTGATTTTGCCACACTGACTATGACGGCGAGTGGGCCTGACTTTGCTTATGATATGGTCCTGAATTCAGATGGCCCTTTGGTATTTCACGGCGATGAGGGGTACTCGCTAAAATCGGCAGAGGGACAAGCTTCTTATTACTACTCTCAACCGTTCTACGCAATTGAAGGAACCCTGATTCTTCCGACGGGTACTATAGAAGTCGCTGGTGATGCTTGGCTAGATCGCGAATGGTCATCTCAGCCGCTCTCTGACAATCAAACCGGATGGGACTGGTTCTCGTTGTCGTTTGAGGATGGCAAATTAATGGGATTTCGCCTGCGCCAAACCGATGGTAGCGACTATACCTCTGCGACGTGGATTGACCCTGATGGCACCACAACTTCCTATTCTAACAGCGCGTTTGAAGCTGAACCGGTTGCAATCTCTGATATCGGCGGACGCGATGTGCCGACCACATGGAATGTGCGGTTGGCTGATCGTGGAGTGGATGTTGAGGTGACTGCGATCAACCCGCAGGCATGGATGAATACTTCAGTCCCTTACTGGGAGGGTCCGATTACCGTTCAAGGCAGCCACACTGGGCGCGGTTACCTAGAAATGACTGGCTACGACTAGCCTACAAAAAATGAGGCACTGTCAGATTAAACTCGGTTGAAGCGGGCAGGTTAGCAGTGTCAGACATAACGAGCTTGAGCCGTGCAGGGTGGTTTCGTAGGCTTACTGTATGATACAACGCTCCCCATTCAGGTACTTTAAAACGAGCCCTGAGATCATCCGCTTGGCTGTGGTGCTTTACGTTAAACTTAAAGTTTAACTATTCGCTTCAGATCCCTATATCCCAAGAAATGCGTCTGTGCGTCCATTGCGCATGTACTCTCAGTAACTCTAAGAGACGACATAGCCTGCGCGCATCTCAGCTTCGCAGATGCAGATGATTTGACAGGGTTAGCTGGTATCAAAACGACGGACTCGGATTACATGACCGGCCAACTAATCATGATTGATGGCGGCATGATAATGCAATAGCCGGCGCCACCTTTGACAAATTTAAGGGGCTGGATCTATGTGATCGGCCCTTTTTTATGGTATTTGTAGAAATCAATTAAGATACGCTCCTAAACATAAACGAGGTCACAGCAATGAACCGAGTTGATGGAAAAATCGCAGTTGTAACTGGTGGCTCACAGGGCCTTGGCGCAGCAATCGCTCAACAATTCGCGCGCGCTGGTGCCGCGGGGCTAGTCCTTATCGGCCAAGGTACCAAAAAAGGCCAACGAGTTGCTCAAAATATTGAGCTTGAAACCAAAGTACCCACCATTATGGTAACGGCCGATTTAGAAGATCTATCGGACGTCCGCCGCATTATTCCAGCTGCAGATACTGTATTTGGGCGCGTTGATATTTTAGTAAACGCAGCTGGAATGACGGAGCGCGGCAACCTGTTAAACACGACACCCGAGTTATTCAATAGAATGTTTGCTGTTAACGTACGCGCACCCTTCTTTTTAATGCAAGACGCTGTAAACATAATGGAACGGGAACGCAGTGAAGGGCGTATTGTAAATATCGGGTCCACGTCAGAATTGGCAGGCCAACCTTTTATAGCGCCTTACTGCGCCTCCAAATCTGCTCTCGCCACACTAACCCGAAACTCTGGCTACGAACTCATGCGCAACCGTATACATGTGAACCAACTTAATATCGGCTGGATGGCATCCGCCAACGAACGTAGCTTGCAACTGGCGGAGACAGGTGACCCTAGTTGGTAAGAAAAAGCAAAGGCAGGTTTAGCGTATGGTTAAATATTGTGGGCGCTAGTGTTGAGGCAAGGGGATTTCTGTTGCATTTATACTAACTTTCGGTAGTATTTTTTACAATTAGTTCTGCTGAGTTACAGTTAGTCAGTACCAGGTTTTAATGCCATAAAAGGAAAAAATATTATCTCAAAATTACTACAGCTCATTTATTCATCCCAACCATTTGGGTATGATAGCACAACATTACAAACCATCTTAAATGATGCACGGAGATGCAACACGCGAGATGGTATTTCCGGTGCGCTTGTTTGTAGACACGACATTTATGTCCAATTACTTGAAGGTTCTAAAGAGGCTGTTCATGCTGCCTATAGGCGAATTAGTTGTGATGATCGTCATGTTGGAGTTAAGAAGCTCGTCAGTCGGCCAATTACTGAGCGCTTTTTTGGAGAGTGGGCTATGCTACATGACCCAGCAATATCCTTGATTTGGAACCAACAACAAATCAAAGATGGTATTGTTGACTTAATACCACAAACAGAGATTATAGACATGTTTAAATCCATTTCCAGCCGATCTAGATTTGAGAAATTTGACCATTAAATTGTGGGTGCTGTCAGACGAGTGAGAACTCGCATCGGATTACTGGCACAGCCTGAATCTATGGGCTCAATAATCGGCGCCGTTCAGTAAGAGTGGCGCGGTTCAGCTCCAAATTGCTGCGTGAGTAAAGGTGGCGGACTTGGAGCCCCTCAAAGCCAACTCATCCCCACACCAAGCACCTGTGGCGCCTTAAGCGAACCGTGGTGGCCTCGGCAGGCAAACAGCTGCGCAACCGCGTGCAAAATCACACATGTTTGCATCGACGCGCAGGCGTACGGGCGCGTGGCGGAAATAGCGGGTATGGTCAACTAAAAGGGGGCTAATTCTATCAATAATAATGAATAATTTGATATGTAATATCTTTCCGATGAAACGGGTAACCGTCGATTTCTTCCAATCAAGACAACTTCGATAGACATAGGCAACTTGGGTGAGCATCGAGATAGACTATGGGCTGCGGCTGCACGTGCCTATGACAAAGGAGAGCAGTACTGGCTGACGTCTGAAGTAGTAGATTTAACTAGGGACCAAGCTAAACAGAGATTGGAGCAAGACCCTTGGATCGAGACGATTGAGGAACGTATGAACTCTATGGCCGAGGCTTCAATCATCGACGCTTTAACAGCATGTTTTCTCGGCATTGATGCTCAAGCTATCTCTACCCCAATGACCCTTCGAATAAGCAAGAGACTGCAGTTAGCTGGTTGGGTCAAGGCTGGTAAGTTCACCACTGGTTCACGTAGGAACCAAGTTAAGTTCGTCAATCCTACGCCAGCGGAACGGAAGCCCGAAGCTGACTTCGGTTTCTGATCTTCAAATGTAATGGACATATGTTGACTATGGGTGAGGCAAAGGTGCTCCACCTTTGGTCACGCATCAATTTCAGACTGAACCGCGGCGCTGCTCTCGCTGCGTGGCGCCAATTTTTGAGCTTATAGATTTAGCCTGTACCAGAAATCTGATTCGAGACCTTAGTTGTCTGACAACTTTTTTGACGGAATACTGTAATCATTTATCCAAAAATATATTGGGCGATTATTATTAATTACAAATTAAATCAATAAGTTAAAGAAAAAAATATTCAACTTTCAAACGGTTTTTAAAATTCTAGCTGCAGAAATTAGTCATATCTGCAGCAAGAAAGGGGGCAAGGAACATTTTTCTTAGTTTTTTTGTCAGGTATTTACTTGAGTAAAAAAGTCAGATAT